>Ga0105354_1000432_pt1 | contig 26171 bp, 22 predicted proteins | sample GOMGulsemesocosm_FD_83658 | JGI IMG/M metagenome (GOLD analysis project Ga0105354, IMG submission 83658) | Methane-oxidizing microbial communities from mesocosms in the Gulf of Mexico - GOM9B Gulf of Mexico | ecosystem: Environmental > Aquatic > Marine > Cold seeps | place: USA: Gulf of America...
GGAAATGGCCATTGATACAAATGTTTGGTATGACAATTTTTGCGTATATTATAGCATTAGCATCATACCAAATATTACATTAATGGAATTGTTTCAAAACATATTAGTTGCAGTAGCTGTATTTCTTTCATTACGATTTTTATATTTGAAGTTTTTTAAAAAAGAAAAATCTTCAAATAAATCATGTGGTAATGATGGTTGTGGGTGCTAAAATTTAATTTTGCCTAATCTAATTCCTCTAATTCCTCTAATTCTTCTACAGCTTCTTCTTTAGATTTTTCTTTACGTTCTTCAAATTGTACATCAGTAGCTATCTTATCAGTAGTAAATAGTGATCTAGCAGAAGATGTAACAGCTCCTAGTATAGCTAAGCCTATTAAAACTTTAGGGAAAGTAGTGCTGTTCCCATCCTGTTTGTACATCTTTAATAGAATAAGTCCGCAAATAATAGTTATTAATGCAGGAGCAACAGTTAACATTCCAACAGGCGTTATTGTGAATGCAATGGTTATTAATATTCCTAAAACAGCTATGATTGATGTAAGTAGTTTCATGTTTTAATATTTTAAATTATTTGCTTTAGTTAATTTTAATTGTCCGCTTCCTACAGGAATGCTGAATTTAATTAAAACAGGTACCTTGTTTTCATCAGCAGTGATGTAAATAACATTATTGGATTTTCCTTTTAAGAGTTTGTCTTTTTTTAGGGATACTCCAATTTTATAACATTTTTTATTCCCCAAAATTGTTGAAACTGTTTCAGTACCCATAAATGTTAAGGTAGCCGATTTTGTTTTTCTATCAAAAACGATATTAAAATCTTTTTGATCACCAGTATTGGCTTTTTCAATAGGCAAATTTCTAATGTAGTATATAGTAGAAACAATATCTCTTGTATTTGGAGGTATGGTGAAATTAGCTTTTATATCACTTGATTTTCCTCTAACATAAGTAGATTGAATATTATTTCCTTTATAGATGTATTTCTCTTTTCGAATGGTACCATTTTCATTATTATCCCTTTTATATAATGATGGCTTTAATGTGTAGGGACTTACATAAGCTTCATATAAATCTCTAATCTTGAAAAAACCATCCCATTTTTTATAGGTGTTGGCAGTACATTTTAAGTGTAAATAACTGTTTTTACTCGTTTTTACTGTGGCAACTTTCATATTCACTTCAGCAAAAGTGGTTAAAACCCCCGACATATTATAAGAAGCTTGATAGGCTAGATGCTCTCCAGATTTAAATGATTTGGAGCTTAATCCCTGTGCAGAATTGTATTGATAAAAAGTGAATAGAACTAGTACAAGTACGTTCCTAATAAGTTTTTGAGGCATAATAAATAATTATAGGTGTAAAAATAACGTATTTACGATATAAATATTATAATTAAAACTTAAAAAGATAAGGTGTAAATAAAAAAGGATAACTACTCATAAATTTGCAGTCATCCTTATTATTATAAACGAATTGATATTCCTTAATTTTTAATAATTCGTTTTATTCCTAACTCATTATTGCTATGTACTTTAATAATATATACGCCTCTATTTAAATTAGATATATCTAGGCTGTTATTGCTATTGATTGAATTTAATATTTCTTTCCCTAGTATGGAATATATTTCTATTCTGTTAAGAGGTGTTTTACTGGTTATATTTAAAATTCCATTTGTTGGATTAGGAAATACAGAAAATTCCAAGGTATGTTCATCAGTAATTGCTAATGGCGCATATGTTGCGGATTTTGTAATTTCATTCCAGCTTTTTATATCGTTTTCAACGTATAACTTAACATCATAGGTATCACCAGTAACATATACATGTGTAGGGTTTTGTAAGGTACTGGTAGTACCATCACCAAAATCCCATAACCATGAAATTGCTCCTGTACTAGTATCGGAAAAATCAACTGACAATCCTGTTGCATTATCGGTATAGTTTACTTCCGGTTTGTGTTGTTCCCATAGGAAATTTGTTGACATATTAAAAATAGTATCCCAATATGCATTTGGAGGGATTACCCAATCACCATTAGTAGCTCCATAAAATTCATGATTTTCACCAGATACAAAATACGTTTCTTTATTTGTAAAGCCTAAAGCATCTAACTTGTCATTTACTTGTTTACTTCCTGCAACAACAGGTAAAAGAGGGTATCCAAACGGGACTCCTAATTCATAAGGAACTACAATATCTGCGATACCATGAGATAGGAAAACAGGAGTAGTATCTGTAGCAGTAACTAAATTTGAAGATTGTATGGCTCCCCAAAGAGAGATAACCGCATCAGGTTTTCCGTTAAAGGTTAAATTATTTCCAATATCAACAGGTCCCAGGTCGGGAGCGTTATATGGAACTGATAAACTAGTATAGCTTGAAGCATTAGCTTCTGTGGGTTTTTCAGAATCATTCATATAAATAGTATGAAGGGCAATAAAAGCCCCAGCACTACTACCGGTAAAATATACTTTTTCAGGATCAATTCCATAGTTAGCTGCATTTGCTCTTAAAAAACGAACTGCGGCTCTACCATCTTGTAATCCTCTATAAACTGATCTGGTACCATGTAAAGGAACGTTATCGTCATTCAGATACATTCCTTTTCGATAATCAATAGTAGCATTTACATAGCCTTTTCTTGCCAAAAAAATACAAAAATCAACCATATCATCATTATTTCTGCTTCCATTTATAAAAGCACCTGCATGCGCAAATATAATTGCAGGTCTACTAGTTTCAGTATCTCCATCAGGCGTGTAAATATCCATCACCAAATCTTTGTCAGTAGTATTACTTTCATTAAAACTTGTTACTGTATTTATAAATGGAACATTACCATAAACTACATCTGATGTTTTTGTTACATTGGCAAATAGATCATTTGTATATCTATAATCTTGTGAAAATACTATTGAAGTAAATAGTAATAAGGCTAAAAGTATTTTTCTTTCCATAAATTAAGTTATATCAATTGTTAGTAATGTTTCTTAATAATTTAATGATTCTCTAGCAAGTTACTATGCTTGCATAGTAACTTGCTTTTCAAGTATAATAAATATTTTAGTGAAACTGTTACTGTAAAACTGTGAATTCGATATAACGCTATTTTTATCGATATACTGTTTATTGTAAGATTAGTATGGCATTACAATGTAATATGTATGATTATGGTCTGAAAAAAGTTGTGTTACTGGTAATTTGATAATCGGCCAAAATCGACTATTACCGGTTTAGTGTGATGCTAGGCTTGCATTTGATGTTTCTTGTTTTTTAAGGTAAGCAGGTGATGTTGTAAAAAGGTGTTCCACTTGATTTTCCCAATCTCTGGCAATATCAAAATAGCTCATATTAACTTCAGCCATAATTTCATTGCAATCATGACAAGTATGCTTATAATCTAAAAAATGATGTGCAAATTCATGAAAAGCAACAACCTTTAAAATTTCATTGTCAAAAAGTGTAGCCCAGTTTAAAACTATTTTGTTGATTTTTCCTTTATCATCACGTAGTACTTTACCTAATACAGTATTGTACTTGTCTAAAGGTAGTGTATCAACAATAGCAATACTTTCTAATTGAAAAAGTTTTGTGCTATAGTCAATGTTGTATTTTTTACAATGTTCAAAAAACTCATCTAAAACAGGTTGAATTCTCCCATCTATTTGTACTTCATCTTGGGCATGAGAAGTAATTGAAATTAATATAAATACAAATAGGAAGGCTAATTTTTTCATAGTATTGGTTTAGGACTCAGTGATTCAAAACTAAAAAAAATAAGTATCTGATTTACAACATGTTGTTTATTAGTGCTGTTGTGTTGTGAAAACAACAATGTTTGGTGTTATCCATTGTTAATGTGTTGGTTATGTAAGGTTTTGTTGACGTAGTAGAATTGCTTTATTTAATTGATTTTCTTAGGTAAGTCCTAGGGAATCAATTAATTATATTGTTTTTCTTGGGAAATAAATCTTGATGTATGAAATGAAATGGAGCGCATAAAAAAGCCATCAATACTAAAGAGTATTAATGGCTTTTAAATTTAATTCAGAAGTGTGGTTACACGTGTAAATTTTTACGCAATTTATTCGTGAAACCATCCTTATGTATGGTAACAGATATTGCCTTTAATCTTATGTATGCAGCACTTATATAAATATAGCCACCATATTTAACTCTATTTCCGTCGCTACCCCAAGAGTTTTTTGTTTTAAAATAAACCGTTCCATTCTGATCTTTTGCCATACCCGTAATATGCATTAAATGATCATCTGTAGTAGTAAAGTTTTCAAATTCTTGTTGCCTGTAGGATTGAGTAATTTCTTTTTCTTTTTTAATTCCTAATAATGCTTCTAATTGTTTTTCTGCATTCTCAGGAACTATAGCAACTCCATTTTTTGAAGAAAAAGTTTTTTCAGAAACATCTATATCTAATTCAATAGAGTATCCTTTTTCTAAAGCATTAACCATTGTTTTTTCAAATTCATCTAATGGTACATTGTACATACTCCCATTGGAAAAATTATCTGGAATATTTAAAACAAAGTTTTTATAATAGGGTTGGTGAGAAAATGAAGTAATAGTTACATAATTATTCGGTTTAATTTTTAACATTTCCTGAAATGATTTAGGCGTATAGTTTTTCCCTTCATAAATGAATGAATTGGTGTTTTTTCCTAAATAAATATCTAAAACAGCCTCTACAGAAGTTTTCCAACGAGGGCTTAATTTCCTTGCAGGGTTATCAATATAGGCATTTAACATTGCTTTTAATACGGCAATCATTTCGGAATGATTGTGCTTTTCATTATTACTAGCTAAACCTGTGAAAGCCGATTCAGGAACCAAACCATAATTTTCTACAGAATTTAACACATCATGGGCCAAACCACCTTGGCTAAATTGTGCCTTTCCTTGGCGCATAACATAATTCCATGCTTTTTGAGGATAGGTATTTCTTACGGTATACATTTCAGAAAGATCTACATCTTTATTCGTGATTCGTTTTACTTCACTTTCTAAAAAGGAAGAAGTAGAATAACTCCAACAGGTACCCGTATTTCCTTGACTTTTAACGGATGAACATTCTAAATCTACTATAGGAGTAAATTGATATTCTTGTGAAAGCCCTACCAAAGAAGATAATAATACTGCTGAACTTATAATTAATTTACGCATAATGGATATTTAGTTGATTCTAAATTTAAATTCGTTTATTTTTACGCAAAATATAAAATTATGAGCGATATTAACTGGAAAGTTGTTAAAGAATTTGAAGACATTACCTATAAGAAATGTAATGGAGTGGCACGTATAGCATTTAATCGTCCGGATGTACGAAATGCATTCAGACCAAATACAACTTCTGAGTTAATTGAAGCTTTTTATGATGTACAAGAAGATACGTCTATTGGCGTAGTATTATTATCAGCAGAAGGGCCTTCTTCTAAAGATGGAGTATATTCTTTTTGTAGTGGTGGAGATCAAAAAGCACGAGGACACCAAGGTTACGTTGGTCAGGATGGTCAGCACCGATTAAATATTTTAGAAGTGCAACGAATGATTCGTTTTATGCCAAAAGCTGTTATTTGTGTAGTTCCAGGTTGGGCTGTTGGAGGAGGGCATAGTTTACATGTAGTATGTGACATGACTTTAGCGAGCAAGGAACACGCTATTTTTAAGCAAACAGATGCTGATGTAACTAGTTTTGATGGTGGATATGGTTCAGCATATTTGGCGAAAATGGTTGGGCAAAAGAAAGCAAGAGAAATATTTTTCTTAGGAAGAAATTACTCTGCTCAAGAAGCATATGAAATGGGAATGGTGAATGCAGTTATTCCTCATGATGAATTAGAAGATACCGCTTATGAGTGGGCTCAGGAAGTATTAGGGAAATCTCCAACGTCAATAAAAATGTTAAAATTCGCGATGAATTTAACTGATGACGGAATGGTTGGTCAGCAAGTATTTGCGGGAGAAGCAACTCGTTTAGCATATATGACTGAAGAAGCTAAAGAGGGTAGAGATGCCTTTTTAGAAAAGAGAAAGCCAAATTTTGAGAAAAAGTGGTTACCATAATTTATAATACAAAATAGTATTAAGTTCTAATTTACCTTTTATAAATGAATAATTATAAATATTTACTGCTTGTTTTAGCATTCATCAGCCTTTTTAAATCTAATGCTCAAAGTTTAGGTACTACATCTTCAAAACATTTTGAAATAGGGGCATATTATCCAATGATTATCGGTGATAAGCTTGAAAATAGATTCAATGGAATTTATAATGGGATAATAGGAGTAGACTTTAAGTATACGGTAAAAAAATTACCTTTTATTAATTTAAAAGTCGGGAGTACTTTTGATTTTTTTAAACTTGATAAAGACTTATATATAAAAGGATCTTCTATAAGATTGAATCCTAATGTAATGATTGGTTTAGATTTATCTAAAATAGTTAGGTTGGAACCATATATAGGTGTCGGGTATTCATTTGTATATGATAATGGTACTATTCAAAGTAGTACTTGGGATATGATATCGACTGACCCAGTTTTTAATACTAATGACGAGAATTATTCAGATTTTTCACAGAATGTTTTTTATAAAATCGGGCTTAATTATAAGCTATTTAAACTAATGTATATCGATACACATTTACATTTAGTTAATATTTTTAAAAAATCGGATTTAAAACAATTTAAGAATTCTCACAAACAATCAATTTTAAATATAGGAATTGGAATTCAATTTTAATGGCAACAGTAAAACATTACATACAAGCAGCTCGCTTAAGGACCTTACCTTTATCAGTTTCTGGGATAATTGTTGGAACTGGTATAGCTGCTTCTGAAAGTAAATTTAACGTGCTAGTTTTTATGCTAGCAATACTAACCACAATCGGATTTCAAGTACTTTCTAACTTCGCAAACGACTATGGTGATGGCATTAAAGGTACTGATGACGAAAGAGTTGGAGAACGGCGTTTAATAGCTGCAGGTTTGATTACACCAAAGCAAATGAAAAACGCCATGAAAATTACTGCAGTAATTACATTATTGTTGGCACTAACATTAATTTATATAGCTTTTGGGGGTGAAAATTTTATAAAATCACTAGTGTTTTTTATTTTGGGTATTGCAAGTATTGTGGCTGCTATAAAATATACCGTTGGAAAATCGGCTTATGGTTATTCTGGCTTAGGTGATGTATTTGTGTTTTTGTTCTTTGGGTTATTAAGTGTTGTAGGGGGGTACTACCTGTATACACATTCCTTGACTAATTGGACTATCTTTTTACCAGCAGGGGCCTTTGGAATACTCAGTACAGCAGTATTGAATTTGAATAATATGAGAGATCAAATTCAAGATAAAAAAGCAAATAAAAACACTTTGGTAGTTAAATTAGGAAGTCAAAAATCAAAAATATATCATTTCAGTTTGATTTTAGGTGCTCTAGCTTTACTTGTTTTTTATAGAAGTACTCATACGGATACTTCCTATAAAGACTGGTTGTTTTTAATCGCTTTTATTCCGTTATTTTTAAACTTAAAAGTTGTTTCAAAAAATATCATATTCATGGAGTTAGATAAGGAGCTTAAAAAAGTAGCTTTGGCAACTTTTTTATGTGCGGTATTATTTAGTTTTGGTCATTTTTTATAATATTTTCCTATTTTTAAGTTTAAATTACCAGTCATTAAATATATTTAATGAACATAAATCGATCATTTTCCTTCACGTTTATTATGTTTCTTATAAACATGATAAGCATACAAGCTCAAGTTAATTTTTCTGAAAAAGAGTAAGCCTGGTTAAATGAACATCTCGTTATTAATTTTGGTTATGAGGCTAATCGGCCGCCTTCTGGTAAATTAACTCAACAGATTAAAGCAGAGATGGTTATAAGAAGTGATAAGGGGGTTGAGGCAACATTTGATTTTGAATAACTAAAATGGGGTAAATTTAATGTTCTAGTACAGTTGTTTTTAGTGCTATCGAGGTCTTTTTTTTTTTTACGTATATTTATAGTCCAAACTAAAAATAGCATGATTACAAGTAGGGGGCTTTTATCATTAGTTGCAATATTCTACTTCAGTCATGTTGTAGCGCAAAATACTATTGAATTTACCGAAATTGAGAAGGAGTGGATAAAGGAGCATCCAATTATACATTTTGGATTTGACCCAAATTGGCCTCCTTTTGAAATGTATGAAAATGGAGAATACACGGGTATAGTTGCTGATTATGTTAAAATTGTAGAACAAAAAACTGGTGTAATTATGAAACCAGTTCAAATAGATTCCTTTAATCAAACCATAAATAAGCTGAAGTTAGGAGAAATACATGTGGCTCCTGAAGTAGGAAAAAATAGTTACAGGGAATCTTTTTTAAGCTATACAAAACCTTATTTAACAGATCCGCAAGTTATTGTAACTAGAATTAATGCAGATTTTGTTAGTGGCTTAAAGGATTTGCAAGGGAAAACGGTGTCACAACCAGCAGGCTATGTACGTATTAAACGTATGAAAAGGCTTTATCCTAAAATAAATATTGTTACAACAAAAGATGTTAAGGAAAGTTTGTTAGCTGTAAGTGTGTCTAAAGCAGATGCATTCGTAGGGAGTTTGAGTGTAGTTTCCTATTACATTAATACTTTAGGGTATACAAACTTAAAAATTGCGAGTGCTGCTGACTTGGGGGTAGGAGATCTTAAATTCCGATTAGCGGTTACAAAGGACTGGGAGGTGTTTAGGGATATAGCACAAAAAGTTTTTACAAGTATGACTAAAGAAGAGCATACCCAAATACGTAATAATTGGATATCATTACGATATGAACATGGAATCGATGAGCGTCAAGTTAAGAATTATATTATTTATGGTATTGTAGCCTTTTTATTGCTTGCCTTGTTTTTTTATATTTGGAATAATACTTTACGTAGGCAAATTAGGATTAGAAATAAAGCGGAAAAAGAGCTAAGACTTTCTTTAGATTTAATTAATGAAAAAAATATAGAAAAGGACGTTCTTCTTAAAGAAATTCATCATAGAGTAAAGAATAATTTGCAGATAGTGTACAGTATGCTCAATATGCAATCCAGACAAGTTGATAATAAATCGGCTCGTAAAGTACTGTCCGAAGGAAAAAGTAGGATTATGGCAATGGCTTTAATACATAAGGTGTTATATGAATCGGAAAATTTGGATAAAGTAAATTTAACCGATTATCTAAATGCTTTATTACAAAATATTAAGGGTGTATATACAATTGAAGGTAAAAATATTGAGGTTCATATTAAGGCAAAAGATGTTTTGTTGAATTTAGATTTGGCAATACCACTTGGTTTAATATTAAATGAGTTAATTACAAACTCCTATAAACACGCTTTTATAAATAAGGATTCTGGAATTATAGGTATAGTAATAGAAAGGAAAAACGGACAGTATTATTTTGAATATAAAGATAATGGCATAGGTATAGATAATGTTAATTTAGAAGCACACAAAACTTTAGGAATGCGATTAGTATATCGATTAGCTAGTCAAATAAATGCTGAAGCATTATTGAAAAATAATAATGGAATAGAAGTAACATTTTATTTTAAATAGCGCTATTTTAAATACCTTTAAATATAATTTTATAAAATGTTCCAGGTTGTTTCATATAAGTAATAGTTCCATTTATTTGCTTAACAAATGCTTGAACCAAATTTGCGCCTATTTGGTTTGATTTTAAGGGTTGGTTTTCCATAATACCAATTCCATCATCACCAATTATTAATTCATAAAAGCCTTTTCTTTTTGTTGTTTTTATATGGATGCTTATTTTTCCTTTTTCTTTATCTTTAAAAGCATATTTTAGTGAGTTATTAATGAGTTCATTGATAATTAAACCAAGGGGTAGTAAGGTGTCCATGGTGAAATTTACCGGAACAATACTGATATCAAGTTCAATATCTTTATCAATGCCGTAAGTTTCAACTAACTCCCTTATAAGGGGCTCAAAATGTTCTTTCGCATTTAAATTTTTTAAATTTTCGGATTGATACATTTTCTCATGTAAGATGGCCATTGATAATACCCTTCGTTGGGTTTTTTTAAACATGTGTACAATACGTTGATCATCAATTTTAGATGATTGTATTCTAAGTAAACTGTTAACGATATGAAGATTGTTTTTCACTCTATGATGAATCTCTTTAAGCATATTCGTTTTTTGGTCATTTTCTTTTTTCAAAAACGCACGTCTTTGTTTATGTTTTATTTGATTTGTCCAAAATTGTAGAATTAAGTAAGTTAAAGTTGCTAAAGCAATAAAGACTAACCAGTAAAACCACAATGTATTCCAGTAGGGAGGTGATATAGTAATAATTAGTTGTTTAGGTTTTTCATTCCAAATACCATCACTATTTGCAGGTTTAAGCTTTAAAGTGTAGGTTCCGGGGTCAAGGTTTGTATAGGTGAATTGATTTTTTTTTGCATTACGGACAATCCAGTCCTTATCAAAGCCTTCTAGTTTGTAGGCAAATTTATTCTCTTTGGGGTTTTGAAAATGTAACGTAGAAATTTTAAAACTGAATACTGAGTGTCTATAAGAAAGTATCAAACTATCAGTTTTTGAAATGTCTTTTGTTAAAATAATTTTATTATCGTCAGATATTTCAAGCACTTTATTACTATGACCAACCCTAACTATTTTGTTAAATATTTTAAGTTCACTTAAGCTAATTTTGGCTAGAGATTTATTTGGAATGATACTGTCGGGATGGAATGAATTAAAGCCATTGATACCTCCAAAATAAAGGTTTCCGTCAGAATCTTTATAGTCTGACCCTTCACTAAATTCATTATCCTGTAATCCATATATGCTAGAAAAGTTTTTAATATTCCCTGACGCTATAGTATATTTTGAAATTCCTCTATTGGTACTAAACCACAAGTCTTTTTCATGTTTAGGAATACGAATACTGTATACGGAATTGTTTGCTAAACCATCTTTTGTAGTAATAAAATTGTATTCATGGGTATTAGTGTTAAACTTAATCAATCCGCTTGTAAAAGTTCCTACCCAAAGAGTACTATCATTTTGTAAGTTTAATGATGAAATTTCTATTTCCGAATGGGGGTCTTTGTCAAAATTAAAAAAAGAAAATTGTTGTGTTTTGTAATGGTATTTATTTAGGCCTTTTCTAGTAGCAATCCATAAATCATTTGTTGTAGATTTAACAATTGCTGTGGTTGCATCCACAGCAAGATTTGTTTCTTTATTGTCAGATGCTTTAAATATTTTGGCATCCAGTTTATCTAAGTTTTTAGTTACATTAGTCACTTTAACTAAGCCATTGGATAAAGAACTAATCCACATTTCTTTTAATTCTTTAATTTCGGTAAAGTAAGTAATATCATTAACTGAATCCAGTTGCCTATTTTTAAATTTCTGAAGCTCAATATTTTTTTTACTCCAAATATTATTAACGTCTTTTCGTGGTATGTAATAAATGCCATTTATACCTCCTGCCCATAGATTGTCAAATTGATCGAAGCGCAATGCATATACGTCCACCAATGCACTATTTTTATTTTCAACGATACTGCTAATTGATTTTAAGGTGTCGTTTTTTTTATTATAAACATGTATGCCATTACTAGTTGCTATCCATAAATTACCTTGTTTATCTTTTTCAAAATTCCATACTAAGTTGGAGTTGTAATCGTCCTGGTATTTTGGTGAAATGGAAAAATGATTAAATAGCTTTTGTTCTAATAAAACACTATTTAATCCGTTATATGTACCAATCCATAAAACCCCTGAGCTATCTTGAAACAGGGAATAAATGGTATCATAACTCAAACTTTTAGGGTTTCTTATTTCATTTTTATATACTGTAAATTGATTATTTTCTGAATAAAATTCATTTAAACCTGACCTAGTACCAACCCATAGGGTATGATTTTTGTCCTCAAATAAAGAAGTTATTTCATTGTTTGAAATACTATTATCTTGATCTTTAATATAAATGTTTAATTTTTTAGTGGATGTATTATAGTGGTGTAGCCCTTTATTGCTAGCAATCCATACATTATTTTTATGGTCAATAATTAATTTAGTAAAAACTGTTAGCGCATTATTTTTTAGTAGTGAATTTATGTTTTTAGTAATATTGTTGTAGTAAAATAACTCAGTTCTAGTAGTTATCCATACATTTTTGTTTTTGTCAATAACAAAATCCGTAACAGGTGTATCAGTTATGGAATCCAATTGAGTAGGTTTGTTAAATGTTTTTTTTTCAAAATTATATTCTCTTAATCCTTTATTAGTAGCAATCCATATCTTATTTGCATCCAATTGTTTTATGGTATTGATTCTAAGGTTTGTCATCAATGAGTCATTTTGAAAGCGTGTTATTATATTTGTTTTTAAATTAATTTTATTTAAGCCAATAATAGTTCCAACCCACATATTACCCTCCATATCTTGTTCTAATGCAGTTATTTGATTGTTTGATAAGCTATTTTTATTGTAAATACTGTATTGATATACTTTATATTCGAAACCATCAAATTTGTTTAGTCCATCGTCAGTGCCAATCCATAGAAAACCATCATTATCCTCTTTAATTGTATTAATAGTGTTTTGTGAAAGCCCATCTTCAATGGAAAAGTGGTTAAATTTTAAATTTACCTTTTGAGCTAATGAAGCGCTGAAAAAGCAAAATAGAAACAGTGTAAATATGTACTTTTTTGGGTTCAAAATAAGTATAAGTTAATGAAATTCATGTAGTTAAATATACGATTTTAATATTATCTGTACAATTGGAACAGATGATTTCACCACAAAATTCATGTGTTTTACAACAAAAAATAGAATATACACAACAATATTAACTTAAAAAAGCGTATATTTATTGCTCAGTAACAACCTAAAAAAACTTTTAGATGAGTAAAGCCATAAATATATTAATAGTAGAAGATAATGTCCTTATTGCAGATGATATGCAAATGATTTTAGAGGATATGGGATATACTGTTTCAGCAAATGTTACTTCTTATGAAAAAGCAGTTGAAGCATTAAATGCCAATACTATTGATTTGGCTTTGTTAGATATTCAATTGGCAACTGAAAAGTCTGGAATTGATGTAGGGAAGTATATTCGAGAAAACTTTGATATTCCATTTGTTTTTGTTACTTCAAATTCTGATAAAGAAACTGTAAATCAGGCAAAAAATGTTAAGCCTAATGGATATTTAGTAAAACCTTTTGAAGAAAAAGATTTATTTACGACCATTGAAATTACGATGTCTAACTTTCAGGAAGTTGCTTCAGAACCAGATACAAGTAGTTCTAAAAAAATATCAAAGAAATCTATTTTTGTTAAGGATAGTCATTTGTACCGAAAAATTGTATTTAAAGATATCCTTTATGTAAAATCAGATAATGTGTATATTGAAATTTATACCACGGGTAAAACCTATGTTGTGCGTTCTACCTTAAAAGATTTTCTTAAAAAATTACCGCAAAACGATTTTCATAGAACAAGTAAATCGTACATCATAAATATTAAACATGTACAAGCATTAAACTCTAGAGATATTATTATTAATGATAAAATGATACCTATTTCAAAAGAGTATAAGCCTATTATTCAAGCAATACTAAACTTGTAATTCAACAACTTTTAGTTGTTTTACCATAAATATCAATAGCTTCACAACATTTTTTTTAAATAATGGTTAATATGTACTAACTTATTTATCCCTGAAATTATCTTTCAAAAATTGATGTTACATTTATTTTTATTATGGTATTATTTAGGTGCATATTGTTTTTAGCAATTAAGCAAAATTTGTTTGCTACATCTACCTATACTACAACTTCATTACTATTTTGCGTATCCCTTATTGTTATTGCTTTTTTAATGGTTAAAACCATTTCTCTTAAAAAAAGAACTAACTTTTTAAGAAAAGAAATGCACCATAGGGTTAAGAACAATATTCAGTTGGTTTCAAGTTTACTTAATTTGCAACTCAGGCACTCGATTGATAATAAAGTCTTATCTGCATTAAAAGATAGTAAAAGTAGGTTTGCTGCTTTGGGAATACTGAATAAAATTATTTTTCAAACCGAAATTGACCATCAAAAGGTAAATATCAAGACTCTTGCTAATTCAATAGTAGAAAAAAATATAAATCAACATAATTTAGCTACTGAAGATTTTGATAAGTTATTTAGTATTAATGCAAAAATATTTGAAATTGATATTGAAAAAGCAATACCTTTAGGATTGATAATTAATGAGTTACTGCTATTCAGTATTAAAAATAAGCTATATCTCCCGGGAAAAGAAATAGCTATTAATTTAGATTATTGCTTGGAAAGTAATTTGTGTGAATTCAGGTTTGTAAATAATCATGCTCCAGCAAATTGGAATATAAATTTTGATAATACCTTAAGCGAAAAAATAATAGTTCGTTTGACTAACCAGTTACAGTCTGAAATGAAAATTGATTATGATGAAAAAATGGCATTCTCGTTTTCTTTTTAAGGTAAAATTATTTATAGCTTCTCTCTTATTTTTTTAATATACATTCTTATATTTTCTTACCTTGCTTATTTAATATTTTAGAATAACATATATGCAAGTTACTTACTTAGGTCATGGTACAATTTCGGTTCATGTAAATAATAAAACACTTTTAATTGACCCTTTTATTACTGGAAACCCTTTCGCGAGTCATATTGATATAAACATATTAAAAGTAGATTATATATTAATAACTCACGCACATCAGGATCATATTTTGGATGTAGAAACTATTGCCAAACGTACCGGATCAAAAATTATTTCTAACTATGAAATAGTGATGTATTATGCAACTAAAGGCTTTGATGGGCATTCGTTAAATCATGGAGGCGCATGTGTGTTTGATGGCATCAAAATTAAATATGTTAATGCTGTGCATACCTCTTCTTTCCCTGATGGAACTTACGGAGGGCAACCCGGTGGATTTGTAATTAGTCATAATGATAAATCAGTATATATAGCTGGGGATACTGCACTTACTTTTGATATGAAGTTGATCCCAATGCAAACAAAATTAGATTTAGCGATCCTGCCAATTGGAGATAACTTCACTATGGGAATTGATGATGCTATTATTGCAGCCGATTTTGTAGAATGTGATAAAATATTAGGATGCCATTTTGATACTTTTCCGCCAATTGAAATTGATAAAACTGAAGCAGTAGAAAAATTTAAATCCAAAAGTAAAGAATTGTTGTTATTAGAAATTGGAAACTCAATTTCATTATAATGAAAGCAACCTGCAAAAAACACATACTAGAATTTAAACGGCCTAGTGGAACTTCACGGGGAGTATTACAAACTAAAGAAACTTGGTTTATCATACTTGATAAAGATGAAAAAAAAGGGATTGGAGAATGTGGTATATTACGTACATTATCAGTAGATGATGTTCCGGAGTACGAAGAAAAGTTACGATGGACGTGTAATAATATCCATTTAGGGTTAGCAGTTTTGTTACAAGAGTTAATAGCATTTCCGTCTATACAATTTGGCTTAGAACAAGCATTTTTGTCTTTAGAGAGTCATTACAAATTTGAATTATTCCCTTCGGAATTCACAAAAGGAAAGAAAGCTATTCCTATCAATGGATTGGTATGGATGGGAGATGAAGATTTTATGAAACAGCAAATACGTGAGAAGCTAAACAATGGTTTTTCTTGTATAAAAATGAAAATTGGAGCAATTGATTTTGATACAGAAATTAACTTATTAAAATCTATCAGAAAAGAATATTCCAAGGCCGACATAGAACTCCGTGTTGATGCCAATGGTGCTTTTTTACCAGAAACAGCATTAGAAAAACTTAAAGTACTGTCTGACTTAGAGTTACATTCTATCGAACAGCCTATAAAACCAAACCAGATTAATGAAATGGCACGTCTGTGTGAACAATCACCTTTAGCTATTGCTTTGGATGAAGAATTAATTGGTGTTTTTGATGTAACGAAAAAGCAGAAAATCATACAAACAATACAACCTCAATACATTATTTTAAAACCAAGCTTGGTTGGCGGTTTTAAAGGTAGTCAAGAGTGGATTGATTTGGCTATTGAAAATAATATAGCATATTGGATTACAAGTGCCTTAGAAAGTAATGTTGGGTTAAATGCAATAAGTCAATGGACTTATACATTAAACAACCCAATGCCTCAAGGTTTGGGAACAGGTAGTTTGTATACCAATAATATTGATAGTCCGTTAGAGGTTAAAAACGGGCAATTACATTATAATAAAAAGTTGAATTGGAATTTTAATATATAAAAAATGTATATAGCACAGGCGTATAAGAGTAATTTTAGTTTTTGGAAGTATTTAATAATCCCTGGGGCTTTTATTGGGCTAATGATATTGAATTTTATAGTAATGAAATTATTAAATATCGATATGGATGTCCTTATTCAGTCAGAAATTGAAAGTAAAGGGAGTAATCGTTTTTTAATTGAAATGCTTATTCCTTTTGCCGTTGGTTTAGCATTATTATTTTTTTGGGTGAAATTTGTGCATCAACAAACTATTACATCACTTACAACTTCACGTAAAAAAGTTGACTGGAAGCGTGTATTTTTTGCTTTTGGGTTATGGGCAGTTGTAACTACGCTAATGACATTAATTTATTATCAAATAGCTCCTGAAAATTACGAATGGAATTTTGACTTGAATAAGTTCGCTATTTTGGCTGTAATAGGAATAGTATTAATACCAATACAAACCAGTTTTGAAGAGTATTTGTTTAGAGGTTATTTGATGCAAGGAATTGGGGTATTAGCAAAAAATAAATGGATGCCCTTAATAACTACATCCGTTATTTTTGGGTTAATGCATATTGCAAATCCTGAAGTGGAGAAGTTAGGTTACATCATTATGGTGTATTATATTGGAACAGGTTTTTTTCTTGGTATTATTACCTTAATGGATGAAGGTATGGAGTTGGCTTTGGGTTTTCATGCAGCAAACAATTTAGTTACGGCTTTATTAGTTACCGCTAACTGGACAGCTTTTCAAACAAATTCAGTGTTAAAAGACATGTCAGAACCAGCAGCCGGATATGATGTGTTAGTTCCGGTATTGGTGATTTTTCCAATACTGTTATTTATCTTTTCTAAAAAATACAACTGGGATAATTGGGCAGATAAATTAACAGGTAAAGTAGTTGATCCTTCAAGCTTTGATACTATTTCTAATACAGGAAATGAATAATTCCAAAAATATAAAATAGATTTCCCTAATCCCTAATCCCTAATCCCTAATCCCTAATCCCTAATCCCTAATAGAATTGCATCTTTCATTTAAAATAAACAAACAATCATTTACTAAAGCATCATTGTTGAAGTTTTCAGTAGAATTAGTTACTTCGGAAGAATTGTATTTAAACGATATTGGTGCTTTTATTATTAATTGGTTGAATGAGGATGATTATATTTTGGTAGATACTTCTGGTTCTACGGGCACACCAAAAAATATTAAGTTATTGAAGAGTCATATGCAAAATAGTGCCATGGCTACGGGGGATTACTTTGGGTTAAATGAAAATACAAAAGCCTTGTTATGTTTGTCCGCTACGTATATAGCCGGTAAAATGATGCTAGTACGCGCTATGGTTTTGGGTTGGGATATTCATTTGGTATCACCAATGGCTAATCCGCTTGAAGATCTAACAGAATCCTATGATTTTAGTGCCATGGTCCCTATACAAGTTGAAGCTTCTTTAGGTGATTTACATAAAATAAAAAAGTTAATTATTGGAGGCGCCCCAATATCTGGCAGTTTACAAGAACAACTTCAGGCAGTTACAACAAATTGTTATGCGACTTACGGGATGACGGAAACTATTACACATATTGCCGTTAAAAGAATCAATAAGTTAGCTGTCAGCTTGAGCGCAGTCGAAAGCTATTTCAATACGCTTCCAAACGTATCCATTTCTCAGGACAATAGAGATTGTCTCTTAATTGATGCGCCAAAAGTATCTAATGAACTAATTGTAACCAACGATATAGTTAAGATACGTTCTAATTCGGAATTTGAATGGCTAGGACGTTATGACAACGTAATTAATAGCGGAGGGGTAAAGTTGTTTCCTGAACAAATTGAACAGAAGCTTTCTCAACTAATTAAAGAACGTTTTTTTGTAACAGGAATCCCTGATGAATATTTGGGTGAACAATTAATTCTTGTAATAGAATCGGATGTTAATATGAGCTTGTCGAAGTTAGATTATCAAAACTGCCAACTCTCTAAATATGAAATTCCAAAGGCTATATTTACACTTCGAAAATTCAAAGAAACTTCATCAGGTAAAATCCAACGTAAACAGACATTAGCTTTGCTGTAGCTTTTTTGTCAGACTGAGCTTGTCGAAGTCTAGCTTAAATATTTAAACAGAGACTTAAGGCCAAAATTTCCTCAAGCAATGCTAAAGATATTTTTGATTTGAGTATTCATTTATATGGAAGGAGAAATCACACGAGATTGAAAATACTATAAATTATCCAGCCTAACTCAAAAAGTTACTTCACTCAATAATACTACTCGTTCCCTCATTTATGGTTTTTAGTCCCGTTTATTTCAATGACATTTGAGTAAACAATTAAAAACTATCATTATGAAATCATTATCAATTGCGATGTTACTCTTTGTAACATTGTGTAGTATAGCTCAAGAAAAAACAATATCAGGTACTGTTGTCGATGAAACAAATATGCCCTTACCAGGGGCAACTGTGGTTATAAAAGGAACTTCAAATGGAGCTTCAACAGACTTTGATGGAAAATTTAGTATTGGAGTGAATGTAGGAGATGTATTAGTGTTTTCTTATGTAGGATATGCTGATCAAGAGAATACAGTTGGGTCTAGTTCTACAATAAATGTCTCAATGATACTTGATAATTCATTAGAAGAGGTAGTAGTTGCAGGATATGGGCTAATGAGGTTGAAAGGAAAAGTTAGTGGTATTGCTATTAAAAGTAGCTTGAGTGATGTAACTTCTATAGAAAAAACATCATCAGATGTTAAATCAGGTCAATTAACAGCAAGAGAATTAAACGATTTTAAACATTGGAAGAGTTGGGTTTCAATATATAAAAATGAAATACCAGAAACGTTTAAAAATAAATGGGGTTTTGATTTTACAAATATGTTAAATATTAAAGTAAACCATTTAGGGAAAAGTGTTTCAAATGTTGAAGTGAGACTTTATAACTCGAATGATGAATTAATAACTAAAATAACAACTAATTCCTTCGGGGAAGCCAAGGTGTTTAGAGGAGAGAATGAAGGGTGTTTAGTCCAAGTAATTGTTGGTAATAATGTTTATGGAAAAAGAGTAAGGTTGAACATGAATAATATTTGTATTAACATAGATGAGGAATTGCTACATAACAGTGATTTGGATATTATGTTTACGATTGATGCAACTGGTTCTATGCAAGATGAAATTGATTATTTAAAAGCGGAGTTAAAAAATATAATAAAAAGAATTTCTGATAAACAAACAACGAGAGTTGGTTTAACTTTTTATAGAGATAATGGAGATGAATATGTGGTTAAGGATTTTGAGTTTAACAATAATATTGTCCAGGTACAAAAAGATCTTTCAAAACAAAACGCTAGAGGAGGAGGTGATTACCCAGAGGCATTAGATTTAGCAATGGAAAAGTCATTAAGTATGGGGTGGAATAATAATGCCAAATCAAGATTAATGTTTTTATTATTGGATGCTCCTTCTCATGACAATCAGGAAGTAATAAATAGGGTTAAAAATCAAATAAAATTTGCTCAAGAAAAAGGAATACGATTGATTCCAGTAGTTGCAAGTGGTGCTGATAAAAAAGTTGAATATTTAATGAGGACTATGGCCATTGCTACAGGGGGAACGTATATATACTTAACTGATGATAGTGGTATTGGGAATTCACATATTAAACCAAGTAAAGAAAAAGATAAAGTTAAAAAATTGAACGATTTGATAGTCGAAGTAATAAAAAGGTATTCTTAAATAAATTAGTATTTTGGTTGAATACAATACAGTATATTACCTAATGTATTGCTAAAAGGAACACATAATTGTGTTCCTTTTGTTATATTTGGGAAATTCTAGAAAGCTTAATAATAGAAGCTAGATTTTTAGAAAGTTAAAAACATTTCAACCCGAAATACATCGGATAATTAAAACCCATTTGTGGGTAAAAAATAGCTTAAAAATGAAATTAATAAAAGTACTCGTATTATTTATTTGTGTGAATGTTTCTGCACAACAAGGAGGTATGTGGATTCCGTCCTTATTAAAAGGAATGAATGAAACTGAAATGAAAAGTTTAGGTGGTAAATTATCTGCAGAGGATATTTACAGTGTAAATAACTCAAGTTTAAAGGATGCTATTGTGCACTTTAATGGTGGTTGTACTGCAGAAATCATTTCTCCTAAAGGATTGTTATTAACGAATCATCATTGTGGTTTTGGTCAAATACAATCGCACTCTTCAGTAGAAAAAGATTATTTAAAAGATGGATTTTGGGCAATGTCTTTAGAAGAGGAGCTTCCTAATAAAAGTTTAGAAGTTACTTTTATTGTAAAAATCGAAGATGTTACAAAAGCTGTGTTAAATGGTGTGTCTGATGAAATGTCACCTAAAGACACGCAAAGTTTGATTCAGAAAAACACGAATGCATTACAAAAATCGTATCAAAAGGAAGCATGGCAAGGAGCTAAAGTGAAGGCCTTTTTTAAAGGGAATCAGTATTTCTTGTTTCTGACAGAGTCTTTTGAAGATATTCGTTTGGTAGGAGCACCACCTTCAGCAATTGGAAAATTTGGTTCTGATACTGATAATTGGATGTTCCCTCGTCATACAGGAGATTTTTCTATGTTCCGTATTTATGCTGATAAAAATAATCGTCCAGCAAAATATTCAGAAGATAACGTGCCGTATACACCAAAGCATTTCTTACCAGTTTCTTTAGATGGTATTCAAGAAGGTGATTTTACTATGGTATTTGGTTTCCCTGGAAGAACAAACGAGTATTTACCAGCTGTAGCGGTGGAACAAATTACTCAAAAAGTAAATCCTACCAATATTAAAATACGTGAGGAAGCATTGAAAGTTATTGATGCAGGGATGAAATCGGATGCTAAAATTCGTATTCAATATGCATCAAAGCAAGCTAGAATGGCTAATTATTGGAAAAAATGGATTGGTGAAAACCAAGGAATAGAAAAGAGTAATGCAATTGCTAAAAAACGAGCTTTTGAAGCTACATTCACGAAAGCGATTTCCAAAAAGAAATACAGAAAATATCAAACCTTATTATCAGATTTCGATAAGCTATATGGAGAGTTCGAACCTTATGCCGTTAAACGATCTAACTTTTTTGAAATATTTTTAAGAAATAGTGAGTTGATGACTACTATGTTTCGTTTGTATCAATTAGAACAATCAAAAGCAAGAGGGGAAGAACGTTTTGAGAAAACTAGAGGATTTGTAAAGTCTCAAATTACACGTATTCAAAAAGATTATAACCTAGCAGTAGATAAAGGGGTGTTTGAAGCTATTATGCCTTTATATGATGCTAAAAATAATAATAGTGACTTTTACAGTACATCTTCTTTTACAAATTTATCGAATGCTTTAAAAGCCTTAGAAGGGTCTTCCGAAGAAGTTATTGCTAGAATTAATAAGGATGCCGCATATACATTTGCAAAACCATATATAGCAGAGTTTTATAATGACTTGGAGCCAAATTACCAACGTATAAATGGTGAAATTGCTAAAGTTCAAAAACAATATATGAAAGCTCTAATGGAAGTGTTACCTAGCGATAAATACTATCCAGATGCGAATAGTACATTACGTGTAACATACGGACAGGTGAAAGGGTATTCGCCAAGAGATGCTGTGTATTACAATCCAGTAAGTTATTTAGATGGTATTGTTGAAAAACACATTCCAGGAGATTATGAGTTTAATGTTCCTGAAAAATTATTAGAGTTGCATAAAACAAAAGATTATGGTCAATATGCTGATACTAACGGAAAAGTGCCTGTTTGTTTTTTAGGGACAAATCATACTACTGGTGGTAATTCTGGGAGTCCAGCTATAGATGCCAACGGAAACTTGATTGGGTTAAATTTTGACAGAGTTTGGGAAGGTACCATGAGCGATATGAATTATGATCCTGCTATTTGTAGAAACATCATGGTTGATGCTAGGTATATTTTATTCATTGTAGATAAGTACGCGGGAGCTACTCGTTTAATTAATGAAATGAAATTAGTACATCCTAAAAAAAAGAAATAAATATATTTTAAATGAATTTTAAAAGCTGTCTTATTTTAAGACAGCTTTTTTGTTTTTGATAGCATACATAAAAGAAATGGAAGAGATTTTAAAGTTGATAAGCGGTATATGTTGGTCGGTAGTGTATTTAGTTCTTATTTATCAGGGCTTTAAACATAAAAGCTATGGTATGCCATTAGTGGCATTAGGCTTAAATTTTGGATGGGAATTTTTCTATAGTTTTTATGAGCTAGATCTAGCGAACATAAGTTTACAACGATGGATTAATATTTTTTGGTTTGTATTAGATGGAATTATAGTATACCAATGTTTTAAATATGGAAAGCAATATTTCCCAAAGAAATTAAATCCAAAATTATTTTCACTATGGTTGGTAGCTGTTTTTGTGCTTTGCTTTATTATTGAATATGCATTTTTAATTGAATTTGGAAAAAGTAACGGCGCTAAATACGCAGCTTTTTTACAAAATTTAGTCATGTCATTTTTGTTTCTGGATTTATTACTTAAGCGAACTAATATTGGGGAGTTTTCTATGGTAGTAGCTATTTGTAAATGGTTGGGAACATTGGCTCCAACAATATTATTCGGAAAAGAAAATAGCTTTATACTTACCATAGGTGTTTTATGTAGTATAATTGATTTAATTTATATAGCAGCTCTTTTTAAATATAAATCACCTAATACCTTAAGTATAGCCTCATAAATGTATGTTAGGTAATTATAAAAAGCAAGTATTTAATTACAGTAGCAGTTTCCTGCTGAATTTTTGTTTTTATATGGATAAAAAATTCTTCTAGTTAGATAACTTATTGTTACTACTCGTCCTAACTCCCTTTTTATGATGGATATTATTACGGAACTTTGTTAGTCCAAATTTTAAATTGTAGAACTATGAAAAAGTTATGTATGTATTTGCTTATAATAGGATTGGGATTTCCTGTTTTTGCGCAAGAAAAACAATCTGATGATTTTTATGAATCACATGAGTTACCAGCAGTAGTGTTAAAAAAAGCTGGAGATGAATTTTCAGTATATTATCCTGATAATTCTAATCCTGATAGTAGAGTGTTGAGGTTAGAAAATAAATTTATTAGTTATAAGATTGATAATGATTTTCAAGGTAATACAGAATATTTGTTATTACTTGAAGTAGAAGGAGGGGTGCTCTCTGCTACATTTAATGAAAAAGGAAAACTAGTTTCGGTAGTTGAAAAGTTTGAAAACGCTAGGTTACCAGAAAAAATTAGAGTAAAACTAGCTAGTGAGTATCCTGAGTGGAATCTTATAAAAGATAAATTTTTATACGTTCAAAAAATGGGAGAAATAAAAAGAAAAGAGTATAAGATTATAATGAAGAAGGATAATAAAATTAAAAGAATAGTTGTGGATGAAGATGGAACTATTATTAGAGGGAAATCATAACTTTTAGTTATTGGATATATTTTAAAAGAGTAGTTGTTTATTGATGCACTACTCTTTTTTTTTACATATAAACACTTGATGATTACTATGTTAAATAGTGTTAATGAAATAGTGTATTGTGGTTTTATAAACAAAAAACAACGAATTAATTCTTAAATTTACATAGCTGTAGCGTGCTTAAATAAGATTAATCTTAACCCAAATTAGCGCTTATTTTAAATTAGACATTCTTGTATATGTTTTTATAATTAAATCAGTTATAAATATAAGTGAGGATGTTATTTGTTAATCAAAAAACAATTAGTTATGAAAACAGTATGCGTTTATTTGCTTGCCATAGGTATGATGTTTCCTGTGCTTGCGCAAGAAAATTTATATGATGAATTATACGAATCGGGAGAACTACCAGCAGTAGTATTAAAAAAAGCTGGAGAAGAATTTTCAGTATATTATCCTGATAACAGTAATCCAGATAGTAGGGTGTTAGCGCTTGAAAAAATGTTTATATCTTATAAGTTAGTAGCTAACGAAGACAGGTTAAATTCTTATTTGGTATTATTTGAATTAGAAGATGGATTCTTATCAGCCTCATTTAATGAAAAAGGAAAGTTAATTTCTGTTGTAGAAAAGTTTAAGAATGTTAAACTGCCTGAAAAAGTGAGAAAAAGTTTAGCTGAGAAATTTCCGGAGTGGAGTTTACTGAAAGACAAATTTCTGTATGTCCAAAAATATGGATCGGTAAAAATAAAAGAGTATAAAATTATAATGAAAAAGGGAAATAAGATTCGTAGAGTAGTTGTTAATGAAGATGGAGTAATTATTAGAGGCTATAAACCCTAATGAAACACTATCATAAACAAAAAGCCGCTAAATAAGCGGCTTTATAATTAGGGGTGATTAACCTTAAAATACTTATAAAAGTATTTACTTTCGGGCGATAACTCTCTCAACAGCATTAATAATTGCTGTATCGTCTAACCCATATTTTTTCATTAATTGCTCAGGAGTTCCTGATTCTCCAAAAGTATCGTTAGTGGCAACGAATTCTTGGGGGGTAGGAGTATTTAATGCTAAAACTCTTGCAACACTTTCTCCTAAACCACCTAAATGATTGTGTTCTTCAGCGGTAACTATACAACCCGTTTTAGCAACTGAGGCCAATATTGCTTCTTTGTCTAAAGGCTTAATAGTATGAATGTTAATTACTTCTACAGAAATACCTTTAGCTTCTAATGCTTCAGCAGCTTTTAAGGATTCCCAAACTAAATGACCTGTAGCAACAATAGTAACATCAGTACCTTCAGTTAATTGTACTGCCTTTCCTATTTCAAATTTTTGATCAACAGGAGTAAAGTTGGCTACTTTTGGTCGCCCAAATCGTAAGTAAACTGGCCCCACATAATCTGCAATAGCTTCCGTAGCAGCTTTAGTTTGATTGTAATCACATGGATTGATGACTACCATTCCTGGTAACATTTTCATTAATCCAATGTCTTCTAATATTTGATGTGTTGCGCCATCTTCACCTAAGGTTAATCCAGCGTGTGAAGCACAAATTTTTACGTTTTTATCAGAATACGCTATTGATTGACGAATTTGATCATAAACTCTACCAGTGGAAAAGTTAGCAAATGTTCCTGTAAAAGGAATTTTACCACCAATAGTCATTCCTGCTGCAACACTCATCATGTTAGCTTCCGTAATTCCCATTTGGAAAAAACGCTCAGGATTATTAGCGATAAATTCATCCATTTTTAATGAACCAACTAAATCAGCACATAGGGCAACTACATTTTCATTAGCTTTACCTACAGCCGCTAAACCAGCTCCAAAACCAGAACGAGTATCTTTTTTTCCTTGATCTATATATTTTTTCATTGTTGTAGTGATTGTAGATTAATAATCTCCTAAAGTTTCAGGATTTTGTGTTAAAGCATTTGCTAATTGCTCATCATTGGGTGCTTTACCATGCCAAGCATGTGTATTCATCATAAAATCTACTCCATTACCCATTTCTGTATGTAGTAAAATACAAACTGGTTTTCCTTTTCCAGTTCTACTTTTTGCTTCTGATAATGCCTTTAAAATAGTATCTATATCATTTCCTTCCTTGACGTCTAAAACATCCCATCCAAAAGCTTCAAACTTCGCTTTTAAATCTCCTAAAGGCAATACATCATCTGTAGCACCATCAATTTGTTTTTTGTTGTAATCTACAGTAGCAATATAGTTGTCAACTTTGTTTCCGGCAGCATACATTATCGCTTCCCAATTCTGACCTTCTTGTAATTCACCATCACCATGTAAACTATATACAGTGGTATCTTCACCATTTAACTTTTTAGTTAAAGCAGCTCCAATAGCAACAC
>Ga0105354_1000438_pt1 | contig 25951 bp, 20 predicted proteins | sample GOMGulsemesocosm_FD_83658 | JGI IMG/M metagenome (GOLD analysis project Ga0105354, IMG submission 83658) | Methane-oxidizing microbial communities from mesocosms in the Gulf of Mexico - GOM9B Gulf of Mexico | ecosystem: Environmental > Aquatic > Marine > Cold seeps | place: USA: Gulf of America...
CGTATTCAGCCTATGGTGGGCCATTAGTATTTGTCGGTATGGCGGGTTTTATTTTAGGTAGCTTCGATCGCTGGATTCTAGCTGACGTGGCGGGTACAACGGAAATGGCTCAATATGCTCTCGCTACTAAGTTTGGCCTAATCACTGCTGTTTTGATTCAACCTTTTGATTTGTGGTGGCACGCCAAACGCTTTAGTTGCCTACAAGCGAAAAATGGACGCCAGCTCTGTGCTGATTACGCCTGCGCTGGTATTACAATTGCACTGTTTTCTTCATTATTTGTCGCAGCCACAGGTCCAACGTTAGTACGTTTTCTCACACCTGAAACTTACCATCATTCTATTGTATTTATTCCCTGGCTCACACTACTTGCTGCGCTTCATAATGCGACAGCTACGATGGCATTCGGAGCCATGAATAAAGAACATACTTTAGGACCTGCAATGATAGACGGTAGTGCGGCAGCCATGGCTTTGCTTTGCTATTTTATTCTAATACCAAATTATCATGCTTGGGGGGCTATTACAGCAACCAGTATTGCGCTGAGCTACCGGTTTATCTTTACCTACAAAGTCAGTCAGCAGGCACTCCTACTGCCTTACCCATTAATTAAACTCACTATTGTAGCTATTCTGGCTGTCATCATTTTAATAGTAATGCCAAATAATAGATTAACTATAATTGGCTTTATTGTCCGTGCCGGTTTGTTAATGACTTTCCTATTAACGGCTATTTTATTAGGGCTTATTCCGTTCATTAGAAAGTTTGCAAAGATTAACAGTCTGAGGGGAAGCAAATGAAAGCTCTGCGATTATTAAAGCGATGGCAGCAGGCTTTAGTCGCTATTATCATCAGCTTATTATTGACAGTTTTCTGGTTGCATATGCCTCAACCATCGATAGCTGTAGTCGCCTTACTGCCATTGTTACTGGTGATCAGTTTACAGATCCCTTTTTTACTTTGTTTAGCCTTTATTGCCTTTTCTTTTTTTCGCTTACATGAAGCTTTTCCAATTCTCTACCCTTTGCATATTCCACAATTACTTGCGGTTGCCACTTTGGGATCTCTATTAATTAACTTATCGATTAAACGCATCAAAATTTTCTGGACGAGAGAGCTAGCATTGTTCAGTTTTTTCTTTGTGCTGGTCACCATCGGTGCATTGCTAGCAACAAATACTGAAGCTTCAATGAAGTCATTTACCCAGAGCTATATTAAAATTTCAGCCATGGTATTCGCCATCAGCTGGCTATTGTGTCGGGAGTCTCAATTTCGTCTCCTCATTGCCACTATGGCAGGCTGCGGTATTTGCATTGCACTGGTTGCACTATTTAATAAGGCAAATGGCCTTGAAATTGTTGAAGGTAGCAGAGTCACTATTGGTCGCAGCATAGGTTCAATGCTGGGCGATCCAAACGATCTATCATTAGTCCTTTTGTTTCCCGCAAGCTTTGCGCTAGCATTAGTGCTCACTCCTGGCTTTTCTAAATGTTGGAAATTACTCGGCATAACCTGCTTTTTTACTGTCTGCGCTGCAATAATAGCGACCCAAAGTCGAGGGGGAATATTAGGCATATGCGCGGTTTCTGGTATTTTTGCATGGCATAGAATACAAAACAAAGCGCTACTGCTTTTTTTGGGGGGGATATTACTGATGCTTCTGCTGATGTTCGCAGGTGTGAGTGAGCGAGCCTCCGGCGGTGCGCATGAAGCCGGAATAGATGAATCCGCAATGGGTCGTATATACGCATGGCAAGCGGCAATGGGCATGGCTATCAACTACCCCCTCACAGGCGTTGGTCTCAATAATTTTATATATAATTATTTTGAATTCAGCCCGCACTGGGATGGCCGCAATCACGCTGTACACAGCACTTGGTTTGGTGTGATGGCGGAGACGGGCCTACTAGGGTTTCTCACTTTTATAGCAATGATTGCGCTTATTGCTAGAATTAGTATTCGTTGTGTACGTCTGTATTCTCCCAAAGAATCAACAAGCAGCTATAACCCTACCCTATATGCCAGTGCTCAATCGATACAAGGTGGCCTCGCCGGTTTCTGTGTGTCAGGTACTTTCTTGACGATGGGTTTTACTTGGCCGGTGTATATTCTGCTCGCTTTAGCTGTTGCTCTCTCTCAAGTAAAAAAAGGTCACTCTAGTGATTAATTCTTCTCTAAGCTAGCCTCCAATTCAAGTTTTTGTTCAGCACATTATTCACAGTTTCACAGCGTTTATATACGCTTTTTGTCATTGGTAATCTGCTGAATACAGTTATGACTATTCTTATTTCTGCGCTAAAAAACGAAAAAAACACTCCCTATACAACTCGCATCAAAATCACTCTCAAAACGTTTTGCAATATGCGAACACATCTAGACGATCATAATAACTAATTGATTTAAATACTTAATTTCATTGGCATGCAATCTGCATTGTTCTTTAAATACTATTAACAGGTTAAGGAGTTTCAATATGTGCGGAATTGTTGGATCAATTAATCATCAAAATGTTATCCCTACGCTTTTATCCAGCCTTGCTAACATAGAATACCGTGGGTATGACTCGGCAGGTATATCAATCGTTATCCCTCAGGGGATCACTACAGTAAAACGGGCTGGAAAACTCACTCAGCTACGCAGTCTATTAGATAAGCAGCCATTGACAGGAAATGTTGGTATTGGGCACACTCGCTGGGCTACTCACGGCGAACCTAACCAATGTAATGCTCACCCCCACTCCAATGAACTAGTGTCAGTGGTTCACAACGGTATTATTGAAAACCATAGCCAACTGAGACAATGGCTGCAAGCTGAAGGTTTTACATTTCACAGCCAGACAGATACTGAAGTCATACCCCATTTAATTGCTTACTATCTCGCTAAAGGTTATAGCTCGGGACAATCACTGAATGCATCTCTTGCCCACTTGGAGGGTTCTTTCGCCCTAGGAGTCTTATTTGGCGATGATCAAGAGCACTTATATGCGGCACGCAGGGGAAGCCCGTTAGTACTTGGTATAAGTGAAGGTAGTGCAAGTTTAGGCTCGGACGTATTAGCTCTGCCTAGTAATGATGAGCGTATTCTCTATTTAGAAGAAGGTGATCAAGCGCGTATTGGCCTAGATACTATTAAACTGGTAGATAAAACGGGTAAAAAAGTGCAGCGAAAACTACAGCAAAATGACCTTGAGCAATCACAGACCAGTAAACAGGATCATCGATTCTACATGCATAAGGAGATTCACGAACAACCTCAATCCATTGCGAATACCCTCAACCATACTCAGCATCAACTCAAAGAAATAGGCCTTTGCTTTAGGCAGATTAGCCGTTTAACCATTGTTGCTTGCGGCACTTCTTTTTATGCAGCAATGGTTGCAAAATACTGGTTTGAAAAGCAAGCAAGCCTGCCCGTCGATATAGATACCGCTTCGGAATTTCGATATCGCTCACCTTTGATTGATAGCAATAGCTTAACAATCTTTATTTCACAGTCGGGAGAAACAGCAGATACGCTAGCGGCATTACAGTATGTGCGAGAAATGAAAGGTAAAACACTGGCAATTGTTAATGTTGCAGCCAGCAGTATTGCTCGAAATGCCCACTACAGTATTCAAACCCAAGCAGGCCCTGAAATAGGCGTCGCGTCAACGAAAGCGTTTACCGCTCAGCTCTCTACTTTAGCCTGTATCGCAATGCTAGCCGCTACTGAGCGTCAAAGTTTGGCAATAGACACTATAAAATGGCTATCGACCCAATTATTAAAACTTCCAGAATTATTACAGCATGTGATTGCTCTTGAGCCGCAGTTAATGAAACTCGGCCAAAGCCTCGCAAATAGTCGCGATGCCTATTTCATTGGTCGTGGTAGTAGCTTTCCAATCGCAATGGAAGGCGCACTCAAACTCAAAGAAATCAGCTACATTCACGCAGAAGGTTTTAGTGCCGGGGAGCTCAAGCACGGTCCTATTGCATTAATAGAAGAAGATACTCCAGTGTTTGTTATCGCACCCAGCGATCACTTACTCGATAAAACGTTATCAAACATGCGAGAAGTGGCCGCACGATCTGGGCGCTGTATTGTATTAGGTGATCAAAAAACGCTCGAACGAGTACAGCTTGATCAACACAATATCCAACCTGAAACTGTTTTATTGCCTTTTTCTAACCCACTCACAAGCCCAATTCTGTATGTCATAGCTTTACAACTTATTGCCTATCACGCTGCTCTGAGCAAAGGTTCAGATGTAGATCAACCCCGTAACTTAGCGAAATCGGTGACAGTCGAATGAATAAACTACAGCGAATTAAACAGTGGGTTAAAACCCAAAATCATCCTATTGCCCGTGCCATAAAATACAGCCACAAGACATTTTTGGAGTTTGAGATTCCTGTTTTTGTGCCATTGTATTTGCCTCTTAGGTTATTTCACGGCTCAATAATTCAACTACTGAATACACTTTCTCGAGTGTTTTATTGGACACCTATGTTTAAAACCCGGCTTCGTGTTGGTCCCTCTGGGCGAGCTGAAAAGCTCAATTTATTTGGCGGGATGCCGCAAGTTCTGGGTTGTCTGAACATTGAAATAGGTAGAAATTGCAGGATTTCTGGACAAACCACCTTCAGTGGACGTTGGTGCAGTAAAAACACTCCTGTACTCCAAGTAGGCAATAATGTTGGCATTTCATGGCAAACCACTATTGCTGTTGGGACTAAAGTCATTCTAAAAGATAATGTCAGAATGGGTGGTCGAGTATTCCTAGCGGGTTACCCAGGTCACCCTGAAGACCCCGTTGCCAGGGCACAAGGCTTACCTGATAACGATGATCAAGTGGGTGACATTATTCTTGAAAAGGACGTTTGGCTTGGCTCTGGAGTCACCGTCATGAGAGGAGTCACTATCGGTGAAGGAACGATTGTCGCCGCAGGGAGTATTGTTACTCGCAATTTACCCAACTATGTTGTTGCGGCAGGTGTACCCGCCAAAATAGTCAGGAACATCAGACCAGAAGGTTTAGATGAGGCCAAGTTTGTCTATGAACAGCAGGAGAAAGAACAAGCACTTAATCAGGAGATCGCTCATGAATATTGATATGTTAGTTTTTGCGGAAGACTGGGGCAGGCATCCCAGCAGTACCCAACACTTAATACGCCAATTATTGCCTGAGCAACAGATACTTTGGGTTAACTCAATAGGTTTACGCAGCCCGCGCTTGTGTCAGAGAGATCTAAAAAGATCTTGGTCAAAACTGAGGTCAATGATTAAGCAACCTGACACTGACAGCCAAGCTTCAAATGATAATGGTTTAGCACCGCAATTAATCGACCCTTGTACTATTCCGCTTCACGGTAATCAATTAGTAAGATGGCTAAATCAACAAATGCTCACTAAGCGTCTGTCTCCCTTCGTTAAAGCTGATCAAGATGATGCCCCTCTACTGTGGACATCACTCCCATCTGCCGTTGACATGGTTGGCAAGCTAGGCGAGCGTGCTGCCATCTATTATTGTGGCGATGATTTTTCAGCTCTCGATGGAGTAGACCACGGTCCGATCAAGAAAATGGAACAAGAACTCGCCGATAAGTGTCAACTTATTATTACTTCTAGTGAACATCTAGCGAACAAATTTGCTCCTGAAAAAACCTATCTATTACCTCATGGGGTCGATTATGAACTCTTTTCTCTGCCACAAAATAGAGCCCAAGATTTACCAAGCTCAGGTCCTATCGCTGGTTTTTATGGCGCCATAGCGGGATGGTTTGATCAGCATTTGTTTATTCAAATTGCGCAGCGCCTACCCCATTGGACATTCATTCTTATTGGCCCGGCACACGTCGATATAAGTCAAATGCAGGCAATAGATAATATAAAGTGGCTAGGACCTAAGCCTCATTCACAATTACCTAGTTACAGTCAGCACTGGAACGCTGGACTGTTACCTTTCATCGATAACGCTCAAATACGCGCTTGTAACCCTTTGAAGTTACGGGAATATTTAGCTGCTGGCAGTCCAGTTATTAGTACCAATTTCCCTGCTTTAGATGATTACAGAGATTTAATTACTGTCGCTGATGACGCCGATTCGTTTGCGCATGCTTTAGAAAGCTCTTATTGCAAAATGGATCACCAACAATTTGCTCGAAAACAACGCCAAATAAGCGTTAAAAATGAAGGCTGGAGCAGCAGAGCTGAAGAATTAAAGCAGATATTGAACGATTTATAGTAATAAAGAAGATTTATATCTTATTCGCGGTGTAATCTCCCTGCTATTTACACCGCTCTTTCCAAAAACATCTCCGTGTTATTACCCGCCTCTCAATTTGCGAAATGTTCTGCGAATCGACGTCATAAAAATAAATTTAAGTACTCTTTCAGTATTTTTCGCGAAACTTATAATTTGAACAAAAGCCCGTGATGCTTGGGCTGAGCTCTACTTAACGTATTATTATTCTTCTTTGGTCTGCTAATTGCTGTATTAAGAAAAAGATCTGAATTCAATAGGAGACAACAACATGAATAGTCAATATAAACTCTATTTAGCACTGATTGGACTCACATTCCTAAGTGGTTGTGCAACTAACTCCAATCACTTGCAACAAGCTTTATCTCTACCCGATGATCTAGAGAGCTCAATTAGCATCAATGAACTGCTCAATCGCGCTAAAGCGCAACCTTCATCAAAGCAACAACCACCTTTAACTATAGATAAAAAAGCACCCACACCCTCTAAAACTATGTTACTGACATTTATGAGTAACCGTGCAAAGTTAACGAGTAGACATATACAAACCCTACAGCGCTTTAGCGACAATAAGCAATCAAGTAAATCTGCGTATGATTCAACAACATTGCCCCCCCTGCAAATTAACTGCGCGCCTTCAGCCGAAGCGGATCCCTATGCAGCAGCTTCAACAGGCATGTCACGCTGCCTTAATGTCAGTCGGTTCCTGGAGCGCAGTAATCACAACACCAAAATTAGCCTGCAGCCAAGTTTACCTAATAATCAAATTCAGATATCTGAATAAGGTATCGGTGTCTCATGAGTAGTAAAAGCTCATTAATCATTAATCTGGCAGCTCTGTTGTGGGCTGGATGGCGCAGGCGCTATCTCATTATAGTACCGGTGTTATTACTGCCCTTAAGTGGTGCAATTGTTGGAATATTGGCCCCGAAAAACTTTCAAACATCTACCACTATATTGTTTCAGGAAGCCGCCCAGCAAAACCCATTTTTAGAAGACTTATCGATTGCAACAAACCTTAAAGCACGTATGGATGCGCTTAATGCTTTATTACACAGCCGCCATATTTTAGCTTCCGTAGCCTGGAAAATGGAGCTTCTACACAAAAGCATGGGCCAAAAAGAGAAAGCGAAAGTCATAGGAGAGCTTTCTAAATCACTTAATGCTCGATTAGTAGGGGAAAACTTAATCAAGATAACCTATAACGCACCGCAGCGCGAAAACATGGTAGAAATGCTGTCGTTAGTCAGCATGAGGTTTGTCGAAAGAGTTTTGGCGCCGCAGAGATCTTCTATTATTCAATCGGAAAGTTTCCTAGCAAATGAGCTAGAACAACGCCGCAAGAACTTAGAAAAAGCTGAAACAGCATTAGCACAGTATAAAAATAAATTTGCCAGCGAGCTACCGACATTGCATTCAGCCAATGTCGCGAGGCTTTCGCAACTCAAAACCCATGCAGCAACACGAAGAATAGAGCTACAAGGAGCAAAAGCAGCACAAAAAAGCTTGGCTATTAGGCTTTCTCAAACCAACCCTGTGATAGGAAAAATTGAAGAGTCAATCGTCAACATTCTAGCGGAACTTAGTCAGCTTAGGGCTCGATATACCGATAACCACTCTCGCGTCCAAAGTGTGGTCGCGCATTTACATTCACTCGAGAAAGAACGCCATCGTATTCTTTCAAGTAGCCAGCAATTGGATCCAGACAATCTCGACCCAATGCAACTCGAAAGATTATGGGCCATAGCAACGACCGCCAGAGCGGGAACAGGTACAAACAGCCAACAACAGAGTTCACATTTACTACTGATATCTCAACTAGAGCGTTTGCAACAGGCTGATGATCAAATTCAACGCTTAAGTAAAGAAGTCACTTCTCTGGAACTAGAGATAACAAAATTAGAAAAACAGGTGAATGGTTATGGTCAGCATGAGCGCCGTTTAAACCAACTAAAACGAGATATTCAAGTAAGATTGAAAATTTTTCAAAATTTAGCAGAGCGACACGAATTAGCGAGAGTCACTGGATCATTAGGTAAAACCGAAGAAAACGAGAGGGTTAAATTAATTGACCCGCCCTTCGAACCTTTAGCACCAAACAATATGCCCTTAGTAATGTTTGTGCTGGCAGGCCTTTTTAGCGGCATGGGACTTGGTATAGGTCTAGCAGTGATTGCAGAATTATTAGACACCAGCATACGTCGACAAAATACCCTGAGTCAGATGTTAAACACACAAATACTGGCTCGTATCCCTCCTCAGAATATACATCATTAGAGGTGAACGTTATGAAAAAAATAATTATCCAAGTCGTACAACACTTGCGCCCAGGCGGAATTGAAACCATGGCATTAGATTTAATGCGTCAACTTGATAGTCAATGCGAAATACATATTTTCAGTTTAGAGGGGAATATGCAACAGGCGACTGCACAGTGGCCAAGACTAACAAAATGGCAACACAGATTGCATTTTTTTAACAAAAAACCGGGTTTAAAGCCAATGCTCGTATGGGAATTGTACCGTCGTATGAAACAACTCAATGCGAGCTGTGTACATAGCCATCATATAGGGCCGCTATTTTACGGAGGGTTTGCCGCTAAACTTGCACAAATACACAATCACATTCATACCGAGCACGATGCCTGGCATTTAAGTCATAAAGCCAGTTATAGATTGCAAAATACGCTTATCTTCCTGCAACAGCCAACCTTAGTAGCTGATTGTGAAGCTGTCGCCAAAGAAATGCAGTTTTACTTTCCCAAAACTCAACCGCAAGTCATTCTTAATGGTATTGATGTTAAACGTTTTAAACCTGCAAAAAACAACAAAGGTTTAGCCAGACAAACACTTAAACTCCCAGAAAAAGCGATTTTAATAGGCTGTGCTGCCCGATTAGAAAAAGTAAAAGGACATTGTTACTTATTACATGCGTTAAGAAACACCCCCGCTGAATTTATTTTAGTGTTAGCTGGGGAGGGTTCATTACGCACTCAACTGGAATCTAAGGTTAAAGAATTAGGTATTGAGCATCGCGTGATCTTCCTAGGCGCAGTAAATAACATGGTAACTTTCTATCACGCCATAGATTTATTCTGTCTACCTTCTCTTAATGAAGGATTGCCCCTTTCTCCTCTTGAAGCTCAAGCCAGTGGTATTCCTGTCATTATCAGTAATGTTGGTGGCTGTAAAAGTATTGTTGATTCTGACTCTGGCCAGCTGGTTCCAGCGGGGGATCCGCTAGCGCTAGAAAAGGCAATTACCAACTACCATCGACATAATCCCTTAATAAACCCACGTAATTTTGTATTACGCAGTGCGACATTAGAAAAAACAGCAAATGCCTATTTTTCACTGTTCAATATGCAAACTGCAAATCAAACTGACATTTAGAGGTGCATCATGTTTATTATCATTTTCAGTTTAATCATCATTGTGTGGTGTTTTATTATTTATCATCACTTAGTTTATCCTCTTATTTTAAAACATTTACCTAAATACCATCCCCCAAAAACAGCGCCTCGAAAATTATCCTGCGATGCATATTTTCCGAGTGTTTGTGTGCTTATTCCCGCTTACAATGAAGAAGCCGTTATCGCCGATAAAATTAGAAATTTGTCTTGTCTTGAATACCCGCAAGACAAACTAAGGGTCGTTATCGCCTGCGACGGATGCACAGATAAAACGGCTATTAAAGCGAGTAAATGTGCACTAGAGCTAGAAAACAGCCAACTGAAAATAGACATTATTGAATTTAGTAACAACCGAGGGAAGGTCTTTGTACTGAACCAGATGATTGCTCAAATCGAAGACGATTTAATTGCATTAAGTGATGCATCAGCCCTTATATCTATGGATGCTTTAATACTTGCCGCGAGTCATTTTTGTGATTGTCGTATTGCTGTCGTCGCTGCTAGTTACAAATTATTACAACCGGGAAGCGATGGTGAAGACGCATATTGGCAATATCAAAGCAATATTAAACTAGGTGAGGCGACCTTAGGAGATCCTATTGGCGTTCACGGTGCACTGTACTTGTTTCGCCGAGCGCTATTTAAACCTTTACTTGCTGATACCATAAACGACGATTTCATATTACCGATGAGCATAGTAACAAGTGGATACAGGGCTGTTTACGAGCCTAAAATTATTGCGCTTGAATTAGAGCAGGCCAGTCGTCAAATGGATTTGCAGCGAAGAGTTAGACTGGGAGCAGGTAACCTCCAGCAGCTCTTACGTTTGCCTAAATTACTGGCTCCATCATTGGGTTGGACAGCATTTAATTTTTTCTCAGGCAAAGCATTACGAGCTATCATGCCTTTATTAATACTCGTGCAGTTATTGCTAAGCATTTTATTAGCAGCCGATTCACTCATTTTTCTGGCACTGTCATCGCTGCAGTTGTTGGGTTTCTTTATCGCTTGGCTCAGTTGCTACCTTCCACAAAATTCGATGCACAAATATGCAAACATTCTATTTTATTTAGCAAATGGTTATCGCTGTAGCTTAGTCGGTATAGTGCGTTATATGCTGGGATTAGAGCGTGGCCACTGGAGTTCAGTTACATCAAAGGAGAAAGTATCATGAATACTCAAAATCATCATTACATCCCTTCTATAGTATTACATGGCAAACGCATGACAGATATATTAATTGCTGTCTTGGGTTTGTTCGTCAGTGGCATGCTCTTTCCTATTATTGCGATCGCCATAAAACTGACTTCCCCAGGCCCCATACTGTTTAAACAATTGCGTATAGGTCACGCCGATTTAGACAGAACTCATCTTTTCTGGATGTATAAGTTTAGGACGATGGGGAATAATGCAGAAGAAACAACCGGTGCTGTATGGGCAACAGCGCAAGATCCACGTGTTACTAAGGTCGGTCTATTTTTACGCAAAACTCGACTTGATGAGCTTCCCCAGCTATTCAATGTCATTCTCGGTGATATGTCCTTAATAGGTCCACGCCCTGAGCGTCCTGGTTTCTATCAAAAACTAGAACACGCGATTCCCTACTTTGCCGAACGTACATGGGGTATTAAACCTGGTATCACAGGATTGGCCCAAGTGAATCAAGGATATGACCGTAACATTGAAGATGTAAGGTCAAAAGTGGCATTTGATCATGCGTATGCACTTCGCTTAAGCACTTTTAAATCGTGGATAGAGTGTGACCTACTAATAATTTTACGCACTATTGTGGTGATGATTTGCGGGCGAGGTCAATAAACTTTATTAACCTTAACCTTAACCTTAACCTTAACCTTAACCTTAAATATCAGGTTAAGGTTTATTTATTTTCAACATAAACCAATTTGCATTAGCTATCTGTGTCGCAAATTGCGAAAAGTCTTACTCCTCTTTCTTTATTTATCCTTTTTTTCAGTATTATCATTCTAAATCAATAGATTAATTACATGGCATACACCTTGCAACTTATAGATAAACACAGCAAGGAGATTATGTTATGAAAATTAATACCCCTCTAAATGGCGAACTCACATTACAACTTGAAGACTCATTTGATGCGCTAGCTGTTGAAGACCTACGTCAAGATTTCGATGATCTGGCCACTCAAGAATTAGATGTTGTGTTAGATTTTGGTCAAGTGACATTTATAGACTCTTCCGGCCTAGGCGCTATCGTGTTTTTGTTTAAACGCCTACGCGCATTAAACAAAAACCTCAAGTTAGTCAATACCACCGGCCAACCTTTACAATTATTGCAATACCTTCGTATCGATAAAGTGATTGAAATGACTGATAGCGAAGGTGATAGAAATGAATAACATAAAAACAAAAACAGCCAAAGCGACACTGTTGTTAAATCTGCTACTTTGCAGCGGCTGCTTTTATCTGATTGAAGAGGGAAAAGGCGGTACTGCCGAGCGTTTTAATCAATCACAATCTTCAACAAAAAATAACATTGCTCCAGATAGCACTTACCCATTTCGGTTGCAACAATGCCAACAGCACTTACAGAAATTTCACAATAGTACTGTTTATCTTCGCTACCCTACACGCTACCAGAACGTTTCCGAATTACTTATTCTTAGTCAGAGAATGCATTCTGCACAATTCTACACACAAGCAATACTTCACTTACAACAAGCTGAAAGCTTACTTTTAACGCTAAATACAACAAAAGTACCCGCTTCAAGGGCTAAAGAACCAATCAAAAACAACTTTTAAAATTGATAATTTAAACAGGAGCAGTGGTTATGAAAAATTTACTCATTGTGTCTCTCATGTTGATCGGCTTAATTATTAGCCCTATGCAACACGCCCAGACATTGCGCCCCGGTGATTTAATACAAATAAAGTTTCCCGGTGAAAGCGCCTTCGATAAAACTTTTCAGATTAATCAAAAAGGTCTCATTCAACTACCAGAAATTGGAAGTTTTAAACTACAGGGAAAAACTATTGTGCAATCGCGTCGCGCATTGCGACAAGCGCTCTCCGTAGCATATAAGGACTTGTCCAAATTAGATCTAGTGCTGATGGAACGCCGTCTAAGTGTCACTGTACTTGGCTATGTGAAAAAACCAGGGCCTGTTGATTTACCCCTTAATTCCAATGTACAAATGGCAATAAATCACGCAGGAGGCTTAGCCCAAGGAGCTCAATTAGATAAATTACAAATTCGTCGAAATAATAAATTGTTAGTTTTTAACTATAAAAAATATCTAGATAAGGGAGATCCTGTATCTCTTCCCGCACTACAACCTATGGATGTTATTTTTGTACCCGCCTCTCCTTTATTAGGTAATGTGCAAGTAGAGTTCGATGCTCAGACGTTAACAGCTTCGGGGGATGCTGGTGAAGCTGGTGAATCAATTAAAGTGTTTGGAGAAGTGCATCGTCCCGGTATTTTTTCTTATAAGAAAAGCCAAGGCGTTATGGATATGATAATGCGCGCCGGCGGTGTCACACGGTACGCTGGCATAGAGCAAATCAGAGTCATCCATAAAGGCCATCCCTACCCGTTCAACATGCGTGAATATTTAGATACGGGTAACCCCAAACTTATGCCGAATATACGCCAGGGCGATGTGATTTTTGTCCCGCAGGCATCCGATCAAGTGCAAAGCGGTTCACGCACTGTGTATATCATGGGCGAAGTTTTTAAGCCTGGTGCGATGGAAATGAAAAAAGGCAGTAGTTTCTATGATTTATTAGCAACTGCTGGTGGACCTACACGATTTGCCGAAACCCGTAATATTAGTATTTTACGCGCAAACGGAGAAGTCATTCCTTTTGATTTACAAGGATATGTTACAGGTAGCTCCACTACAAGATTACCTAAGATCATTCCTGGTGATGCTATTTTAGTGCCAGAGAAAACGGACATGAATGAAAAGAGTTGGTTAAAAATTCCTTCCAATTGCGCAGTTAAAATTATCGGTGCAATAAACCGCCCTGGGCGCTATGAATGGTCCAGCGAGATGACTTTAATGGATCTTATTGCGCATGCAGGAGGCCCCGCTGCTGCCGCTGATACTGCTTTTTTAAAAGTGCTTAAGAATATTGGTGGCAACCGTACAAAATCAATAAATTTTGATTTGAAAAACTTTCTTGAGAAAGGTGGAGATATACGCCTCGTTCCAAAAATTTCAGCAGGAGACACTATCATCGTGCCTGAATTGCCAAAAGATCCTAATGACAATCGCTCTCAGTGGGTGCGCCAATCAAGCGAACGCTCTATCTATATATTCGGTCAAGTAGGAGCACCTGGTCGCTACGCATTTGATAGTAAATTAAATTTTCTAGATATTCTATCTGCAGCTCAAGGTCCAACCGGACGCGCTGATCTCTCAAACATTCGCATTACCCACAGAAAAACAGCAAATGCTAAGGTAACTCGATTGAATTTGCATAGTTATTTTCATACTGGGGATGAGTCGTTACTGCCGATAGTAAAAAATGAGGATGTGATATTTATCCCTGAACGCGATAGAGCTTGGTTAGAAAAGCCAAAAGAGACGGTAGTTCGAGTGCTCGGTGCTGTCACCCGACCTGGTCGTTACACATTTGATACTCACATGACAATACTCGACTTATTAGCTGAGGCAGGTGGCCCACTCAACAACGCACTTCAAGATCGAATTATGGTCGTTAACAGAATTGACGGTGAAGCAGTATCACGTAAATTTGACTTGGTAGCCTTTGCTAAATCAGGGGATTTCAAGAAGTTACCCGTTATTCGAGCAGGTGACACTCTATATGTTCCCAGTAAAGAGCAAAGTACTTGGTTCCGGTTTGTCAGTGGATTGCAAGAAAGTATAACCGTCTTTTCTTTCGCCCACTTAATTGGTCTATAAAGGAGCTGTCGTTTATCAATCTGTCACTTTTAAAATAGAGACTATACACCTAATAAAGGAATTTATAATGGAAGAATCACATAATTGTCTGGCGATTGAATCAATATATGGTCACATAGAGCGCCAAAAGCTCCGCCTTATCGCCCTGTGTAGCCCGAAGGAGAAAAGCGGCAACTCATTGATAGCCCTAGCATTAGCCCGAAGAGCAGCACTGGCCGGAAGGAAAGTGTTGTTAATCGAAATGAATTTGCAACACCCTTCACAAATCGAACGCTGTTCTGCCCAACTAACGCAACACACGAATAGTATACAGATGTGGAAAAATGCTCTTTATGACACTGATCAACCAGGTTTGCAGTTACTCGTTGCACCTGAGGACGATCTCCCTCACACAGAGCTAAAAAGTCAGGAGTTATTAACTGAGTTTTTCAACCAACTACTTAAAGAGTTCGATTTAGTGCTATGCGATACAGCCCCTTTATTGCAGCCTAAAACGGGAAATATCCCAGCAGACATGGTTTGTAGTGCTTGTGAAGGCACTATTATAAACGTATTGACCAATGTCACCACAGAGTGTCAAGTGGCCGAGTGCTCAGATGTGCTCAAGCATTGCGGCGCTCAGCTTAGTGGCGCTGTAATGAACGATAATTTAGCGCCTAGCCTGCAACAAGAACTCATTCGCGAAACCTTTCGCCTAGAAAAGCTATTACCCAAACTGATGGATTGGTTTCGTCGTAAGATAAAACAATCAATGATCATCAATCAGAACCTCTAGCAAGTTATTTGATTGTGCCCCCATTGTAATACAATCAAAGTCGCGTCATCTTCAATGCCCTTAACATTTTCTTCTGTATGCCCCGCTGGGTTGCACTGTATTAAATAATCTGCAGCATGTTCTAAAGGCATTTCACTACTCAATATAATTTGCTGTTTAAAACTGGAGGTTAAAGGCTGCGAAGCATCTAAATAGCCATCTGAAAACAGTAATAGCCTATCACCTGCACAAAGCTGAAGCTTAATTTGCGTATAGTCATCCAATTCAAGACCCAGTAAGGGACCATCAATACTTACCTGCTCTACTCTTTGCATCCCCTGCTGATTTTTTGCTCTGCAAAGTATCGGTTGCGGGTGACCTGCATTGGCAATAGTTACCATTGCATTATCACTCAAACCGACAGTCATAACAGTGGCTAAAGTATCTGCGAGAACTTGATCTTGACTGAAACCTTTAGAGATCATTTTCAATAACTGCGCACAACTTGAGTCCATTTCCAGACCAGAGACACACAACCCTCGTATGTAACCGGCTAAAGCATAAACAAAGCCTTTTGCTGCAATACCGTGGCCCATTAAATCAGCAAATATCAACTGTGAATTTTTCATTAATACCAAGTCACCACCACCTGATTCTGGTAAAGATGTACGCAGTGCACATTGATACTGTCCAACAACCTTGGGAAGTGATGGGTGCAACCCTAAGGTTATTTTCTGTTCCAATTCAAGCTGTAATTGATCTGCTAAATACTGCCGCCGCATAAGGGTTCTGGATATCGAAGCCAGTAGCTGTGCCTTACTAACGGGTTTGACTAAAAAATCGTCTATTGGCCGCCGCAAAGCTTTTTCTATCAAGGTTTGATCAGCACAACCTGAGAGATAGATAAATGCGGTAGTCGCAATTTCGGGGATAGGACGTATCATTTCGTACAAAACCGTACCATTAGCACCAGGAATACTCAAATCACAAATCACCAAATTAGGTTTGTGTACCAACATTAACTCAAACGCTGTTGCTACATCAGCTGCCTCAATCACTCTATAGTGGGCCTTCAAATAAACGCTAACTACTTTGCGAAACACCTCATCATCATCTACTAACAATATTGTTTTGGGTGGCAGCTCTATTTCGTCAATTCGCTTACGCAATAACATCAAATTTCTGGCATCTTGACGGTAGCAAGCTGGAATGTAAAAAAACTCATCAAAATTTGCCGCGAGCAACTTCAGCCCCATCCCACCTTCAGCGGCTATTAATGGCGCATTGCAGGCGAGCTGTTGACTAAAATTATTAAAACTTGGTCCATCATCAAGTAATTCCAATTGCCAATGGTAATCTTGTCTAGTGAATCGCAATTCAGCATTTTCTGGCTTAGGTTTTGGATATCGATGCAAGTTAACAATCAACTCAGCGCAAGCAAGCAGGAAATCATCACTACAAGGTACTTTTTCATCAACTAAGACTTTAGCCAGCGCTTGGCGAAGGCTTCGAGCGGTAGCTAAATCCGGTGTAAAACTCCACTGTGCTAACGTTTCTTGCATAAATAACTCCTGAAAAAGCCTCTAATCAACAGTAGCTTATAGGGCTTGAAGTTACCAGCCCACTAGCCTAAGCTTGAGTAAATCTATTAAATATAGTCCAAGGATGAATTATGTCTGACTCAGATGTCACTCAATTGTTGCTGATTGAAGACGATCTACTTATGGCTAAAGTTTATTGTAGCTATCTTAAACAACTGCCTTACAACATCCATCATGTCGACAATGGTGAGGCTGCACTTCAAGCACTGAGTACCCAGCAATTTGATGGCATCCTGCTTGATCTAACACTACCTGATATCAATGGGATTGAAGTGCTTAAAAAGGTTAATAAGGATCAACTTCCCATTGCAGTCATAGTGATTACTGGCGACTGTTCAATGAGTACAGCGATAGAGGCAATGCAATTAGGTGCTAAAGATTATCTAGTAAAACCGTTTAACAAAGAGCGGTTATCAATTACGCTGAAGAACAGTTTTGAAACCCAGAACTTGCAACGTATAGTAGAGGTTTATCGCGAACAAATAGATAGAAAGCAGTTCTGTAATTTCATTGGTTCTTCCATTGCCATGCAAAAAATCTATCAGGTGATTGATAGCGCAGCCAGTTCCAAAGCAACTATATTTGTCACCGGTGAAAGTGGCACCGGCAAGGAAATTTGTGCTCAAGCATTACATCAACGTAGCGAGCGTAGCCATGCGCCCTTTATTGCAATTAACTGTGGTGCTATCCCAAAAGATTTAATTGAGAGCGAAATATTTGGGCACGTCAAAGGAGCCTTTACTGGAGCTTTAAGTGAGCGCAGCGGTGCTGCAAAAGCCGCTGATGGTGGCACGCTTTTCCTCGACGAAATATGCGAGATGGAATTGTCACTACAAACCAAACTTTTACGTTTTTTACAAACAGGTACAGTCAACAAAGTCGGTAGCGATCGCACTGAAAAAGTAGATGTTCGAATTGTCTGTGCCAGTAACAAAAACCCTCAAGCTGAAGTGCAATTAGGTAACTTTAGAGAAGACCTATTTTATCGATTGCATGTATTACCTATTCACTTACCGCCTTTGCGTGAGCGTGATAACGATGTTATTGAAATTGCTCGTAGCTTTCTCAACCAGTACGCCGATGAAGAGGGGAAGAAGTTCCAACGTTTAGATGCTGAAACGGAGTTAGTTCTAAGTAGCTACGAATGGCCAGGTAATGTTCGGCAACTACAAAACGTAGTGCGTAATATTGTCGTATTACATGACGGAGAAAGTGTCACTGCAGACATGTTGCCCGCCCCATTAGACAGTTACAGTCAACCAACTACGCACACGAAGGCCTCTCAACCAGTAGCTGAAAGCATTAGCCCGATAATCAAAACACCTGCCTCAGTAGCTTCTGAAGTGGCTCCTTTGCCAGCAACTGGTCAATTGCAGAACTTAATTAGGCCAATAGCCCTGCTTGAGCGCGAAGCGATAGAAGAAGCTATTCATCTTTGTGATGGTAATATCCCAACAGCCGCACATTACCTGCAAATCAGCGCTGCAACTATTTATAGAAAACGCAGTAGCTGGCAAAAACACGACTAATGACTCAGGATACTCTTTGAATGAGAAATATCTAGATGACTAAACTCAAACAGACTTTTTCTAGCTAGTTGAGTAAACATTGATAAGTGCTGGTATAATTCACCTGCAGGAGCGTGCTCTAAGTAACGTGCGTACTTTGAACAACGCGCTAAGCCATATAAAGCCATAGAGCTCGCTAGTGTATGTAATTCATGCTTAATTTCAGATTGCGCCGCTACTCCTTTATCTGCTTGCACTGCGCTTTCTATTCGCAATACGCGTTGTGCAGAGCTATCGACAAATAACTGAGCGAGTTCTGGAAATACTTCATCAGTCACATCAGTTATGAGTTGTTCAATTGCATTGATATCAATGAGCTTGACTGTTTTTAATAATGCCAGGCTAAAGGTTTCGGTTGCTGACTCATTTCGTATTTCATTGGCTTTCGTTTGAAGCCCTTGATTAGATTTAAATGCCTGCTCTATCACACTCATTAACTCATTAGATGACCAGGGCTTTGCCAGCACATAATGGACGCAATTATCATTGTCTTCTATTAAACTAAATGAATTTTCAGTATTACCCGTTAACAATATTCTTGTCGTATCAGGCCACTCAACGGCTACCTGTCTTAGTAAATCTAGTCCATCTTTCTCAGGCATTCGATAGTCACTTAAAACAACAGATACCAAATTTTCTCTCAACAAATGAATAGCCTGGGACGCACTATTCGCTGTAAGAATAGTAAAATCACCTTTACGTAACAACCTTACCAATGCTGCAATTATTGCGGGTTCATCATCAACTATCAATAAATATTCATCCATAATTTATACCGTTATTCTCTTGGCGCCCCTATTTCCCTTAGAAGCTGTTTGTGGCAAGCATTGCACAACGTACACAATCTTAGTTAATCACTAAAGCCAATAGGTTTTTAAGTCACAAATAGCGTCAATTTAACATTATGATCATGCTCGTAATCGTTTAATTTCGTTAATATGGCGTCGTTTATTTGCTGCCCTTCCTTAATCATTATATTGCCGTTAAGTACCAGATCCTCGATAAGTGTATCTCCAATCTTAAGCCCTTCAAGTCCAACGCTATACTCCATCTCCTCGATTACGGTTTGACGGTTTGTCAAAATACTAAAGAAAGCAACAACTATTTTTTCGTCATACCAAGTATTAGCCCTGGAAGTTAGCCAACTTTTAGCATCTTTAATAGACATTTTATGTAAGTTGTCTTTACCGGTTATAAGCTGGTCAAAATCCTTAACAACTCTAATAATACGAGAACCAATCGGTATTGCATCTGCCGATAAATGATCTGGAAAGCCAGTCCCATCATAATTTTCATCCTGACAGCGAATATTCTCCGTTAACACAGTAAAACGTTTAACCCGGCCTACAATTTTTGCACCTATAACGGGGTGAGTAGATAAGCATTCATGAACACTGTCCGCATCAAATTGATTTTGCTTTAATGTTTCATCTGACAATCCTACTTTCCCGATTTCATGCAGTAAGGCACTCAGATAAATGTGCCTGCATATTACTTCATCAAAATTCAAGTGCCCCGCAATGGCTTTACACTGCAAGGCGATACGCTTAATGTGCCCTGCATCGGCACCTGTTCTATATTCAATAGTAGACGACATCATATCTAATACATCATGCAGCAAGCTTTTTTGAGTGATCAATGCGTTCTGCAGTTTTTGCTTACTCGCCTCTAAAGCTGATGTTCTCGAGGCCACTTTTTCCTCGAGAGACTTGTTAAAACGTTCAAGTTCTTTATTCGCTGTCTGTAGGTTTTCACTTAATACTTTCGCCTCTTTTCTAAGTATAAAATGCTCAGCAGCTTTATCTAAAGTCATCTTTAACGCATCATTATCCCAAGGCTTTCCTATATAACAATACACCCCCCCCTCATTAATCGCTTTTATAGTTGAGTCCATATCGCTATATCCCGTGAGTAAGATACGGATAGCTTGGGGATGTAGTTCTCGAGACTTTTTTAAAAACTCCGAGCCATCCATATTAGGCATGCGCATATCGGACATGATTAAGTCAACGGCATTGTCCTGTAAATAATCCAGCGCAGTTTGTCCTTCATTAAAAGAAACTAAGGTAAAACTCTTCCTGAGAAGGCGCTTTAAGGCGTTAAGAATATCTTGTTCATCATCTAATAATAGTAGAGTTAAGCGTGGAGACTCCATATAATTTCCCTGTGAAAAAACGTCCATTAATGGTTCAATTTAAGGTTTACTAAAAACATCATCGTTACATTTTCAGCTGGCTACCTGACCATATTATTTTAAATTTTCAAGAATTAAAATAAGCATTTAGCACAACACTGAAATCATTACCTATCGTTGTATCTCAGGCTAATCATACCGGCGTAACGACTCTATTATAGCGAGCTAAAGCGGCGTTTATCTCGATAATCATAATTTATTACAGCCCGCCTTTCGCTAGCATTCTCTCTATATCGGAAATTGTATTTTCAGCACTTCTGATTCCTGATGTATCTAGACCGGTGTCTTTGGCGATAAAATATGCCTTGTCTAGCTGCTCTGAAAGTATTTGCGGCGAGAACCCATCGACCACTTGAATACCAAATTTCTGAGCGATCATAATAATATCGGCTCGATTAAGTATCACAGAACCTTCATCACCCATATCTATATATACCGTTTCAAAGGCTGGATCGTCGGCATTTTTATACGCCACATCAATTATGTCTTCGTCATACCAGACATGATTATTGGTATTGTTTGTCATTCTTTTATCCTTGGGCTCACAGATAATTCTGTTTAGTTAAATTTATAATTTACTGAACTAAGGGAATACTGCAAATTTAATTTATTGGCTTTGACTTCTGAATGAGGCCAATTTAGCACTATTATCATAGGTATTGCACCATCAACACCCTATTCCTCGTACACTATTTAGGAATATCCTAGTGCTACTTTTTACATTGACCAAGTTTGGAAATCTCGTTATCGAGCAAATAAATATGCCTTGTAATATATTGTACAAATCTGATGATAAGATAAGATCAATAGATAGCAATCACTCAAGTTGAGATGATAGCGAGTTTATTGACAATTGGAGGATTAATACGGTGTTGACTCAGGGCATTTAATACAAGAAAAGCCCCAGTAACAATGATTACTTGGATATTTAGTTAACACCTTTAGGGAGCGAAATCACTCTGTATGGTAGAGCTTAACGCAATTGCGACCAGCGTCTTTAGCGGCATATAAAGCCATATCTGCTGCTTTTAACAAGTCATCTTCACTATGACCGTCAGTGGGTGTAAAGGTTGCTAATCCCAAACTGATAGTCACTACAGTATTTGTGTTAGAGTATTCGTGAGGCAGTGCTAGAAGCTCAACACAAGCCCGTAATTTTTCAGCCATCACAAGAGCTTCCGGAGCTGATGTGTTAGCAATTAATAAGACAAACTCTTCACCACCGTAACGACAAAAGTGATCTGTTGCCCGCTGTATAATGCTATTCATAGCAGCTGATAAAGTACGAAGCACTTCATCACCCGATGGGTGCCCATAATTATCGTTATAAGGTTTAAATTCATCAATATCTAACAGGATCAAGCTCAGACTTGTTCCATCTCGCATTGCTCTACGCCATTCGTTCTTTAATTCTTGGTCAAATTTACGTCTGTTAGCGACACCGGTTAATCCGTCAGTCAAGCTGATTTCTAGTAAGTGCTCAAGCTCTTTGGTTCTATCGCTGACGGTCTTTTCGAGAACTTTCGTGGTTTTATCTTTTTCTGCTAGTAGCCGGTTTATTTCACCGTATGAATTGTTAGTTTCTAAGTTCATTGCGTTGATAGACTCTACTACTTGATCAATTTCATCAAAATCACCGCTTCTTGAGTAATTTGCCATATCTATCTGTAGGTCTTTCGTTTTAAGAGGAGTATATTTTTTAAAATAATGGGTGATGGTACTCAAAGGCGTTGTTATCATGCTTTTAACTAAAAACACAATGAATACAGCCACTAGAAAAGTTTTGATCCCATTCGAGATGAATATAACCAGTGCTTTTTCTAATAAATGTTGGTAAACAATAAAAAGATCAGATTGTATGATGACGCTGCCTAGCGGTATATCTCTTTTGTCTAAGTAACGGTGCTTCAGCTCTATAGTATTCTCTATAATATTGTCTTGTTTATTATCCCCTTTATTCCACGTATCTCCCTCCGTCGAAATGATCCTAATATTATTGATATTTCCTACATTTAAAATCCCCTCAATCTGTGAATCTATGGATTGTAAATCCATTGACCACAAAGCCAATTCCAACGATTCAGAATGTGAAGATAGAACATCGGATTGTATGTTTTCTATGCGCTTCACGTCGAATTTATAATCATTATAAAGTTGAAAAAACGTTGAAAAGACGGTCACTAAGGAACTAAACAAAATTATCTTAATAACCAGTTTCCTATATATACTAGTTTTAACCTTATTCATCATTAGTCTCGTCTATACAGTAGCTAAGTACCTACCAACTTACCGGGATACCAAAAAATCTTTAATTCACACTTAGAGCTTCCATCCAAAAATATTAAAGCACCTGCTATTTCTACCGGCTAGCTATGTGCTAATAATTCATTCTTTTTGTAAATCACACTATTTTATAAAGTTGCATATTTATAGCCCCTTTATTTATAGGTAGTTGTCTAGACAGAAATTATCATTTAAAAAGCAGCAATTCAGTCTATCTGTTTAAAACAAATAGTTAATAGGGCAAATTGTTAATTATCGTCATTACATAGAGACACTTCTGTTGTGGTTTATATTTTAATAGGCACTACAATCTCTGCAATGTTGACCCGTTTTGAACTAAATTACCGAATAAATAAGCACAGTTGCAGCGGCAAAACATGTAGAATTTAGCGGAATATATTCGTAATTCTAAGTAAAGTTTCAACTTTATTAAAAGTTGTTTAAATTAATAGAAACTGCGAAAATTAGTTCTTCTTTTACACACTAATATCAACTGTTTTTTCAACAAACAGGCTAATAAACAATTAGTTAACGTTTTGTTCGCTGTATATAGATCCTCCTTCGAGCACTATTTTAGACGCGAAGTAATCTCCTTCATGCTCCTCTAAACAAAATAGCTATAATGAAGTTGAATATATAATGACTCTGCGATTTTGACGGATATCGGCATCAATATTTTAGTTTACTATTTTGGCTAGAATGAATATCTAGAATTTTTCCAATGTAGATTTTCTACAACTCTCGATAATATAACTACGAGTAACCCGTTACTGATGGATTTCATTGCAATCAAACGCCTAGATATATTGATACTGAAAACTCTTATAAGTTGTTGTTACGCTGCTGTAAATACTAGGTAGTCAAACTATTTAACATTTGTGCTACGGGTGACCCATTGATTGGGTTCACAAACCAAGTAAGCACCTAGTACAACTTTTCTAATAATCAGCAATAGCATGAGAACGATCAAAGGAAAGGGTATGAGTTCGATTCAAAAATTGATCATAAGCGTACTGCTATTATTGATAGCCATGCTTAACGCTACAAGTAATGCAGTAGCCGAAGATACAACTAACCACGCATTAAAATTGAAATGCTCTTTAGCCAAATGCCAAAAAGATAAAGTCATTTTATCCACCTTTAAGAAATATCCCTTAAGTTTAACAGTGTCCGAGATTCTTAAAAGTGCCTACAATAAACTAGGGATAGCAGTAGAGATTCATTATCTCCCCGGAAAACGGGCATTACTCTATTCCAACTCAGGGCATTCTGATGGGGAGTTATTTCGTATCGCGGGTATCGAAAAGACATTCCGCAACTTAATCCGTATACCTGTGGCTCTCATTGAACTTGAAACTATCGCCTATACAAGGCGCAACGATATAGTCATAGATGGCTGGTCAAGCTTACAACCCTATAAAATAGGCTATCTAAGAGGGTTTAAAAAAGCAGAAAGTATGACTCAAGGAATGGACGTTCAGCTTGCAGACCAAATGTCCTCACTTTTTAAATTGTTAGTCAATGGTAGTGTAGATCTCATTGTTGAGTCTCGAATTGGGGGGGCGTATTTAATAGACCCTCAGATTCATCTTGGAGTTCGACCTATTGAGCCGCCAATAGACAGGTTTGAAATTTATCACTATTTGCACAAGTCCAATGAGTTACTAAAACCCAGATTGACCAAAGCCCTACAGAAGATGAAATCATCTGGAGACGTTAAAAAAATCGTCAATGATATGATAGAACGTGACTTTAAACCTTTGTAATAGTGTACTTTAAATAGGCTATAAATGTGAGGTAGATAATTCATTTTCATTCTGTTGCTTAGAATTTTAATTAGAAATAAAGACGAACCCCTCAATCTAGCCGGTATCTGCTTGCCCTTGCATAGCCCCACCCTTCCCCATTACTCAGCTAATTAATTGCGCAATTATGGCTGTAATGCTTGTGCCATGAATTGTGATTTATGTCTAAACGTAGCAGAAAAGTCTTGGCTTAAATCTATCGGATAACGATCTAACTGGTATTTCATCTTTTACCAACACAGCCTCAGACTGCGCCGCCATTTTTGACGGCCCTAAAGGCGTAATCTTCGAACAAGATTTAGCCGCTTGTAAATGACTCGCTGAAAAGCGCGATGACTTAAATGGTGATACTAAAAAAGAGCTATTACTTGGCGCCAATATTGGTGCTTTAGTTGGAGCGGCAGGTAACGGCGACGACATTTAAGCAGGCGGTTGCTACGATGAGCGGTACGGGTAAAGCATGGCAGGCATACAGCTTCTTATTTTTTATCCTATCGCTTTGACTATATTCCTAAAGTTTCAGCTATTTACTACAGCTTTTGGATATTTTGAGGAAAATATAGCTGCTACAGCTATGCACAGTAACTGAGGCATTCCACTATCTGAATATGTTGTATCGCATATCAATGATAATTGGTCTGTAAATTTTAGTGCAACGCTCTAGTACAAATAATATTCCCATAGATTAGATTGATCGAGGATCACTGCCACAATATTACCTATAACGACTAAACAGTTGATCCAGGTTTTTTAAGTTGTAATTGTCCAATGCAAAATTCATTCTCGAAGCGCTAGCTAATCCAAACAAAATCACGCTAATCATGTCGATAGCTGCGCTTATATCACTTGTCTGCATCTTAGGGTGTTTTATTGTTATCTCATGCTCAAGGGTTTTACTAAATTTTAAGTTACTTAGCCTCAGCTTATCTTGTAGTTGACTACTCAACTTTTCGTGCTCCAGAGTGCAGTTAATCAAGAAACAACCCTTCGGTAATTCCTTAGATTGAAACCTTTGCTTTGAGAACGCCAAAAAGTTATGCATGCAGTCACTGATTTTATCCCCTTTAAAGCTTGCCAACATCTCACTCTCGTACTTTTCATCGTACAAATCTAGACATTTTGAGATCAATTCATCCTTGTTTCCGTATGCACTGTAGAGGCTCGTTTTGCTTAGCTTTAAATGC
>Ga0105354_1000441_pt1 | contig 25913 bp, 24 predicted proteins | sample GOMGulsemesocosm_FD_83658 | JGI IMG/M metagenome (GOLD analysis project Ga0105354, IMG submission 83658) | Methane-oxidizing microbial communities from mesocosms in the Gulf of Mexico - GOM9B Gulf of Mexico | ecosystem: Environmental > Aquatic > Marine > Cold seeps | place: USA: Gulf of America...
ATCGTACATCAACCGATCGTACAAAAGTATCATCAATAGTTTGCGGAAACGTCCACCACGGATGTTTATTCAACTCTTCACTTCTCATAATTAGATCTTCGACAAGTCCTACATTATTTTCAAAATGTTCATTTCTAGATGATTGTTCAGTCGAATTTGATTTAATTAAATAATTTGAATTTCTAATGTTATTTATACTATTTTCGTGCATGGATGCTAAAAGTGCATCTTGATCCTCTCTGTTGAGTACTTCATATCTAACTTCACTATCTGTAAAATCATATCTGAGCTTTTCGCAGATGCCCGTTATATCAGAAACAGAGTGCGAAGCCTCTAGCTGAATAAATTTTATTGTAGCTCTATTTAGTAAAGAGCAAAGCGTAACTAATTGTGTTTCTAGGTGATATTCTCTAGCGCTGATAATACAAATTTGTTCAAACGACTCCTCCAACAATGGTCGCCATAGCTCTTGATGCTCTATAACATCAAAGCCTCCACTGTAGTAAATTGACTTATTGACAGTTAGATCAATAGCTTCTTGTGAAAATAGTGTTATAGACTCTCTAGAGTGAAAGTCCAATACGTCCGCTATCGAATATGTTTCTGATCTGCCTATTAATATTAGGGTTTTCATTAGTATTACACCATTAATTAAATATAAAAAAATTACGAGTTCGTATTGGATACTAGTGGAGAGTGAAAATATCAAATTAGTCTGAAATGATAACTTTTAGGCAGATTGATACAAACACTTAGTTAGTTTCCACATAACATATTAAATTTTGACTTCAGTGGCTTGAGTCCACCAAATAGATGAATACCCTTTTTTCCCATCAAGCTCAAATTGTTTGTCAGCAAACAGTTTTGGTTGCTTTATTTCTTCATAAACAGCTCTAACAACACCAGGGTGATACTCAGAAAATTTCTCAAAAATTGAGGGACAATGGTCTAGGTTTGAATTTAAATATACTTCATCTTTGTTACTTTCAGATAAGCGACCTTCACAATCATGACCACATAAAATCCCGCCAGGTTTTAAAAGTTTTTTTGTTTTTTGTATATCAGATAAAGTAGCTGCATACCGATGATCTGCATCTATAAAAATAAAGTCAAACTGACCATACTTTAAAGTCTCTAATACAATTGAAGAATCTCCTTTCATCGGAATAACGACATCACCAAACTTTGATACATTTTGCTCGAATCGATTAAATACATTATTGCTTTTTAGTATTTCACTATGCTCTCCATTGCTATTCCCCATCCAGTGGTCGATGCAAATTAAGCTTTTCGAATATTTGGCTATAATTTGAGTAGAACCAGCACCATACCAAGATCCTATCTCTAAACAGTTTAGATTTGTGTTATCACCAAAACTCTCTAATAATTGCTCTAGTGCTTTTATGTCAAAAGGTGACATACGATTTTCTATATATGTTTCGATGGTGAACTCCCAATTTCTTATTTTAAATAAACACCAAATGAATAATATTTATAGAAATGTTGATACTAATTAATATGCATAACTATGTATATTCAGCAGTGAGTAACTGAACATTTCGCTCAAAAACATCCCAAATCTGATGAGTTAACATATCGTCTTGAATATTTGTACGCTCGAGTTTTGAATGAACTTTCCAATCAAAAACTTTAAAATCAAATTTTGTGAAATCGATATTAGACTTTTGAAAAGAGAGCCAATATAGTTCTTCGTCTTCGGTATATTTTAGTTTTTCATCACTAGCAATTGATAATGATAAACTCTTTTGAAAATCGTTATAACATTTGGGGTCAATGTAGCTTGGAGGCTCGACACCCAGCTCTCTAGCTAATTGAGTAAAATCATAACTTCTCAGCATTTCAATATGTTCATTAATCAATGATGAATAGTGCCCAGTAAGTTTACTTCCAAAATTTCTATGGTTATGTTGATGGTTTTGAGTCAAGTTTCGATGACCTATTTTAGACCAAATTTGAGCCGCTTGATTAACGGTTGTTTTAAATCCAAGTTCATCAGAAATTCGCAAGATAGTCTGTACTGGGTTTGCAATAATATCCTCCCACTTGTACAACTGTACCTGCGACGATAAATTTGCAAGCTCTCTAAAGCTACTTTGCATTGGTTTCACCATTGCTTCAAAAAAATTCAGATCACTTAATTTCGTTAGTGCCAAATTAGATCTAATACTTTCTTCTTCAATTAACGATAGGTTAGGTCGCCATCGCTGAATATATTCACTAGTTAATGCGTTTATTGAATGGACAGCAGAATTTATTGTCCCGGCAGGGCTACGAATTGAGTGAAATATCTGATTATTATCATTAATCCATGGGCTGATAGGACCATGTGAGTGTGGGATAGAATGGTAATAAATATAATCAAGAGGAAGAGAAATGATCACAGTCAGGTCTCCAAGACCTTTAATTCCAATATATTTACGAATACACAATGTGTTTTTTTCTTCATCAATCCAATTAGGTCCACCTAAAGGATGATGAAAATTTTTGTTAAATATTATTTCATTATCAATACCATAGTTACGTAAAGTGCTCTCGATTTCGTCTGGTACTGAGTTACTAAAATATTTAAATCTGTCGGAAATCTCATCATTTTTATTGGGTTTATCAAAATGATGAGCAATCAAGTTTAGTTCCGTGATAATTGAAATAAGTAAGGTGAACCCTGTTCTAGGAAAGCCCAATACGGTGGGTACATTTCGTAAAATGTCATTCTTAGCGATTTTGGATTCAAATCCATTAAACTGATTTAACATTATAATGTATTACCTATTTGTTTTATTGAGTTGCTCTTATCATTACGTAAGCACTAATTAGCCCTTTAACTTCTTCCACACTCTTGCCAACACAATGAATATTACCTGCTGATAGCTCTTTAAAGAAGTCAGTATGATTAGGAATTGCGTATATGCGAGTATTAAAATAAATGATTCTGTAGTCAAGAAAATTCTCTTGTACCAGCATCGGAGTACCAACTACTCGAGAATCCTCTAAGTGTATCGTTTTGTCATTGAGAGCAGCTAGTTTTGTAGGGCTGACCATGGAATTAGTAGAGTATCCATAATATTCGCAATATCTTATATAGTCTTTATTTTCAAAAACTTGGGGGTAGTTATTTTTAAAAAACTCAAGGCCTCGCCCAGTTTTTCCTTCGTTAAACGTTGCAGAGCTACCATAAACACATGATGTATCGCCAAATTTAAAATGTTTAGCTAAATCAGCCATAGAACCTATTAGAGGATCATTAGAGTCTGTTTGTTTAAAAGACTCTACGGCATCCTCATAGGCCACTGTAATAAAATTGTTTAATCGAGACCATGCAGTATAATCTAAATGTTCTTTAAAGAAGTCTTCATAAAAATCATGAGTAAGCACAAAGTTTAATTTATCTTCCATACCACAGAGGTTGATATTTGAAAAACATGTGTTGTCTTTGGTGAAACTAAATTCTAAATGGGATAAAAGCACATCTAGTGGGTGACGGCATATAATAACCCCTAAGCTCGAAGGAATTGGCAATAGTTTCCCCCCTGTGAAGTCGTCGCGATCAAGCTGTTTGAAATATTGACTAAACGATGTATGAAAAGTATTTGAGAGACTATAAAAGCCATCTAAATCAGATCCTATCTCTAACTTCCCTTGAAATGGAAGTATAGTGTCAAAAAGTTTTTGAAATAAATGTGTCCCAGATTTACGTGGTGATACTAATAAAATTTTCATGTAATAAATTTATACCTATATACTCTAATAATCATTCAAATGATATCGAACTAACACTTTATGTTTTACCGTACGCCTAATAAAAACCATTGGGTTCATACATCACAATTTTTGAGCCACAGGCCCCCGTTTTAACATCCACATAAATTAAATGTTTGAGTCGCTGCTTTATTTTTTCTTGATCCTCAGGCGCAGCTAAAAACATCATGAAGCCACCGCCGCCTGCTCCTAGAAGCTTTCCACCGTAAGCACCACAGCTTTTAGCTGCACTATAGATATCATTTATTAATTGATTACTTACACCATCAGCGAGTTCCTTTTTTAATCGCCATGATTCATCGAGCATCCCCCCAAGGTCTTTAACATCGCAATGATAACCTTCGAGAACCTTTCTCGCTTGTATTGCCATTTCTTTTAGTAATAATAGTTGCTGTTGGCGTTCGGATATATTATTAATTTTTTCAACGGCAATATCGGTCGAAAAACGTTGCAACCCAGTAAAAAACAACATCATATGGGAATCTAAATCAACGATTGTTTTCTTTTGCATAATAAGTGGAGTCACACTCATTTCGCCATTAGGCTTAAATTCAATAAAGTTAGTACCACCAAAAGCTGCCCACAATTGATCTTGAGAGCCAACATCTTCCTTAATCACATTCTGCTCTATTCTTATGGCTTCCTGACCTAAGAAATCAGGTGATGATATCTTTCCCTCTTTCGCCCTCATCGCATTTATCAGTCCAACTGTAAACGCTGAGCTCGATCCTAACCCTGAGCGCGCAGGCAGATCAGCTTGATGTTGAATCTCGACACCTTGATTCACCGACATTTGTGAGAGTACCGCTTTAACTGATGGGTGTTCAATCTCCTCAATAGAATTGGGAAGTTCCACTTGTGAGTAAACTATACGGTGTTTATGTTCAAAAAATGGGGGTAAGTTACGAACCGTTATATAGCAATATTTATTGATTGCTGTTCCTATTACCGCACCTCCTTGCTCTAAATACCATTTCGGATAATCGGTACCCCCGCCAAATAGTGAGACCCTAAATGGAGTTCTAGAAATGATCATATATATTCCTTAAGTACTCTTTGGGCATCACTGAAACTATCAGCGGTCCCTATATCTATAAAACAAGCTGGGGTAATTTTATGGCATTTTAATCTATCGACATTGTTGACAAGAAAATCACATTCGATACTTCCCTGAGCCGTTAGCTTGATTAAGCTAACGGCATCTGTAGAAAAGTAGTAAATACCGGCATTAACCCATCCTGGCTTATTATTGGATCGCTGCTTCTCAATAAATTTTGTTACCATACCAGTTTTATTATTTATTTTAAGCTCACCATAGCGGCTCACATCATCCACATTAGTGGCTATTATCCCAGCAAAGGTACTGGCAGATTTTTGCTCATTTATAAAAGCTTCTAATGAGCAATCAATAAAAGTATCACCATTAATAACGATACATTCATCAAGGTTAAGACTAGATAATGTGTGCCCTATTCCTCCTAAGGTACCTAAAGGAGATGCCTCAACTGCATATGTAATTTTTAATGAATCGCAATCATCTAATTGCTCTAATTTCTCAATAACCTGACTAGCCTGATAACCTAATGAGAACACGATATTAGAAAAACCTTGTTTATTAAGCCAACTACAGAGAATTTCTAAAAAAGTAGTTTGGCAAATAGGCGCTAGAATCTTAGGGTTGTTTCCAATAGATGTCCTTAGCCGTGTACCTTGCCCACCAGCGAGTATAACTATCGGTATTTGCTTATTACTATTGATTAACTCACTCATAGAACGATATTTCTTTTTAGACGTGTTTCGCTCATTTCAATGATATGTTCGGCGGTTTCTTGACCAAATTTATTGGCGACCATCTCCAAGTATTTCGGATCTGAAAAATAATTATGAAAAGCATCGTCTCTAAATTTAAGCACTGTTGCAGACGTTTCATATTCAGTCGCTAATGGCAAACAATCTGTACTATGTTGTGAGTAACCACTCCAATCATCAGGTAATTGTTTTTCGTCCTTAATGGCATTTGCATATAGTTGAGAGCCAGGATAAGCCATTGCAGAATAGAAATTCGCAAATTCACAATTTAATTCTTTCGCCAGCACTAAGGTTTTAGTCATTGTCTCAACACTATCGTGCGGCAATCCAAAAATATAATTACCTATCACTGAAATATCAGCGTCTTGTATATCACGAACAATATTAATAATATCATTCTCTTTGAGAGACTTATTCGCCCCATCTCTGACCTTGTCGTCTGCGGACTCAATGCCAAGCGCCAACCATTTAATTCCTGCTTTTCGCATAAGAGCAAGTGTATCTTTCTTAATGGTGTCTACCCTTGCATAAGCCCAAATATTAAGCTTATCAGCGTAACTTTTTTCTGCCAATAACTGACAAATCTTAAGATAATGATTTTTCTTAAGTACAAACATTTCATCAATAATCTTAAAGGTAGTGACCCCATAAACACTAACAAGCATATCTATTTCATTTACAACGGCCTCTGGAGATCGACAACGATATTTAGTTTCATTAAAAGGGGCATTTATGCAACAAAAAATACACTTATAAGGGCATCCTAACGTGGTGTAAATTGATGCGTAGGGTTGCCTTTCTTCTAATTCACCAAAACAATGCCAATTATGGGCACGATATTTATCCATTGGTAACAAATGCCAAACATTACCATGTAGCTGCTTATCCAAATCTGTGATTAAAGGTGCGCTTGGATTAGTTTTTATCACTCCAAACTCATCCTTCCACACTAATCCAGCAACATCATGTAACGAAGTGTTATTTTTAAGTGCATTATAGAGCTGAAAAACCGTTTCAGGGCCCTCTCCAGAGCATGAAAAATCAACAGGCTCTTCTTTGATTGTTTGCTCAGCCAACGCGGCAACATGTCCACCGACAATAAGAACTTTACCTTGGTAATTAGAATTACTGATAGATTGCCCAAGATCTCGTGCAGCAATCATCGACTGAGTAGATGCTGACGGTTGATGGCCATACACGACAATCACAACAAGAGTAGGAGATATGTTGAGAATTTGTTCAGCACATTCCTGATTATCAATCTCTAATGCTTCGGTATCAATGATTGTAGTATCTATATCTCTATCAATCAGATAACCAGTAATCAAGCGTGACCACAATGGAGGCTCTATTGCGGTTAAGTTTTGCCCAAGTGATTGATACACTTTTTTTCGGCCACCTGGATTTATAACAGCAATGCTCATTAAAAAGGTCCTTTAAATTGCTTTGACGTTACTTCCTTCAAAGCTACCTTATTTGCTTCCCAATCCACCACAAGAGCACCATCATATAATGCTACAGCAGCCTTAGAAATCGTTAAAGGACTTGGATAAAAGGCATTTTCTAAGGACGGAGTTGTAGGGCACGTCGTTGCTTCAAAGCCTAAGCGTTTTACTGAAACATGTCCAAGGTCTGATTCACATACCCTAGCAATAATTTCAGCTGAGGCGCCGCAATTTAGCCAAGCATTATCAATAACAAGTAACCGGCCTGTGTCAGATACAGACTCAAGAATTGGTCTCATATCTAGAGGGCTCAAACTTACTAAATCGATAACGGTAACCTCAATGCCAATCGTCATTAAAAACTCAGCGGCGCGCATCGCTTCAATAACCATATTTGATATGGCGACGATAGTTAAAGCCCCACCTTTCTTTATCACTTTTGATTTGCCAATTTCTACTTCGTAGGGTTCATCCGGCACTGATGATTGACTGCTGTATAACAATCTATGCTCCATAAAAATAACAGGATTAGGATCATTAATTGCACTTAACATTAATCCTTTAGCGTCGTAAGCATTTGATGGAGCGACAACTTTTAATCCGGGTATATGCATAAATAAGCTATGTAGAGCTTGTGAATGTTGGGCACCCTGACCCCACGATTTTCCTATGATACAACGTACTACTAAAGGAACATTGACCGTACCGCCATACATATAATGCGCTTTTGCTGCAATATTAATGAGCTGGTTCATGCAAAGTAACAAGAAATCCATTCTAATGTGAATATGGATAGGTTTTAGCCCTGACATAGCTGCGCCAATCGCAACGCCAGTCATAGCATCCTCCGATAAAGGTGTCGTAAAAACTCGTTGAGGACCAAATTCATCTACTAACCCTTGAGTCGTTCCTTGAATGCCTAAATGGTCATCGATATCTAATCCCATTAGAAAAACATTATCATCAAGCTCCATTGCCTGACTTTGAGCTTCTCGCAGAGCTTGGACATAGGTTTTCGTGTTATGTTTTATAGACATATTTATATAATTCCGCTTCACTTGGAAAATGACTCTCTTGTGCAAAATCAAAAGCTTGAGAGACCAATTTAGTCGACTTATTTTCTATTTCAAGAAGTTCTGCGTTTGACAGCTTACTTTTAAGCTTCTCTAACGGATCATTATCCATCCACATTTTAACTTCACTTGCATCTCTGTATCCTTGATCAAAATCTTGATCTGGGCCAACATGTTGATACCAACGATAACAATCAACTTCTAACAGTGCGGGGCCTTGGCTCTGTTTGATACCATCAATTAATTTACTAGCCTGAGCTGATAATGTCTCAATATCACCATCAGTATGATGTTCTATCTTGATTCCGAATCCTTGAGCTCTATTTTTTAAACTAGGATCAGCCCATCTTTTGGAAATCGGCTCATGAATTGCGTATTTATTATTCTCCACAACAAAGAGTATTGGCAGCTTATGAAGCCCAGCAAAATTAAGACTTTCGTAAAAACACCCTTCCTCAGTTGCACCATCTCCAAGAAAACACACGACAATATTGCCAGATTGAGTCATTTTTTGTGTCAGAGCGTAACCAGTAGCAACTGGTACCCCTGTTCCAACTATTGCTGATGTACCTATCACATTTGCCGCCTCAGAAATAAGGTGCATTGAACCACCTCTTCCTTTGGCACATCCAGTCTCTTTACCATACATTTCAGCGATTAAGGCATTAGGACAACCACCTTTGGCCAAATAAGCAGCATGACCACGATAAGTTGCAGCGACATAATCGTCATTTGAAAGGTGTCGGCAAACACCTACGCTGACAAATTCTTGCCCTAGTGATAAATGGATTGGGCTCTTTATTTTATCGCTTGGATAGACTTGAGCTACTTTCAATTCAAAGGTTCGGATAAAGTGTAGCTGGCTATAAAGTTCATAAATACTTTTCATTAATTATCCACATTGAATGTTTGTTTTACTAAGGCTGTTATCAATGGTTCCATCGGTCTATTATTCTTGAACTCACGTAATATTTGTGATGCTAATTCAGTTGTATTACCCGCCAATATTTCATGAACTTTAGTTTCAAATGCTTCGGCGTTAGCATGTAAAACATAATTATCAAGGTCACAAGCTTCATCGCACTCTTGAGTTAGTAATAGCGAACTGTTCATGATGTGGTAAAAGAAGCGGCTATTTGATGGGTATGACCATTGAGAGTTTTGACGTAAATTAATCGCTAACCTTGAACGACTAACCCAATCTTCGCGAATGTGATCAGGGGTATTAACAGCGCCATGTTTTACTATCAGACCAGACTGCTCGAGTTTATCGATGATAGATTGTCGGTAAGGGGTCATGGTACCTGTGAATAAAACATCTATGTCTTTTTGAATATCAGGTACAGGGTTGACCCTAATCAAATCACTTAAATACGCATGTGGCAAATAGCCCACTGGCACATCAGGAAAATAACGTTGGTAAGCTGAAACTTGCGGTTCAGACAAGTGCCAGATAGCGTCACATGATTTAACAGCTAAGCAGAATGTTTTCCATCTTTTTTGCCACAATGAATCTTGTGCATAATGAGTATTATCATTAATTGAAGAGTCTGGGAAATAATTAAATCGATCATTATCTGAAATATATTCGGTCGCTAAAATAATAAAGCGTGTTCCCTCAACCTTCCTCAAATTTTCCATGGTAACAATAAAATCATATGTAAAGTTTTCAATAATAATATTGTTTTGCCCCGGTTCCATGCGTGGAGAAATAGCCACGGTATGTCCGATAGATTGCAAAGAGTACTTTATCAGCCTCAATGTGTCAGAAATATGCAACCCTTCATATGAATGGTTGCCATAGACTAAATTAAATTTCATTATCTTCCTTACTCTTTTATTATTGCTGGGAAAAGCTTATTAATTATTTTTTGAGCCCAAGCGGCTGAAGTTCCTATTTTCCCCCAAACACGAGTACCATTATGTATAATGCGTTCTCGATTTTTTACATCTTTACTAAGCCATTCAATCTTATCGACTAAGTCATCAAAATCTTTAAAATAAACGATACCTTCTTCATCATTTAGTAAAAGTCGTGTCTCTTCATTCTCTTCTTCTAACAACAGAATTTCACACGCCAACGTTTCTCTTACTTTACCTTTACATTGCGTTCTAAATGGATAGGTTTGGGTATTAATAACTAGCGTGGATTCTCTAATCGCTTGTGCATAATCAGCTATAGTTAATGCAACATTACTTGATTGGTGATTCATTCCACCCAAGTGGATGAAGCGATCACCATATAACTGCCTCAATTGATCGATATATGTTTTCCTATTGCCTGCCGCGCTACCAAAAATTGCTATTTCGTATTTCTTTCGTGCTTGTTTGTCAGCATAAAAAAAATCTTCCGAAAATACAGTAGGAAAAAAATCAACTTTGTGTGTATTAGTATGCCTATCATAAGGGAATTGATTATCTTTCATTCGCGACAATCTAGTACCGTTACTGTTATCAATGCACAAATCGTTCCATATCAAGCAATCACGTTCAAATGATAGATAACTGCTCGCCTCTTCATCCTCATCATAATCCCACCATAAAGTCACAAACTTGACAGTGGGATTATCACGTTTAATTTTCAACCAATATGACGTCGTTAAATTATCTGCAGGGTGGCTTGGGCTAAAAAATACAATATTGGTATCACTATTCATTAACGTTTGAGATATTGAGCTGGCCATGTTTTTCTGAAACATTTTTTTTTCGCTGGCATCGCGATAAATACAATGAATGGATAACATAGGAAAACGGTGAGTCAAACTTGTATGAATAGAGTCTTCAAATGCTTTACTTGAAATTAACACATCGTTAGTAAAATCAGGTAATTGAGCTGGAGATATTATTGGCAACCCTTCAATAATACTCCCCCAAAGACTTTCATCTCGATCAGTTATCGCAACAACATTAAGTGCCTTAAACAAAGGTAAATATTGCTGGGTATGTATACCGGCACCATAAATGACAACAGGTTTTGTGGCTATCCTTTTAACTATATCTGCAACTCTACTTCTCACGGCCGAGGAATAAAAAGCTTGGCTATGACGATTAAAGGTCAACGTTTGATAATTGTTAACAAAACCTGATTCTAATAGAGGTTTTATAATTTCAACACTTGCAGCACTTTCATCAAATGCTCTAGTCTCAAAATTTTGTACCACAAAAAGCCAATTAAACTTCATTATTTAAATAGCCAGTTTGATATTCATCAATAGTTCTGCAGAGCCCTTCATGCAAGGAAATTATAGGTTGCCAACCAAGCTCTGCTAGTAGTGTTGTATCTAGTGACTTTTTCATCATTCCATCAGGCTTAGTTCTATCAAATAAAAGGTCACCAGAATAACCAACAATACTTTTTATTAATGTCGCTAACTCATAAATAGAGACAGTTTCACCACCACAAAGGTTAATATGCTCTGCCTTTGAATATTGCTGCGTTAGAAATAAGATCCCTCTTGCCGCATCATCAACATGCATAAACTCTCGTAAAGGTTTTCCCGTTCCCCATAAGTTTACATGAGGTAAATTTTTCTCATTTGCTTCTACAAATTTATGAATTAGCGCAGAAATTACATGTCCGTGTTTTGGACTAAAATTATCACCACTCCCATAGAGATTGGTAGGTACAATGCCAATGAAGTTTCGATTATATTGCCGGCTATAAAATTCACATAACTTTATTGTAGCAATCTTAGCTAATGCATAGGCTTCATTAGTAGGTTCTAATCCCCCTTGAAGCAAAGAACTTTCCGTTATCGGTTGAGGTGAATGTTTAGGATAAAAACAAGAGGAACCTAAGCATACTAATTTACCAACATTGTGTCTCACTGCAGACTCTATAACATTCAAAGCAACTCTAAGGTTCTCACTCATAAAATCTGCTGGGAAGTTCCTATTAGCATCAATTCCACCTACTTTTGCGGCGCAATTAATGATAATATCCGGCCTTTTTTCAGCTACCCAGTCTAATGTATCCGATTGGTTTTCAAGATCTAAATTTTTTCTATCAGCAGTCAACAGCTCAATATCGTTGTGCGTTGATAATTGGCGCACGAGTGCAGAACCGACCATACCATTATGACCTGTTACCCATATTCTTTTGCCACTAAAACTAGTTTCACTCATTATTTTCCCACTAAATATTACTGTAGCGAGAATTTGTGATCATTTTATAGCCTTTAACTAGTTCCTTTATGCCATCATCTAATGAATACTTTGGTTTATATCCCGTGGCTTCGATCTTTTTATTTGAAACAATATAATCACGTTTGTCTGGGTCTTCTCCGATCGGCGCGTCTATATATACGAAATTCGGTAAATGAGAATGTATTTTCTCACACAATTGCTTTTTAGATAAATTAGCATCTGATAAGCCAACATTAAATGCTTCACCTTTCATCTTATCAAAGTTATTTAAGCCATGACTAAAAGCATTAACAACATCTTTAATATGGATATAGTTACGCTTGAAATGTGATTCAAAGAGTACCACTGCTTTATCATTTACAGCTCGATATACAAAATCATTAACTAACAAATCTAAACGCATTCTCGGAGACATACCGAATACAGTGGCTAACCTGAAACTTACACTGTTCTCTCTAGAGAGTGCAGCTTCTTCAGCTTCAACTTTAGATCGGCCATAAAGGCTAATCGGGTTTAAGGGCGATGTTTCATCACAATCTTTTCCCTCTTGGCCAATCCCATATCCACTGTTGGTGATCGGCATCAATAGTTGTTGCTCTTGGCTCATCAATTGAGTTAATAGCACGACAGAGTCTCTGTTAGTAGAAACCGTTCCAAGTTTATCCCGATCGCATAAAGGAGCGCCGACTAATGCCGCTAATGGTATAACAACATCATGATTAATCAGTAGCTCAGACACTGTTTTCTTATCGCGACAATCGCCACGAACGACATTAAATTTTTCATTTAAACAATGTATGTTCAATGAACTTTGGCCGAACATAAAATTATCTAACACAGTAACTTCATGACCTTCAGCCAACAACTGCGGCACAATCATTGAACCAAGATAGCCAGCGCCACCAGTAACCAAAATTCTCTTTTTCATTATTTAATACCTTTTATTATTTCATGAAGCTTTTCTAGTTGAGCCGTTAAGTCAAAAGGGTGATTACCAATAAAAAATCCATAATCATGAACTATGTCTGCATTTAACGCTCTTCCATCAATTGACCAGTCATAATACTTAATAACATCATGTCTAAGCATGTTGCCACCAGTAATCATTCTAAATCCAATATCTGCAGCCTTTAATGCTTTAAAAATATCATTCCTAACAATCGATGATTTCGGGTTAATTATGATTGGAAAACAAAAAGAAGAACTTTTTCCGTGCTCCTTTTGAATAATAAAACGTTCATCATCTTTGAAAATCGATTCAAAGTGTTTTAAATTCTTTCGGCGTTGGCGTGTGAATTCAGGTAATTTCTTAAGTTGTTCAATCCCCACTATTGCGTTTAACTCCGAAGGGCGAACATTATATCCAGGTAAGATAAACCGGTAGGCTTCCGTAAAATCATTTTTTTGACTTTCATAAATCATCGAATCATCAGGCTGTCCTCGAGTCCATCCATGATTACGTAGTGACAGTGCTAATTGATATAGTTCTTCATCATCTGTAATTAACATCCCTCCTTCCATTGTCGAAATATGATGTGAGAAAAAGAAACTAAATGTGCCTATATCTCCAAATGTTCCTGTTTTTACACCATCAATTTCAGCATCGAGAGACTCACAATTATCTTCAAGAAAGTATAAGTCATGTTGATCAGCAAACTCTCTCAATTCTTGGAGTTTAGCGGGATTACCTAAAATACTAACCCCAACAATCATTTTTGTATTTTTAGTTAATGCCGCTTCAAGTTTTGTAATATCAATATTGATACTATCAAGTTCAACATCAACAAACTTGAGCTTAAGCCCATATTGATGTAAAGGATGATAAGTTGTAGCCCAAGACACGCAAGGTACAATCACCTCGTCTCCTGGTTTTAATGGGTTATTTTTTTTATAAAAAAAGGCCGCTGTAGCAATAAGATTTGCTGAAGAGCCTGAATTAACCATTACCGCAAACTTTTTCTCATGGTACGCTGCAAATTGAGACTCAAACTTCTGAACATGTTCGCCCATGGTGAAGTAACCACTTTGAATGACTTTTTCTAAAGCTTCATGTTCTTCATTATCAAAAGTTGGACTCGCTAATTCATAAAACATAATTATTCCTAATACTGTTCAATTCAATTATTTTAAAGGTAAATTCTTCATATATCTTTCACAACTATGCAATCCCAACTAACTGGTGTACCAAAACTTACATCACGTATTACCTGTTTCCCTATAATATTTGATAAGTTATTCGGAGATAAACCAAGCCCAGGACGGATGTTTTTTACATGTTGAGCACTTATTGTCTCACCTGCTTTTATATCAGCAATAAAATATAATGATCGTCGATATTTAACATTTTCTTTCTCGCCTTCGTTTAGTTCATAATTCACTCGACCTAAACTTAGCCACGCTTGTTTAGCATCACGACATAAGTCGGCTAATTGCACCGGTAAAATGGAAAACTGGCTATCTGCACCGTCATTTTCATTTGATAACATAAAGTGTTTTTCAATCACACTGGCACCCAAAGCAACTGCAGTCACTGATGTGATGTTTGTTAATGTATGATCCGATAACCCACCAACTACTTGGTATTTATTTATAATGTCAGTCATGGTGAGTAAGTTAGCTTCTTCAAGTGGTGCAGGATAACTACTAATACAATGAAGGACAATAAGTTCATTTCCCCCAGCATCAGTAATAACTTGTATTGCCTCACTAATTTCCTGCTCGTTAGCCATCCCTGTTGACATTATTATCGGTTTACCAGTTTTAGCTATGTATTGTATTAAAGGTAAATCGGTTATTTCAAATGAAGCAATTTTATACGCCGGAGTATTAAGTGACTCGAGTAAATCAACGGCTGTTTTGTCAAATGGTGTTGAGAAAATTGTAATACCAATTTGAGCAGCATATTCAAAGAGTTCTTGATGCCATTCATAAGGCGTGTGGGCCCAATCATATAAATCATAGAGCTTATAGCCATCCCACAACCCACCCTTGATCATAAATTCATCATTATTACAATCGATTGTCATTGTATCAGCGGTATAAGTTTGAAGCTTGATGGCGTCAGCACCATTTTCTTTTGCGGCTAAAATTGTCTGTTTAGCCGTTTCTATAGAACCATTATGATTAGCCGACAATTCTGCGATAATATAAGGTGGGCAACAACGGCCAATATCTCTACCGTTAATCGTAATGATGGAGGCAAAATTTGATAGTGTCATTAGGCGGTACTGCCTGCGTCAATTGTCAATGTTGCACCTGTGATACTACTGGCGCTATCACTGAGTAAATAAATCACTGCTTGTGCTACATCTTCTACTGATGCTAATTTATTGAGCGGGCTACGACGTTTAATTTTTTCTAACTTACTCTCATTAAGCGTTTCGGTCATTTGAGTTTCCATAAAGCCAGGAGCAATCGTATTGACGGTTATATTAGCTTTACCAACCTCACGGCACAGTGATTTAGTAAACCCAGAGATAGCAGCCTTACTGGCACCATAGACAGAAAGACCACTATAGCCAGTAGCAGCAATAATTGATGAAATATTAATAATGCGTCCAGTCTGATTAATTAGCATGGGTCTTAATAGATATTTACTCAATAATATTGGTGCTTGAATATTTAGCGTTAACATCTCACCGATTTGAGATTCATGCATCGTTGCAAGCACACCGTCTCGCCCAACAGCCGCATTGTTGATTAACCCATAAATTCGACCATAAGACTTACCGATCTGAGTACATAATGCGTGAATATCGTCTAGCCTTGTTAAATCAAAAGGTTCAAATGCTATAAGATCTGGCCATTGCTGCATTAATCCGTCAAGCTCATGACTTTTAGTTCTGGCAATGGCAACCACAAAGTAATTAGCGGATAATAATGAGTGGGTGATTGCTAGGCCTAAACCTTTACTTGCACCTGTCACTATAATAATTTTCATCACACTAGCCTCTTATCACTTTATTGGCGCCACTAATTGATAGCTCTTTTTTAAAAAACAATAACATAGGCACCTGATAATTGTTTAGTGTTTTTTTCAAATGAGCGATCAGTTGCTGTTTAAATAACAGGTTGTTATCAATGGGGGTTTTGAGAACAATATCGGCGGCGACAATTTGCCCCATTAGCGAATTTTTTTGACCAAACACACGAACATCAGCGACATTGTCAAATTGTCGAATAACACATTCAATAGCCTCAGGTTGAACTTTATGACCACCGACATTAATTAAACCGTTTTCTCGCCCTTGAAAATAAACACGCTCATTAGAAATCGACACTATGTCACCTGTATCTATAAACTCGCCAGGTTCATTACTGTTTTCCTTAACAAGCAAATGCTTATCATGGCTTAGTTTTAACAAGGGATTTCGTACTTCATCACCTATCCAAGCTACTGGGAATCCTGCTTTTTTATCACGTACGCTCAGCACTACGCCCACTTCAGTCGATGCATATATATGACGAATACAGGCGCTTGGAAATAACGTTGATAATTGTTCAAGGAGTTGCTGGTCAACGATCTCACCACCGAGCGTGATCACCGAGAGCTCAAGTTGTGCCAGCCGATTAGTCATTAATAATTGACGCCACATTGTCGGCGTAGCCGATAGTGCTGTGACGCGGCATACAATGAGGTCGTCGAGCATATTCCCTAATGATGCTTGACGAGGTATGACTAAACTCGTTCCTGCAATAATACTTTGTAAAAACACTTGTAGTCCGGAAAATCTATATGGCGCAAACATCAGGCCCCAACAATGTGTTATATCCAGAATAGTCTTACAAGAACGCGTTAAAGAAGTTAATGTATGTGATATAAATTTAGGCTTACCGCTAGTCCCAGATGTAGTAAGAGTCCAAGTAGTTACCTTTGTTTTTGCGACACTTGTCCCTGCTTGACGTACCACTGAAAAATTGCCCTGATTACAATTCAGCACATAATCACTATTAAAAAATATGCCGTTAGCTTGCGCTTCATTGAGATCATCAGGCACAACAGTAATTTGACAAGAGAAACCATCTAGCGCGCAAAGTGCTATCAAACATTGAATATAATCTGTGATAGATACCACCACGACTTTACCCTTGAGCGATGAAAACTGTGTTCGAAACTCCTCAACCTGTTGCACTATCATGTCGGCCGTTATCGACATATTCCACGATTGAATTAATTGGGTGCTCTTACTATGGGCTTGTACATAGTCGAGCAAAGTTTTAGGCGTGGCTGGCTTGGTCATAAATAGCAACAAATTCTGCAAAGGTTCGGGGGTACACCACATCGGTCATTGCTGAAAACGGATCCAGATCTAATTCCTCTTCAAGTCTCGCGACTAAAATAGCAAAGCCTAACGAGTCTAGTCCACTTTCTAATAGTACCGTATCATGTTCGATCGTTGAAATAAGCTCACAGTCTGTTAGCTGCGCGACTTCACTAAGTAATGCTAATATTTTAACTTTTAATGTCATACTGTTCCTTGATTAAATTGAGCATCGCTCACTAAGACTCGTAAATGTTTAGGCAACAGTGCATAAACTGATGTTCTGTTTTTGTCCCAATCATCTGTTTGATATTGATAGCAATGTACCGTTATATTTTCACCTTCCGGAGTGCGGTGAATACGGTCGTCCAATTGTTGATACTTAAAAAAATGATGTATTTTTTGCGGCGCTTTATTGTGTGATAGAACTTGTGCTTTTAAACACTTCACCGCCAAGTGGTCAAAAGCATATTCTAAGGCACAAGCGGCTAAAACCAGTCCGAACCCCGGCATTATATGCTCTTGCCCTACATAGCACCCCCACTCACATTCATTCTCATTAATGTTGGTAAAGTTTAAAATACCATAAGGTTCATCATCCAAGAAACATACAAATTGTTGTTGTGAATTGTCACGTTCCAAAGCCTCAAACCATTGTAGTTGCTGACTTTTAGATACATCCTTAGTGTTGAACATATTTTTCTTAATGCGCTGGGTATTACGCCACTTTCTTAAGCTATCTAAATCATCAAAAGATACACGTTTAAAGGTTACACTAGGCATTTACATTTACTTTTCATTATAGTTGACCATGGCATTATACACTCGCTCTACACCATTACCGTCAACTGTATTAGTGAGTAACTGGTGCTGGTTAATCATTTGATTTGAAGAGTTTAACAATCGTGATAATGCTCTTTCATAATGCTGCGTTGTAGTTTCATCAAAATGCCCCACGTAGTCATGATAACCCAACGATGCCAGATGATAAGCAACCTCGCGCTGATTATCGGCAATTGTGGCAACAATACTTGGGGTGCCTAAGCAACATCGCTCCCACGTCATTGTTCCAACTGCGCCGATAGCGATGGTTGAATTCATTAATATCTGAGCAACATTATTAATTTGCTTCAAAATGTTGAGGTGTTTAATCTCTTTATAGTCTGCACATAGTTGCTCATAATGAGGATAATGCTGACCAACGATAACATTAATTATCGTTTTATTGTCGGCAACTTTAAGCGCAGCTTTAAGTGCTTTAATGGTTTCGTTGACAACATCGCTACCACCAAAGGCAATGGTTAAAACTGGGTTATTCAAGCGTTCATTAAATGGCTTTAAACGAACATAAAGCTTTCTAAATTCTTGCCTTAATAAGGAATAAGAAGGTCCTAAAAGTAATGTTGTCTGTTGTCCTATGAGTGATTGATACCGATGCTTAATATTTGGGGCTAAGTTTTGATTAAGTACGATGTTTCCCCGTAATGAACGATTAGCTAAATCATCAATAACAAGTAATTTAACACCCATTTTAATTACTTCATTATGCCATGCTTTATCAATCCCATAACTATCAACAACAACCCATTGCGGAGCTAACGTACTTATAATTGCTTTAGATTCGTCAATTTCAGTTTGGTAATCAATACCTAACCATTCATCGTCACTTCTGTTACTCGCACTAACGGTTGCCTGTGCTCTTAATGGCAACCGTTTCACACAAAAACCAGAAGACTCAATATGGTTAATGAGTGAGCCTGGTAATTGGCGACATATAAATAAGACTTCCAAACCTTGTTGTCGGTAATAACGGGCGAGGCTTAGACACCTCATAACATGACCGGCCCCTATAGCAGTGGATGAATCGACCCTAAAAACAATTCTGCTATTAAGGTGTATCACGACGATTTATTTGCCATAAACTGTTTTATTTCAACAACTGATTGTTTGGCCTGTTCATGGGTTGGTTCAATGGATAAAACAAACTCAAACGCCATTAACGCAGACTCAATAATATTTAAGCTGATGAATATATTGCCAATTTCAATCCAAGCATCTAAGTCACTATTAAATGTGTCTAGATAACGAGAATAAGTATCAACAGCTAGGTCATACAGCTCATTATGTGCCAAGACTTGTCCATAAACACGCAGCAATCTAGGAACTTCTTCACTTAGTATTGCTAATAATGATTGAGCTTGGTCAATTTGATTTAGTTTAATTAATAAATTCACCAATTGTTCTTGATCTGACTTGTTAATGACCTTTTCAGATACTTGTTTTAATTCATTAGCCGCTGACGAGAAATCTTCTTTTAAAATACAGATATATCCCATCGCCAATGCTATATGGTCCATTCTTTGTTGTTCATCTTGATTTTCTTGTCGAATTTGCTCAACAAACTTATTAAGGGCAATCACGTCATTATTTGTGAAAAGCTTTCTGATTTTGTCGGCTACCCCATTGAAATTAAATGTAACCTTCAACTGCTCTCTATTTCTATCACATTGATAGTCAACATTAGCAATATTAATGTTCTCTAATAAAAAAATATCTTCTTCGTTAAATGTGTTTACAAGATCGGCTCTATGCTTAATAAAAGTAGCACCACAACCAAACTCTTGTTGATTTTTCCAATATGTCCATAAAGTTTTAACATTAGGAGTGTGGCTTAGGTATGCTTCACTATAAATGGCCAAGCGAACCTGTGCGGGCTCCATCAGCTCTCTCATCATGCTAACTCCTGATATATAAGCCTCATAGTAGATAACATTTCGCTGAGCTAATGCTACATCATCTAACGTTTTTGCACTTCCCCCGACTAGTATTTTAGCAAACGCTCTAAATGCTAGAGTCTTTAGAAGATGATTTAAATACCCGTATTTAGAGGTGATTTTAGTTTCTATTTTCTCAATTTTACGACGGCTTAACATTTCTCTATCACTTGAAAGCTTTGAATTAAACCCTTTTTTAGTTAATTCAATTGCTTCTGACGATAATAAACCTATCTGTGTCAAATCTTGTTTGACCGCCTGAAACTCATTCTCCAGGGATTTAATATGGGCTTGCATTTTACTCAAATTGAAGTGGGGAACGAGTCGTGACAGTACATTCGAAGAGCTTTCATTAAAGGGAGTTATCACAACATCCTCTGTAGCCTTATAAGTAATGCTTTCGAGTTTCAATGCATGCTTTGACAAATTAATTACATCACAATCATGTTCTTTGGCATAAAGAGCATGCTTAGATAAATACTTTCCAGTTAGTATTAAAGGTACGATAGTCTCAGCTAGAGTACCATCATAAGTCTCCATCCAGTGGCTATCTCGAGAAAGTTGCAATTGTCTTGTTGCTTCAAAACTTCCTGAAGCATGAGTTTTTCCATCACTGCCATAACAAAGATCAGTTCCCGACAGTAAAATTTGCTTAAATCCCATATTCACGGCAGCAATTAAGGCCGCGTTGACGACAGTAGGTCCTTCATGAAAATGAGTTGGTGAATTAAAGTTACTTTTCCAGGGTAAACAATCGCCTATATATAGCTTTTTTCCTGACCATTGAGATAGCAATTTAGGAATAACATGATATCCATTGAGTAAAATGACATCGGCAGGGTAATTCTCAATTTCTTTACTGACATCATAACTAACCTGCTGCGGGTCAATTGCGCAGACAAAGTGAGGAATTAATCCATAATTTTGAAGCTTTTTACTAATGCGTGATACGGCGATGATAATTAAGTCATCTTTATGCTTGGCAACCCAATCCAAATCATTATCAAGAGATGGACCACCACCTAAAATAACACAAGTTTTGCCATCAAAGGCGTTATCTAATAGACTCACACTTTGTGAATTATGACTGACGTTATTTAATTGGCAGGCAATAAATTCTCGATTACCTAACCCTGCACTATTCTCATAACATTTATTTTTAAACATAAAATCAATAGATGTTTTCAACTGTTGATAATCTACGTTATTACCTATAGTAACAGCGGCACTATAATGGACAAATACATTGTCATTATAAAAATAGGATGCTGAATTATCTTGATCAAAACCACTGTTCCACTCATCAGGCGTGCAAAATTTTAAGACTTGCTTCCATTCTTCATTTAGCTGAGGCCTTATCATTTCAATATATTGAGGGAGTTCAATGAACAAATAACATGAATTTTTTGCTATACCTCTATTTACAATATATTCAATTAATAATCCAGAATCGGTACCTACAATAATATGATAGGAATTCTCTTGCCATAGTGCCTGTGTTAATAGCGAGTCAAAAATTAAAGTCGATTGAGTTTTACTAAATGTATCACCATTAATCGCCCCTATAAACTCTTCACCAAACTCATTGTGCATAATCGAATTATGTTTTGAATCCATCGTACATTCCAATTTAAATTAAATTAACAGTCATATTCTAATTCGTTTAATATATCAAACTTTGATAAAATAATTCTCATTAATCAGCAGTTTCACTAGTAATTATTCATGATTAATGCGTAATTATTCTTTTGCAGAACAATTGGCATTTTAGTTGCATATTTAATGCCATAACTAATTACAGTAATAACCGTAATATTGAGTTATTATTAAATCTAGATTGTGTTAAATTGGATAAATAAATGAGCAAACTTTCAATAAAAACCTATAAACAAAACAGTATCGGTGGCAGCGCTGAAAATCCTCACCAATTAGTAACCGCAGTGTTTCGTCAAATTCTTGGCAATGTTGCAGCCGCTAAAGGGGCAATAGCTCAAAAAAATATAGAACAGCGTAATACGTTAATCAACAAAGCCACATCATTAATAGCGGTATTAGAAGATTCACTAGACTTTGAGAAAGGTGGGGAGCTATCTAATAATTTAGCTTCGCTTTATGAATACTGCTCAGTACTATTGTTTAAAGCTAACATTGAAAATAACGCCGAAAAATTAGAGGAAGTCATTCAAATTTTGTTGCCAATAAAGTCAGCGTGGGATCAAATCCCAACGGAAGAGCGAAACAAAGTAGGATTCACAAAATAACATGAGTACCCCATCATTAATCCAAATTATTGAGTCGACTAGATTAGTAATCACTATGCTTAATAATCTAACAGCACCATTGTGCGAACAGGATGAGTTAGATGATATTGAAAGGTTACTGAAACAAAGAAATGAGGATATCGAACGATTTTTCAACATACATACATCGTCACAATTAGACGAAATGCACAATATACTAGATAAATTTATCATTCAAGATAACGAGTTAACAATACTTGCAGACAACATTAAAAGCAAGATGGCTAAGCTATTATTAAAACAGAAAAAAAATACGAAAGCAGCAAGTGCTTATCAAAGCATTTAAAATACTTTAATATTTCACCTATTATAGGTTCAGTGTACTATAAAATTATCAGGGGTAATTTTTATACCGCCCCTTAAAAGAACAATAGATTTAAGGGCAGTAAAATATTACCACTCTTTACTTACTATTGTAATTTGGTACATTGGCTAATTGTGATAACACACCGCTCGTCGTCGATTTTAAACTACCCACTAATAAATCCATCGCATTATATTGCGAGAATAAACGTGCTTCTAGTTTATCCATTTTCTTACCGAATGCTTCAACACTTTCTTCTAGATCTTTCACTTGAGTATTATATGAATCAACACGACTGTCTAACAAACCATCTTTTTTCGTATAATCGTTCAATGTTTCGGTTATAGCCACGGCAAAACCGGGAGTAGCATCGTCACCTAAAAAAAATGCTTCGACGGCCTTGGGGGAGAGCTCTAATTGTTCATTGAGCTTTTCTTCATCAAAAGAAAATTTTCCATATCTGTCAGCAGTGACACCTAATTGACTCAGTGTTAGTTTTCCCGTTTCACCGTCACTGTACGAAGAGCTCATTGATGTTCTAAGCCGTGAGTTCAAACTACGCAACATCGAATCACCAGAAAGCACACCACCGTTGCTGCCCGCCCCACCAGCTTCCCCAACCTCGTCAGCAAGCTTGTTATAAGCGTTATAGGCTTCTACAAATTTCTTCAATGTTTCTTTAATAACATCATTATTTTCAGACACTTTGATGTTAGAAACATCATCATCGACACCATGGCTTTTTTTCAAGTCAATAGTAACGCCAGCAATAGCATTCTCAAATGTATTACTAGAATTCGTGATGGTGATAGCGCCGTCAATTGTGATTGAAGCATCTAAAGGGGGGGTCAATTGAGTCAGTTTAGTGACAGGATCAACATTACCTTTATCGAGCTCAGCTAATCTTCCCGAAGCTCCAGAAACAGTTATATCTAAACCATTTTCAATACCCGATTCTTTAGCTGTCATTACTAAACGCTGGGAGCCATCAGAATCCGTTAAAATAGTAGCAATAGTAGATTCATTATCAGATGCAGAGTTTATTTTATCACGCACATCTTTTAACGTATCTGTAGCAGTAACATCAACATCGAAACTCGAAGACCCACCAGTTGTTCCAATACTCAATGTACCGGTACCTAACGTTTCTTCATTGGTAAAACTTGCACTGGCTACTTTATGCGACTTGGCAAGATTATTTACTTTTATATCGAATTGACCCGTTTGGGCTTTTTTATCCGAAGTTACAGATATAAAGTCATCGTCACCACTCACGGTTCTTTTTTGAAATTTATCTTTAGTACTTAAATCTTCAAGTGATTCCTGCAGTTTATCTAATTCACTTTTAAGTGTACCCACGGCAGAGATACTGGTAGTTAGGTTGGTTTTTTTAGTGGCTGAACGGCTTTCAAAGGGGGCTTTTTCCGCGTTGACTAAACCATTAACAATATCATTAACAGGTAACCCTGATCCTACTCCAGTAAATGAAATACCCGACATGACTCACCTCTTAAGTTAAAATGTTATGCTCAAACTTTGGAATTAATAAAATTACCAGCTGCATCAGAAAGCTTCGAAACTAATTCCAACACTTCTTCTGACGGATATTGCCTAACCACTTCTTTAGTTGAGCGATCGATAACCTTGATTACATCACGCCCAGACTCTTCATGTACACTAAATTCTAAACCTTTGTTCAAGCTACCAACAAATTCTTGCAATTTTTCAGCCAGCTCTTCCATTCTCTCTGTAGGTAATTGCTCTGTAGCCACTTTCTCTTGTGTTGTTCTATCTGTGCTAGCTGAGTTTTTATCTTTAACGTCAGGTTCTTTCAATGCCTTTGCGGAGTTATTGCTGACACTTGTAATTATTTTTTGTTTTTCTTCATCCTTAACTACTGACTGAGTGGAAGACAAAGACGATATGCTATGATTAATGACACCTGTATCAATATCCATTTCCATTCCTCTTTTATTTCGTATTCTACAACATATATTGATGATCGTTAAAACCAAAATAACCGTTGCTGTATGACCAGTCAACGGTTGTGATATTTATTTTGATAAGTCTTTATTCTAAAAAGACTTGAGCCAATACTATATTGGCCATATCACCCATTAACCTAATAAGCTTAATGCTGCTTGAGGCAACTGATTTGCTTGCGCCAGAATTGAAGTGCCCGCTTGTTGCAATATTTGATTTTTTGTCATATTTGCTGTTTCTGTTGCAAAGTCAGTATCACGAATACGGCTACGAGAAGCTGATACATTTTCTTGAATATTTGCTAAATTAGAAATTGTATGTTCGAAACGATTTTGAACAGCACCAAGTTTAGCACGTTCGCTATCTACTGTAGCAATCGCGGCATCAATTGTTGCCAAATGAGCACTCACGCCAACACCAGTTGCGACTACAGTATTTACAGCTAATCCGGTAGCATCCATATCTGTGGCAAGGTTAATTGTTATATTCTCTCCGGCCTTTGCGCCAACCAAGAAAGTTTTAGCGGTAAATGAGCCATCAAGTAATTTTTGATCACCAAACGTCGTAGTATCTGAAATGCGTGTTAATTCATCCTTTAATGCTGTCATTTCTTCGTTAATAGAAGTTTGATCTGCTGATGAAACTGAAGCATTTGCTGCTTGGGAAGTCAAATCACGCATACGGTGTAAGATGTTTGTTGACTCTTGAAGAGCACCCTCAGCGGTTTGAGCCATTGAGATACCATCTTGTGCATTACGTTGTGCTACGCCTAGTCCATTAATTTGCGATGTTAAACGGTTAGAAATTTGTAGGCCAGCGGCATCATCTTTCGCGCTATTAATGCGCATACCAGATGATAAACGCTGCATTGAAGTCTGTAATGCACCCGTTGATTTGTTCAGGTTATTTTGACTATTTAATGAAGCTGCGTTAGTTGATACGAATAATGACATAATGAATCTCCTGATTAGCTTACCGCTAAAAGTTATTAACTTGGTTAAATATTTTAAGAGGATGTCCCCTTGATAATTACTTAACGGC
>Ga0105354_1000444_pt1 | contig 25797 bp, 25 predicted proteins | sample GOMGulsemesocosm_FD_83658 | JGI IMG/M metagenome (GOLD analysis project Ga0105354, IMG submission 83658) | Methane-oxidizing microbial communities from mesocosms in the Gulf of Mexico - GOM9B Gulf of Mexico | ecosystem: Environmental > Aquatic > Marine > Cold seeps | place: USA: Gulf of America...
ATTAATCCAACAGATGCTGCTAAAAAAGCATAAGGTGCAATAAACTTTAATGTATCAAAATTAAAAGGAAGACTGCTCCATAATTCTAACACGTTTAATTTACTAGAAATTTCGTCTATTCCATTTAATCCTGCGCCGCCACCATCGCGAATAAAATCACCAACATTTATAGAATTTAATCCTCCAAAAATTGATATTAATGTTACTATTAATATAGCAGTTAAAGCTGCTGGTATTTTTGTTGTTAACTTAGGTAAACCCCAAACTATTAGCATGGTTAATAGTACCAAACCAATCATCATGTAAAGCGTTTTACCTTCCATAGGCGATTTTACAACACCACTATCTTTTACAGAGTAAAAACCTTCATTGGACACATTGTAAACCACTTTCTTAGTGTTTAAATCAAAAACCTGACCATCTGAAATAACAAATGCTTCCTTTTTAGTGGTATTATTTATTACAGAATTACCGTCTATAGTAAACAAAACACTATTAGAAGCTAAGTCTTTAACTTCGTTATTAGACACATTATAAATCAACTCTTTAGATGCTGTATCTCGCATGTTTTGTCCAAAAACGTCTTTTTTGTTTTCGGTAAACATTCCTAATTGCGCCATAAAGATCACAATAGCCAAACCGTTTACAAATCCCATCATTACTGGATGCGGAATTAAGCGTACAAATTTTCCTAGTTTAAAAACACCAGCAAAAACTTGAATAATTCCCATTAAAACCACAGCTGCCAATAAATAGAAATAGCCCATATTTTCTACAGGCGTATCAAACAACAAGCCTTTAGCGTGTCCTTCTTGTATCATGTTTACAAAAATTACTGCTACTGCTCCTGCTGCACCAGAAATTAATCCTGGTCTTCCTCCAAAAAGTGCCGATATAATTCCCACAACAAAAGCTCCAAATAAAGCTACTATTGGGCTAATTTGAGCCACAAAAGCAAATGCTACTACTTCTGGAATCATAGCTAAAGAAACGGTAATTCCTGCTAAGACATCATCTTTTGCATTTGGGACTATTTTACGAATAAATTCTGTCATGTCTTCTATTTTTTGAAGGTGCAAAAGTACGCTTAATTAGAAGATTCACAAATGGATATGCTATATTTGTTAAGTACATAATTACTAAATCGTTTTAGATGAAAAAAGGCTTATTCATTCTGTTAATTCTATTATCTGCTTGTAAAAATGAAACTAAAAAATCTGTAAATACAATTGATTTTACCACAGTTTTTGAAAAAAGTAACGGTTTAGAAACACCTACCTACCAAGAAACTATTCAGTATTACAAAGATTTAGCTGAAGAATTTTCGGCTATTTCTATAGATTCTATTGGAACTACAGATTCTGGAAAACCGTTACATTTTGTGACTATAAGTCCTAAAACCGAAACTAAAGAAACAGTAACATTACTAATTAATAATGGTATTCATCCTGGAGAAAGCGACGGAATTGATGCCACTATGATGCTTTTTAGAGATATTGCTCAAGGTAAAATCAAAGCACCAAAACATACCAAATTGGTCACTATTCCAATTTATAATGTTGGCGGAAGTTTAAATAGAAACACATCAACTAGAACCAATCAAAATGGACCAAAAGCTTACGGATTTAGAGGAAATGCAAGAAATTTTGATTTAAACAGAGATTTTATAAAATGTGATACTGAAAATGCTAAAAGTTTTACACGATTATTTCACACCATAAATCCTGATGTTTTTATAGATAATCATGTAAGCAATGGTGCCGATTACCAATACACGTTAACGCATTTATTTACGCAACACAACAAATTAGGAAGTGTTCAAGGCGAGTATTTACACAAATCTTTAATGCCTGAATTGGAACAAAAACTACAACAGAAAGATTGGGATATTACGCCTTACGTAAATGTATTTAATCAAGTTCCAGAAACTGGATTTACACAATTTATGGATTATCCCCGCTATTCCACAGGTTACACCACATTATTTAACACTTTAGGAATGATGGTAGAAACACACATGCTAAAACCTTACAAACAACGTGTTCTAGGAACTTACGAGCTAATGAAAAGCATGATAGAAATTGCGGAAGTAGATTATTTAAACATTGCACAACTAAAAACAAAGCAAGCACTTCATTTTAAAAATGCAAAAACCTACACTATAGATTGGACAATTGATACCACTAAAACTACAACTTTACAATTTAAGGGTTTTGAAGGCAACTTTATTCCTAGTAACATTACAGGTCAAAACAGATTAAAATTTGACACTAAAAAACCATTCACTAAACCTGTAACTTACAACAATTACTTTAGTCCTAAATTAGAGATAAATGTTCCAAAAGCTTATGTTATTCCTAAAGGTTGGCATAACATTATAGCACTTTTAAAACTGAACAACATTGAACTTAAACCTTTAGTAAAAGATTCTACAATTACCGTTGAAGCTTATAAAATTGAAAATTACGACACTAGGAAATCGCCTTACGAAGGTCATTACCTACATTACAATACTCAACTTTCTACGGTAACAAAAAATCTAAAATTTTCTAAAGGCGATTATATTATAGACACCAACCAAAATGGCATTAGATATATTTTGGAAACGTTAGAACCACAAGCTCCAGATTCGTTTTTTAACTGGAATTATTTTGATACTGTACTTCAACAAAAAGAAGGCTTTTCGCCATACGTTTGGGAAGACAAAGCTTTAGAATTATTAAATAATAATCCAAAACTTAAAGCCGAATTTGAAACTAAAAAAACTTCAGATAAAACCTTTAAAAGTAATTGGTATGCACAATTAGATTGGCTGCATAAAAACAGTCCAAATTACGAAAAAGCTCATTTAATTTATCCTGTGTTTAGAGTTTTGGAGTAGAATTGTTAAAAAAATCAATCCCATTATTAATAGCTATACTTAATTATAGTCTCAAAAAAAATGATTAAAAAAAACATTTCAACGCTACTAACAATTATACTATGTAATTTATTTATTACAACAAGTATATCTCAAACCAAAACAGATTCTTTAAAAGCTATTTGGAAAAATCCTAAAGCTCTAAGTTCAGATAGGTTTGGTGCCATAATGAGTTATTACCTAAAAAATACTTTTGCGCAACCAGATTCAGTTTTAGTTGTAACAGAGTTCCATTATAAATTAGCAAAAGAAAAAGGAGCCAAAAGAGAAATGGCAAATGCTTTAAATGAAAAATCTTATGCATATTATATAAAAGGTAATACAAAACAGTCTATGGTTGAATTAAATAAAACCGCAGAAATTTATATTGAATTAAAAGACCAAAATGCACTAGCTACCATTTACGGTAATATGGGAAATATTTACGGTGAAGAAAGAAAATACCAAGAAGCCGTAAGATATTTTACCAAAACATTAGAAATATTTCAAGATAATGCTATTCTTAAAGGTGAAGCTAGAATGTTAAATAACTTAGGTTTAATTTATAAGGATTTAGATAATTTAGAGTTAGCATTAGAATACTTTAACAAAGCAATAAACATATACCAAAACCTAGACTTAAAAAACAAAATTAGTACTACAACAGCGCACATTGGCTCTGTATATTTTAAACAAAAAAAATATACAGATGCCATTAAAAAAGGAGAAAACGCTATTACTCCATTACTAGAACAAAATAATAAATTTGCTGCTGCAGATTGTTATTTTTTACTAGCTAAATCCCATGAAAAATTAAAAAATAATAAAGAAGCACTATTTTATGTAAATAAAAGTTTAGAAATAGATAAAAAAATAAAAAACAACTCTAGAATTATAGAAAGACTAACTTTTAAGGCGGATTTAACATTAAAAACAGATGTAAAATTAGGAACAAAAAAAGCTGAAGATATTTTAAAATTAGTAAAAGAAGATACAGAAAACAACTTAAAATCTAATCTTTATAATTTACTTTACAGATGCTATAAAGCAAACAATAAATTTGACGTATCCTTAAAAATGCATGAAAAATACAGCATTTATAATGACAGTGTTAAAATAGAAAAAAATAATTTATCAATAATAGAAGATGCCATTCTTAGAGAATATAATAAGCAACTTTACGACAACCAAATTAAGAATCAAAAAGCTCAAACAGAATTAGAATTAAAACACGCTAAAAAGATTTATGGCACTATTTTAATTAGTGCTGTACTAATTCTTGTTATTTTATTTTTTACTAGACAATATGTTTTAACAAATAGAAGAATTAAAAATAATTTACTAGAAGAATTGGAACGCTTAAAAAACATAGAAAGTTCTAATATTGCGGCAAGTTCAAATAAATTTGAGTTAAATAGAGAGAAAATTGAAGCAGCTGTAAATCAAAAATTAAACAAAACAGATTGGAATGTTTTAAATATACTATTAGAAGATCCTGTTATTTCAAATAAAGAAATTGCAGAAAAGGCTTTTATGAGTGTTGACGGAATTGGGTCCAGCCTAAGAAGAATGTATGTTACATTTAATATTAAAGAGTCTAAGTACAAAAAAATCTCTTTACTAATGGATGCGATTAAACTGTCCAAATAATTAAAAAATATTCATTTTTAGTAATGAAAATAGGCTTTTCACGTTTAGACGTGATGCTTTTTTTATCTTAAATAATGAAATTTGAAAAAAACAAATTATATAAACTTATGAAAAAACTATTACTACTAGCAGTACTTGTAACTGTATTTATGAGCTGCGAAAAAGACGATGATATTACACCTACGCAACAACCAGAATCTACTACAGAAGTAGTAGAAACTTGGCAAATGTATAGAGATGAAAATTTAGAATCTGTTATAGACCAATGGACAGGAACTGAATGGACTTACGTTGACCAATGGTTAAGTACTCTTAGAGATGACTCTGATATCATTTTAGAATTTAAAGTCGATGGAACTTTCTTAGACAGATATGCTGATGTTGTAGCCGCAAACGGAACTTGGGGTAAATTAGCGGATGGACGTTATTACATGGATTATTCTACAGAAGACATCCAAACAAACGACCAATTAGCTGGAAGACGATTTATTACTTTACACTGTGACAATACATATTCTCTAGAAATTGAAGATAACGATAGAGCAATCTATTATTATAAAATTATGGATCAAACTGAATGTGGGGAATTAATTACATACAATGTAGACTAATTATAATCTTAAATTTAATAATTACAAGGTCTAATTTTAATTAATTAGACCTTTTTTTTATCTGTTAGAATTTTTATTCTAACTTACAACTTATATCTATAAGTTTATAAAATCATGTATAAGGCATTTATCGTTTTCATTTTCGTGTTATGTTCAAACTTCAATTATTCACAACAAAATAATGGTAACGATTGTAATTTTAGATCTTTTGAAGCATACATAGATGATAAAGACACCTTTTCTAATATAAGAAACCAACCTAATGGAGAAATTATTTTAAAACTAAATAATAAATACGGTTACGGCTATATATTAAACATTGTAGATTACAAGAATGGTTGGTTTAAAATAAATAACATTAGTGGTATTGATGCTTTTGAAATGACAGATTTTGAAGGCTGGATTCACAACTCAATAGTTGGAGCAGCAACAACACATAACTTAGACGTATTTGATAAACCAAACGGAACTAACAAAATAGCACAATTAATAGGTGAGCAAGATTCTTTTATAATAAAAGAAGCCTATTGTAATTGGATAAAAATAGATAGTAACGGAATTATTGGATGGGTAAAGTCTCAAGAAATCTGTGGAAACCCTGTTACAACTTGTCCTTGAAAAAAATTTAATCTTAACTAAACCAACAACTTAATATTTGCATAACTATTACTCAATGCTTTTTTAGATTCTTCTGGAGATAGCCACTCTACTTTGGTAATCCCTTCATTTTCTTGAGGAAATAACTTACCATTAAAGGTGGTTTCCATAGTAAACCAATGCGTTATTTTAAGTCTTGTTTTACCGTTACGCTTAAAAATATGATATGTTATAGGTAAAGGATTAACAATCTTTAAATCTTTAACTCCAGTTTCTTCAATTACTTCTCTTATAGCTGTCTCCTCAATAGATTCGTTTCTTTCTGCTTTACCTTTAGGCAAATCCCATTTATTATTTCTATATATAAATAAAATATCGCCGTTTTGGTTATACACTTTTCCGCCACCAGCAATAACATTAGGTAATTTTTTACAAAAATGTTTAAGTAAAGTCTTTTCGTTATGATGAATTAACCTAACCGAAGCATAACGCTTTTTAGACAAGGTCTCTAAAATAGTTTCAATAGAAACGTCTTTAAGTAAGAAATTTTTGAAATTGGTTTCTTTTTCAACTTTAGTCGTTAAAAAAATAGGTTTATCGTTTACAAATACTTGAAGCATTTATGGTTTATTTGTGGTTGAGAAAATAAATTTAAGTAAAAAAATGACAATCATCGATTATTTACACAAAATCGTCACTAAAATAGTTTATAATTTAAATTAAAATGTAATTTTGCAGCATGACATTAGATAAAAATAGTTCTAAACAAACCGCTAAAGTTTTATTACAAGTTAATGCAATAAAACTACAACCTACAGATCCATTCACTTGGGCTAGTGGCTGGAAATCGCCTATTTACTGTGATAATCGTATTGTATTATCTTTTCCAATTATCCGAAACTATATTCGCGAGCAAATGGCTAAGTTTATAGAAGAAAAATATGGAAAACCAGACGTTATTGCTGGTGTAGCAACAGGCGCAATTGGTATTGGAATGCTTGTAGCAGAATACTTAGGCGTACCTTTTATTTATGTTAGACCTGAAGCAAAAAAACACGGAAGACAAAATCAAATTGAAGGTTTTGCTGAAAGTGGCCAAAACGTAGTAGTTGTTGAGGATTTAATTAGCACAGGAAAAAGTAGTTTAGCTGCAGTTGAAGCTTTAAGAGCTGCTAACCTAAATGTTAAAGGTATGGTTGCTATTTTCACTTATGGTTTTGATGTAGCAGAAAAGAATTTTGAAGCAGCAAACGTACAATTAAACACCATGAGTAATTATCAAGATCTTTTAGAAGAAGCTTTAGATACTAACTATATTACTCAAGACCAATTAGAAACATTAGGAATTTGGAATGCCAATCCTAGCGAATGGAACGCTAATTGATATAATGTTATAAAAAAAACAACTATGAATTTAGAATCACCCAAAGTAATTATAGACAAGTCTGCTCAAGACACCTTTAACTTTTTAAATAACGTTGAGAATTTTAAATCACTAATGCCAGAAAACATTAGCAAATTTGAAGTTTTAGATCAAGACAAATTTTTATTTGCATTAAAAGGAATGCCAGAAATAGTCTTAAAAAGAAAAGAAGTTACAGAACCTTCTCAAATTGTTTTAGGCGCAGCTGGTGGAAAACTAGATTTCTCTTTAATTGCAAATATTCAAGAAATTGAAGCTAATAAAAGTGAAGTTCAACTTGCTTTTAGCGGAGAATTTAACGCAATGATGGCAATGATGATTAAAGGCCCAATCTCTAAATTTATTGAAACTTTAGCTACTAATATGCCTAAAGCAATCTAATATAGTAATTGAATTTCTTTTAAATTAAAGGTTTTTAAAATATCATCTTCAAAAAGCACTTGCAATAAGCCTTTTTGAGTAATTCCTTTAATTATACCAACACATAAATTACCTTCAGCTGTTTTAAACGTTGAAGGTTTTTCTTTTCTAAATAATACGTTTTGATAAAGTTCTAACAAACTATTTACATCACCTTTCTCTAAAATTTTAAAATAAGACTGAAGTGATTCTGCAACAGCAAATAATACTTCATCTAAATTATAAGTCACTCCTGTTAAAACTTTTAAAGATGATGCCTTAGTCAGTCCTTCAAAATTTAACTGATTTACATTTAAACCTATCCCTAAAATAGCAGAATCTATTTTTCCGTTTTTTATGACAGTTTCAACCAAAACACCACAAATCTTAAACTGCTCTGCCAATATGTCGTTTGGCCATTTTATATGTAATTGCTTTAAATTAAAACTAGACAAAGCCTTATAAATAGCCAAAGCAGAGACTACATTTAATAAAAATTGATGCTCTAAATCTAAACTCAATTGGCTTTTAAACACACTAAAGGTAAGGTTTTTACCAGGTTCAGAACTCCAAGAACTACCCCTTTGTCCTTTACCTTTGGTCTGGTTTAAAGTAGAAACAATAGTGTAATCCTCACAATTTTGATCTAAAGTCAAAGCGCGCAAATAGTCGTTAGTCGATTGAGTGGCATTAAGTTTGATTATACGCATAAAAAAGAATTATCTTTGCGACCTAAAATCTTTATGATTTTTTTTAGATTTAGTAGAAGCTAAATATAATAACTTTGTCAAACACTACAATACATAGATGAGTAAAAAAAACACAAATTCTGACGCATTAATTGCAACTATACTAAGTGGTATAGAAGATGTAAAAGGAAAAGAAATTGTTTTATTAGATTTAAGAGAGCTTGAAAACACAGTTTGCGATTATTTTATAATTTGCGAAGGGACTTCAAATACCCAAGTAAACGCTATAGTTGGTTCTGTAGGTAAAAAAGTAAGTAAAGAACTTAAAGATAAACCTTGGCATATTGAAGGAGAAGATAATGGAGAGTGGGTTTTAATGGACTATGTAAATGTAGTTGTACATGTATTCCAAAAGCATATTCGCGAATATTACGATATTGAAGGATTATGGGGAGACGCAAAAACAACTCAAATCGAAACAAATTACTAAAAAACATTCATGGCAGATAATAAAAAAAAACCTACAGTTCCAAAGAAGCCTAAGTTTAACATGTATTGGATATATGGTGGGCTATTCTTACTTTTTATAGCAGTACAGGTTTTTAGTAGCGGAATTGGAGACCCAACTAAAACAACACCAAGAGACTTTTTTAATTACCTTAAAGATGGTGATGTTTCAAAAGTTTTAATTGTTAAAAACACACGTGTTGCACAAGTATATTTAACAGACGATGCTTTAAAAAAGGAAACACATACAAAAGGTAAGCCTAGTAATTTTGGATTACCTGGTAAAAATGTACCCAATTACACGTTTGAATTTGGAGATCTTCAAAATTTTGAAAACGAATTAGAACGCGCTTCTAATACATTAGAAAAAAGACCAGAAGTTGGTTTTAGAACAGAAAGCGATACGTTTGGAGACTTATTAATTGGTCTTTTACCTATTATTATTCTTGTAGGTGTTTGGATTTTTATAATGAGAAGAATGTCTGGTGGATCTGGTGGCGGAGCTGGCGGACAGATATTTAACATTGGTAAATCTAAAGCCAAATTATTTGACGAAAAAACAGATATTAAAACAACATTTAAAGATGTTGCAGGCTTAGAAGGAGCAAAAGAAGAAGTTCAAGAAATTGTAGACTTCCTTAAAAACCCGGATAAATACACCAACTTAGGTGGAAAAATACCAAAAGGAGCCTTATTAGTTGGTCCTCCAGGAACTGGAAAAACATTATTAGCAAAAGCAGTAGCTGGAGAAGCTAAAGTGCCTTTCTATTCGCTATCTGGATCAGATTTTGTAGAAATGTTTGTTGGTGTTGGAGCATCTAGAGTAAGAGACTTATTTAAACAAGCTAAAGAGAAATCTCCTGCTATTATCTTTATAGATGAAATTGACGCTATAGGTAGAGCTAGAGGTAAAAATGCGATGTCTGGAAGTAATGATGAACGTGAGAACACACTTAATCAATTATTAACAGAAATGGATGGTTTTGGAACCAAAACAAATGTAATTGTTTTAGCTGCAACCAACAGAGCAGATGTTTTAGATAAAGCACTTATGCGTGCTGGACGTTTTGACAGACAAATTGGAGTAGACTTACCAAATCTAACAGAAAGACAAGAAATTTTTGAAGTGCATTTAAAGCCACTTAAAAAAGTAGAAGGATTAGACGTAAGTTTCTTATCTAAACAAACACCTGGTTTTTCTGGAGCAGATATTGCAAACCTTTGTAATGAAGCAGCTTTAATCGCGGCAAGAAACAATAAAAAAGCTGTTGAAAAACAAGACTTTTTAGATGCTGTTGATAGAATTGTAGGTGGATTAGAAAAACGTAGTAAAATATTTTCTGCAGAAGAAAAAAGCCTAATTGCATATCATGAAGCAGGACATGCTACCGCTAGTTGGTTCTTAAAATATGCAGATCCATTTGTAAAAGTAACTATTGTACCTCGTGGACAATCTTTAGGAGCTGCTTGGTATTTACCAGATGAAACTCATCTTACAAGAACAGAAAAATTCTTAGATGAAATCTGTATGACTATGGCAGGAAGAGCTGCAGAGCAACTTATGTTTGGAAAAATTTCTACTGGAGCTATTAGTGACTTACAAAGTGTAACCAAGAAAGCAAAAGCTATGGTTATGATATATGGATTGAATGACAAAATTGGAAATGTAACATTTTATGATCCTGCTGGAGAAAATGGCTTTACTAAACCATATAGTGAAAAAACGGCTGAGTTAATTGATAATGAAATTAAGAACATTATTGAAACTCAATACCAAAGAGCTATTGATCTCTTAACAGATAAAAAAGATCTTTTAATATTACTTGCAAATCGTTTAACAGAACGTGAAGTTGTATTTAAGGATGATTTAGAAGAGTTATTTGGAAAGAGACCTTTTGATGAAAAAACTATTATAGATATTACTTCGGAAGAAGAAGAATAACTAAAATCAAATATTTAAGAACAAAAGCTTAGATTATCCTCGTGATAGTCTAAGTTTTTTTTTATATTTGATTTAGCTGAATTTAAACAAACACGCTACAATAGCAAAAATGAGTTTATTTAGAAAATTATTTAGTTCTAAATCCAAACCTTCCAAAGAAAATTCTTCCTCTGAAGATCGCGGTAGACATATGCCGAAAATTGAAGTTCCAGTTGATGAAAAATTCATGCATGAATTCAAACAAAACGGAGGTAAATTCCTTTACTGCGAAGACATTTCTGAAGTACAAGAAAATTTTAATGCTATTCTAAAAGAAACCAACTGGGATAAAAGCGAAGGTTATATTTACAGCAAAGAATTAAAAAAAACATTTAAAAAAAATAATATAAACTTAACTAAAGACCTTGAAAACGCAACTTATTTTATTACTCAAGTAGAAGCATTAGTTGCAGAGATTGGCTCTCTTTTAATTTCATCAAATCAAATTGCTGAGAAAAAAATAAATGAATACCCAGATAATATTATTGTTTATGCAACTACAAGTCAGATTGTAAAAAACATAAGCGAAGGTTTAACTGGTATAAAACAAAAAAACGCTCCAAAAATACCAACTAACATTACCACCATAAAAAATTTCAAAGAAGACTTAGAAGAAAGTTTCTTAACCTATGGTAGCAGTGCAAAAAACGTCTACCTTCTTTTATTAGAAGATCTTTAATATGCGCGAAACACTAATTAGAGCCTTATCAGGGTTTGTTTTTATTACTTTATTAATAATCTCGTTTTTTAATCAGCATTCTTTAATACTGATTTTCTTCGTGTTTGGACTTATTTGCTTAAGTGAGTTTAAAAAACTTATTGGCTTAGAAAGTAAGATTCCGTATATTTTATTTACCGTTATATATTTTATTTTTGGTTATTGGAATATTATATCTAACGAGACTAACATTATTGATGTTGCGACACAAATCCTACAGGTATTTACAATTTTTGTTCAATTATTTTTGATAAAGGATTTGTTTTCTGAAAAAACAATTCCTCTTTTTCCTTTAAAAAAATACTTACTAACAACCTTTTATTTATCAAGTGCATTTGTATTCTTACCACTAATAACAAATTATAGTGGCTCTTTTGATTTTAAAATATTATTAGGTTCATTTATTCTAATATGGGTAAACGATAGTTTTGCATACTTAGTAGGTAAGAACTTTGGAAAACAAAAGTTATTTTCTAGAATATCTCCTAAAAAAACAGTTGAAGGCTTTCTAGGCGGCGTATTTTTTGCTTGCATTGCAAGTTATTTTATTTTTATTTTTACAGAAACTCTAACCTTTAATTATTGGCTAATTTTAAGTGTTATTATTAGTACTATTGGTACTATTGGCGATTTAATAGAGTCTAAATTTAAACGTCAAGCCAATGTTAAAGATAGCGGTAATATTATGCCAGGTCATGGAGGACTTCTAGATAGGTTAGATAGTATTATATTTGCAGCACCATTTATTTATTTATTTTTAAGAATTACAACATATGTTTCATAAAGAAGGTTTTAAAATTATAGCAATAACATTTATAGTTTGTATTAGTTTATTTCTATTAGCGGACTTTTTTATTACAATAGATTGGTTAAAATGGATTGCATTTGCAATTATAGGTTTTTTCCTTTTTATAATTCTTCAATTTTTCAGAAACCCAAAAAGAAAGACCATACTAAATGAAACTACTGTAGTATCTCCTGTAGATGGGAAAGTTGTTGTTATAGAAGAAGTTTACGAGCCAGAATTTTTTAAAGATAAACGTTTACAAGTAAGTGTTTTTATGTCACCAATAAATGTACACGTTACACGTTACCCTATTGGAGGAAAAGTAACCTATAGTAAATACCATCCTGGAAAATATCTAGTAGCTTGGCACCCAAAAGCTAGTACAGAAAATGAACGCACAACAGTTGTTGTAGAAAATAATACTGTTGGACCTGTATTACACAGACAAATTGCAGGAGCTTTAGCTAAACGTATTGTTAATTATGCTAAAGTAGATGACAACGCTGTACAGGGTTCAGATTCTGGATTTATTAAATTTGGTTCTAGAGTAGATTTATATTTACCTTTAGGTACTAATATAAAAGTAGCCTTAAACCAAAAAGTAAAAGGTGGAGAAAGTATAATTGCTGAAGCTTAATAATGGAAAAAGACGAATTAAATATCATCTTTGAGGAATCTGTTGCAAGAATAAATGCGCATACAGAACCTTTTCCCGCAGATTTTTTATTACGTCTTTATGCTTACTACAAAAAAGCTACAAATAATTATAGCAGACCTAGTAGTAAAAAACCTATAATTAATGCTTTTAAGACTAATGCTTTATTCCAAATACAAAGTATTTCTGAAGATGAAGCAAAACAACAATATATAGATTTAGTAACTAATTATTTTTTATATAGGAAGTAAAATGTTTTTAGATAAACTTTACTTAACACCTATTTTATCTGGTCTTATCTTTGCCTTAACAGGTATAGTTTCTCTAATATTTCCTCCTAAAAAAATTAATCAATTGTATGGTTATAGAACTAATAATTCTATGAAAAACCAAGAACAATGGGATTTTGCACAACGTTACTCTTCTAAACTTATTATCTATTTAGGGCTAGCTTTAGCTGCGCTTGGATGTTTAGGAATTTTTATTCCATTATCTAATAAAATGGAGTTATTTATAGGTTTTACAAGCTTAATTCTAATTGTAGGTCTTCTACTCTATTTTACAGAAAACGCTATTAAAAAAAAGTTTAAATAACTTTAAAAGCTTTAATCTAAAGCTTCAAATAACACTAAATTACTAGATCCATTTGGAAAACTTGTTCCTAAAAGTGCGGATATAGTTGGTGCAATGCTTGTAATTTCGGTTTTATTAAAAGTTGCACCTTGTTTTATTCCGTTCCCATAAAACAATAATGGAACATGCGTATCATAATTAAATCCAGATCCATGAGTAGAACCCGTTTTAGCGTATGAAATATAATTAGGTTTGTAAGCAAATACAACATCTCCAGAATATTTTTGATTATAACCATTTTGTAACAATTGCTCAAATCCACTTGTAAAAGCAGCGTTAGTTAGTGTTTTATTATTATAAGCTTTATAAATAGATTCAAACGTAATTAACACTTCTACAATACTATTTGTGATGTCATTCTTTTCTAAATTATTAGCTTTTAAAACTTCCGAAGACAAAAAAACTTGATCATTACTAACGTTTTCAATTAAACCAGAAACGTTGTACTTTCTTTCAGTAAAATCTTCAAGTTTATTTTTAATAGACTTAGAATCTACATAACCTGCTGGTATATTTTTAGTTTCTAAATAACTTGGTACATCTATAGCACCATGATCCGCTGTTAAAAACAAGGTGTAATTACCTTGCCCAACCTCATCATCTAAAAAATTTAAAAAACGCTCTAAATCTTTATCTAACCTTATGTAAGTATCTTCAACTTCTTTAGAGTTTACACCAAAATTATGACCAACATAATCTGTACTCGAAAAACTAACCGTTAAAACATCCGTAAAATCATCTTTACCTAGAGCTTCATTCTTTATAGCTTGTATTGCAAAATCGGCTACTAAACTGTTTCCATATGGTGTAGATTTTACAATATCATATGGCTTTTTAGAATTAGCTAAAGCTTCTAGATTATAAGGGAAATTATTTTGACCTTTAAAGCCTCTTTCAAAAGTATTGGCATCTAAACCACTTTCTGTATATGTATCAATAGGATATAAGGTATTCCATTCTTTTAAATATGATTTAACCACATTAGAGGCATTAAAATCTTGAACCCATTTTGGTAAACTATTGAAATAATAAGAGCTTGAAATAAAAACACCTTCATTTGCGCCATGAAACCAATAGGCCGCATTTGCACTATGTCCAGCTGGCAGAATGGCACCTCTATCTTTTAAAGATATACCTATAGTTTTTCCTTTAAACTGCGTAAATAATCTATTTTCATCTCCAAAAGTGGTTGTTTTCATTCTTTTTGGCGACATTAAACCTGCTTTATCAGTTGTTCCTAGTGGTTGAACTAAATCATCTTCAGCACAATACACAGATCTTTTCTCAAATTTGTCATACCAATTATTACCAATAATTGCATGAGTTTTTGGGGTTGCTCCAGTATATATAGAAGCATGTCCTGGACCAGTATAAGTTGGAATATAATTATAATGATTATTCTTAAAATTAAACCCTTTATTCATTAAACGTTTAAATCCGCCATTTCCATATTTATTATAAAAACGATTTAAATAATCGTACCTCATTTGATCTACAACAATACCAATAACTAATTTAGGCTTAGTACTTTCTACTTTTCTTTCTAAGGTTTTATTTAAAACTATTACTTCTGGACTTTTAACACTTACACAACCAAACAGAAGAGTTAAACCAAAAAGAAAGATTACTTTATTCATAACATATATTTTATAACCCCAAAAATACTATTTTATTAAAGATGAATTTTAATTTATAAGTTAATAAGTCTTTAAATTTCATATTTTAGCACTAACAAATAATTTATGCGCTACTTACACAATTTTGGGGCTTATTTTTTGATGGTTATAGAAATGTTTCGAAAACCAACAAAATGGTCTGTCATGAAAAAATTAATATTAAAAGATATAGATGACTTAGTTATTGGGTCTATTGGGATTGTCTCATTTATAGCATTTTTTGTTGGAGGTGTTATTACTATTCAAACTGCTTTAAACATAGACAACCCTTTAATACCAAAATCTTTAGTAGGATTTGCCACAAGACAATCTATAGTTTTAGAGTTTGCACCTACCTTTATATCCATAATTATGGCAGGAAAAGTAGGATCTTACATTACTTCAACCATTGGAACTATGCGAGTTACAGAACAAATAGATGCACTTGAAGTTATGGGTATTAACTCTATTAACTACTTGGTTTTTCCAAAAATGATTGCATTAACACTATATCCATTTGTAATTTCGATAGCCATGTTTTTAGGAATTTTTGGAGGACTAACTGCATGTGTATTAGGTGGCTACGCTACTTCTGAAGATTTTATAACTGGAGTACAATTAGATTTTATACCATTTCATATTATATATGCTTTTCTAAAAACCTTTGTTTTTGCTTTTATATTAGCAACGGTACCTTCTTTTTATGGTTATTACATGAAAGGTGGCGCACTAGAAGTTGGACAAGCAAGTACAACATCGTTTGTTTGGACTAGTGTAGCTATTATTTTATTAAATTACATATTAACTCAATTACTTTTAAGCTAATGATAGAAGTTAAAGATTTACACAAGTCGTTTGGAGAAAATCATATTCTTAAAGGTGTTACAACTACTTTTGAAGCTGGTAAAACTAATTTAATTATTGGTCAAAGTGGTTCTGGTAAAACTGTATTTTTAAAATGTTTACTTGGTTTATTTAATTATGAACAAGGAAGTATTGCTTACGACGGAAAAGTATTTGCTAAATTAAGTGAAGCTGAAAAAAGAGAAATGCGTGCTAAAATTGGTATGGTTTTTCAAGGAAGTGCTTTATTTGATTCTATGACGATTGCCGAAAACGTTATGTTTCCTTTACGCATGTTTACTAACCAAAGTAAAAGCGAAATGCAAGATCGTGTAGACTTTGTTTTAAATAGAGTGAATTTATCCGATGCACATAATAAAATGCCAAGTGAAGCTTCTGGAGGAATGCAAAAACGTGTGGCTATTGCTAGAGCAATTGTAAACAACCCTAAATATTTATTTTGTGACGAACCTAACTCTGGTTTAGATCCAAGAACATCAATTGTAATAGATAATTTAATTAAAGAAATCACAGAAGAATACAATATTACCACAGTAATTAATTCTCACGATATGAACTCTGTAATGGAAATTGGCGAGAAAATTGTTTTCCTACAACTTGGATTAAAAGAATGGGAAGGAACAAGACACGATATCTTTAAAACAGAAAACGAAGCTGTTACCAACTTCGTTTATTCTTCTAATTTATTCAAAAAAGTACGTCGTGTATATTTAGAAAACGACGCTAGTAAATAATTAATTTAGTTTAGTTTCTATTTGTTTTACAACAAGTGTATCTAAATTTAATTTTAATTTTAACCAACGATATAATTTATCTTTTTCCTTAGCTATCTCTTTGTTGTTAACTAAGCTATCTTTCCACTTTGCATTAAAGACAGCTATAGTATCAAGCTTTTTAAAATTAGAACTTACAACATTAGCATAAGAAAGATATTCTAAATTCTCATAATTAATATTTATTTCTTTTGCTAAGTCTTCAAATGGAACATAGTTTTTTTCAAATTTAGTAAGCTCTCTTACTTTCTTCTCTAAAAATACAATTTTTTGCTGTTGATTTAAAAGATCTAAAGAATCTCTATTCCTAAGTTCTTCCATGTATTTCATATTATCTAAATTCCTATCTCTATTTTGATTTATTTGAAGTTTTACATTATTCTCTAATGCACTATAAGCTTTTAAACGCCCCGTAATAACATCTATAGTTGACTGCGGAACTTCATCTAATCCAAATGTATTTAATTCAATAACAGATGGTTTATCTTTTGAATCTATAAAAATAGGTCTAGCATTAGACTTAATATACTCTGCATGAGGCAAGGCGTTTAATTCATTTTCTATAAAGGCTATAGCATCTCTATTAAAATTACTCTCTTTTAATACAGTTAAAAAAGTTAATACTGCCGGAATCATAACCACTAATGCTAGTAAAGATGCTATTTGCGCTATACGCTTACGTTTAGCAGAATTAGCATATTTAAGCATTGGAAATCTTAAAATCTTTAAAACAACAAATGTCGCTAAAGCAATAAAAATAGTGTTAATTGTAAATAAATACATTGCTCCTCTAAAATAAACCCAATTCCCAATTGCTAAACCATATCCTGCGGTACATAATGGAGGCATTAATGCAGTTGCGATAGCAACTCCAAAAATAACAGAAGCTATTGTTCCTTTTTTAGTTCTAGCTATTATTAATGCTAATCCACCAAAAAAGGCAATTAAAACATCCCTAATATCCGGCTTTACACGACCAAGCAACTCTGAATTATCTTCGCTTAAAGGAAAAAATTTAAAAAATAAAAATGCGGTTAATAAACTTAATACAATCATTGTTGCTAAGTTTATTAAAGATTTTTTTAAAGTATCTATATCATTAATACCAATAGATAATCCTATCCCTAAAATTGGTCCCATTAATGGAGAAATAAGCATGGCTCCAATAACTACTGCTGTAGATCCAGCATTTAAACCAATAGAAGCTACAAAGATTGAACAAATTAAAATCCATGCTGTTGCGCCTTTAAAAGGAATGTCGGCTTTTATAGCTTCAATAGTAGCATCTCTATCTGTATCTTCTCTAAAATCTAGTAAATCAATTAAATATGTTTTAACACTAGCGAATAAACCTGCTGCATCTTTTTTTACCGCTTGTTTAGATTGGTCTACCGCTTTTTCTTTAGATTCTTCTTCAGAAAAATTAAACTTATTTTCTTCCATAATTAAAATATATTAACCCAAATGATCTCCAAACTCATCTTTAACCTCTTGTCTTACTTTCTTAATATCTTGTTCTTTGGCTTTTGGGTATATAAGCAAAACATCTTCTTTATCTACAATAATAAAATTACTCAAACCATCTATAACCACTAACTTATCGGTAGAAGTTCTAATCATGTTTCCTTGTGCGTTGTGAGTTAATATTTTAGAGTTAACCACCGCATTTTTATTGTAATCTTTATCTAATTTATCGTATAAACTTCCCCAAGTACCTAGATCATTCCAATCAAATGTTGCTGGCAATACAAATACGTTAGGCGATTTTTCAAGAATAGCATAATCTACAGAAATGTTTTCTGCTTTTTCGTAATTTTCTGCTATAAAATTTGCTTCATCTGGGGTATTGTATACACTTTCGGCATCATTAAACAACTTATATAATTCTGGTTGATTATTCTCAAATGCTTTTAAGACCGAGTTTACAGACCACACAAAAATTCCTGCATTCCACAAGAAATTTCCTTTAGACAAAAAGCTTTTAGCTGTTTTGTAATCTGGTTTTTCTCTAAACTGAGCTACTTTTTTAACCGGATAATCGTCTTCTTTATTAAACTCTATATAGCCATAACCTGTATTTGGAAACGTAGGCTGAATACCTAAAGTCATTAAAGCATCTTTTTGCTCGCAAAATTGAAACGATTGATTTACGTTTTTATTAAACGCATCTTCATCTTCTATCCAGTGATCACTTGGTGCCACTAACATTAAAGCGTTAGGATTTTCCTTTTTAATTTTTAAAGATGCATATAAAATACAAGGTGCTGTATTACGCATTGCAGGTTCTAAAACCACTTGTTCTTGAGTAATTTCTGGCAATTGCTCTAAAACTAAATCGTTGTAATCCTCGTTAGTTAGAATATAAATATTCTCTTTTGGGATAATACTAGAAAGTCGGTTAAATGTTTTTTGGATAAGTGTTTCTCCAGTTCCAAGCATGTCGTGAAATTGCTTTGGAAATGTTTTGGTACTTACAGGCCAAAAGCGTGAACCAACGCCACCAGCCATTATTATTGCATAATAATTACTATTCATGGAAATTTAATTTTCTAACCATGCAATATATAAATTCTGAAATTGTTTCTGCTTTATTTCTCGAGAATTTATGCTAGAACCTCTACTTCTGCATTTGGATGAAATAAATACATTTTTCCCGATGAAACTTCTACACATTCTATACGTTTTCTTCGCATTAGACCTCTTTTAAAAATTCTACCGTTTGGCATTTTAAAAACAGTTTCTAAAGGAATATCCGACACAAAAATTAAATCGTTTTCTGGATCATATTTTTTTAATGCAGCAGACAAAACCACATCTGTATCACTACTAGCTTTTGGGTTTTTAAAATGCCTTGCTAATAAGGGTAATAAATGATTGGGAAAAACATCTGGATGAATAAAAGGCAACATTAAATGCTGAAACGTACGCTTCCACTCTATTCCATGTGGTTTTATTTGTCTTCCGAAGGATTTATAAGTTTCAAAATGGGCAATTTCGTGAATTAAAGTAATTAAAAATCGGTATGTATTTAAGTTATTGTTTACTGTTATTTGATGCTTATTGTTAGGTAGTCTTCTATAATCACCATGTCTGGTTTTTCGTTCATTTTTTACAATTACAGTAAGGTTATCATGATCTAAAAGCACTTTTACTTTAGCAAAAGCAGCATCAGGAATGTAGGTTTGTAATTGATTTTTCATAGCTATGTTAAACCAAAAAATTAGTTTAAATTAGAATTAAACTGTGTATGCAAAATGTTGTGCAACTCTTCTACTACCATTTTGTATTCTGGTTGATTTGCTACGTTAATATTTTCGTCCGGATCTACATCATGATCGTATAATGTAGTAGCAATTAATTTATTCGTTTTAGGATTAATAAACTCGGTATAACCAAATTGGGTTGTTTTAATTCCAAAACCATTACCGTTTTTTAAGAAAATAGCTTTTTTACTTACAGTTAGCCCATCTTTAATATGCTTAACTAAACTTTGGCCTTCCAATTGATTTTTAGGATTTTCTATACCACATAATTCGGTAATTGTAGGATAAACATCTACTAATTCTACTAACGCGTTAGACACTTTTGTATGTCTAAATTTTGGAGCAGAAATTAGCAATGGTACTCTAGAAGAAATTCTATGTGTTGTAAATTTAGCCCATTGTGTATGCTCTTGCAAATTATATCCGTGATCGCTAACTAAAATAATTACTGTATTGTCATACAATTCTTGCGCTTTTAGTTCTGCTATAATATTACCAATTAACGCATCTACATAGCTTACGGTTGCATAATAACCATGAATTAATTTTTTAGCAGTTTCATCAGAAACCTGTCCGTTTTTGGGAATACCAGAATAAGCTCTCATTTCCGGCCATTTACTTACTGAGAATTTTGGCACATTTTTAGGAGCATAATTATTATAAGGCTGCTTTATAGCATCTTTTGGATATAAATCCCAGTATTTTTTTGGTGCATTAAATGGTAAATGCGGACTAATAAAACCGGCAGTTAAAAAGAATGGCTCCTTAGAATCTTTAAGTTTTTTAATGTCTCTTATTACTTTTTGAGTCATTATACCATCTATGTAAACCGAATCTGGAACGTTTGCCATTTCAAAAGCTGGACCCGTATTAGTTGCTTTATATTCTTTTATATTTTCTATGTTTTGATAATCTTTCCAAAGCGATTGCCAATAATCTGTTGGCGCTAATCCTTCTTTATTTTTATCGAATGCGTATGGTCTATAGACTTCGTCAAAATCGGTATCGTTATCATCTAAGTGGTGATAAATTTTACCATTAGAAATTACTTTGTAGCCATTTTGTTTAAACAATTTAGGCATACTAATAGCATTAGGCTGCTCCTTTTCAACAAAGGTATTATAGTTTAAAAATTGAGTTTTTGTTGGTCTTATTCCTGTTAACATACTAGCTCTAGAAGCACCGCAAACTGAGACATTACAATAAGCTTCGTTAAACTGAGTGCTTTCTAAAGCCAATGCATCTATATGTGGTGTTTTTACTTTTTTTGATCCATAAGAGCCAAGTTCTGTACGTAAATCGTCAATATACAGCAACAACACGTTTGGTTGCTTCACCTCTTTTGTTTCAGTTATTGTTTCTTCTAATATAGAATAATTTTCGGCGTTCTGTTTGCATGCAGTACTTAAAACAAACACTAAACACAAACTGATGACACGTAGAAACTTCATATAAAATAGATTTAATTTCAAAAATATAAAACATTAAACAGATTAGTTAAGTATTTAATAAAAACTATAGCCTAAAGCTGGTTTTATTTACCTTTAAATATGAAATATCTTTTAATCACAATTATACTTATGGTAAACTTAACAGGAGTTACTTTTAATTTTAATAAAAACACAACAAATTGGCGCATTGTAAATGATGGTGTTATGGGTGGATTATCTTCATCTAACATTAAATTAACAGATAATTCTATGATTTTTAGTGGTAACACTTCTCTAAAAAACAATGGTGGGTTTGCTAGTTTAAGAACATCTTTTAATCCAGGCACTTTAAAAGATTGTAAAACGCTTACCATAAAGTTTAAAAGTACTAGCATTAATAGAACCTTTGGAATCTCTTTAAAAGACAAAGAACGTTTTTACATGCCATATTATAAGTACGAATTTTCTCCAAAAACCACAAATTGGGAAATACTTACAGTAAATCTTGAAGATTTTAAACCTTTTAGAATGAGCGAATCTAGAGATTCTAAAATGCCATTAAACTATTTAGATAATGTGTTTAGTTTAGTCTTAATTATAAGTGATAAAAAAGAAGATAATTTTAATATTGAAATTGATTACATTAGGATTGAATAAAACTTTATCTTTTAAGATTAGACTCCTAATACTTCAATTTAACCCAAGGACTTTTAATAAAACTTACGCATCTTTGTAACAAATTATTCTTACAGTGAATTTCACAGACAAAACACTTATTATATTTGATTTTGATGGCACACTAATTAACAGCATTCCAGACTTAACCTTAGCTGTTAATAAAATGTTAGCCCATTATAATTTACAACCTTTAACTATTGCGCAAGTAACTCCATTTATTGGAAATGGTGCAAAACCTTTAGTTAAAAGAGCTTTAGAAGAAGCTACAAAACCAAACAAGCCAAATAATGCTTTTTTAGAAGAGGCTTTTCATATTTATTTTTCTGCCTATAAAGAAGAGACATGTAAAGAGACTTTTATGTATCCAAATGTTTTAGAAACTTTAAATTATCTAAATAAAAAAGGATATAAAATGACGATTTGCACTAATAAACCCTACAAATTTATTGCACCTATTTTAGAAAAATTAAATATAAAACAATTTTTTACGTCTTGGATTGGAGAAGATTCTTTATCCGAAAAAAAACCAAGCGCATTACCACTTTTACATCTAGCAAAAAACAATAATACTGGTATAGAACAATGTGTAATGGTTGGAGATTCTAAAAACGATATTCTTGCAGCTCAAAATGCTAAAATGGATAATATTGGTGTTAGTTATGGTTACAACTACAACGAAAATATTGAAGATTACAACCCAACTGTTGTTGTAGACAATTTTAAAACATTACAAGATTTTTTTTAATATGAGTAAAATTTACAATGTTGGAATTATTGGCGCTGGAGTTTCTGGAGTAGTTATAGCTTTAGAACTGGCAAAATATGGTATAGAAAACATCTTGTTAGAAAAAGAGGAAAGTGTTGTTAATAGTTCTCCTTTTTGCCATTTACATGCAGGTGGAAATTTATATCCAGATATTTCTACAGAAGAATGCAAAATTCTAATGAAACAATCTATAGAAATGGCGCGCTTATTTCCGCAATCTATAGACCAAAGACCAACATTTATTAGCATTCCTAAATCCGAGACTTATAATATTAAAGATCTACAAGACAGATTAGCTGTTTTAGCAGATTATTATAAAACACTAATTAAAGAAGATCCAAAAAATGAAATTCTTGGTTCTCCAGAAAACTATTACAATATATACACAAAAAAAGAATTAAATATACTTGCTGAATTACCTACGGTAGAAGTACCTAAAACAGCAAATCAATGGATGACTAACGCCATAAAATTAGTAGATTATACACAATTAAAAACACCTATAATTTTAGTTCAAGAATATGGTTGGAATCTTTTTAGATTAGGCGCACAAGCACAATTAGCATTGCAAAAATCTGCAAACTGCAACCTAAAACTAAACACTAATGTTTCTAAGGTTGAAGACGTAAGACATTTAAATTTAGACTACAATTGGAAAATCCACACTAAAAATGATATCCACAAAGTAAATTATTTAGTTAATTCTTGCGGATTTAAAACAGGAGAAATTGACGAAACTCTTAATTTAAAAGTTAAACGCTTAATAGAGTTTAAAGCGGCTTACGTATCTAAATGGCAACCTATAAATGGGTTGATTCCAGAACTAATTTTTCATGGTAAACGTGGTACGCCAAACGGTATGGTACAATTAACACCTTATTGTAATGACTATTACCAAATTCATGGTATGACTAAAGATACGACCTTATTTGAAAATGGATTAATACAATCTAAAAGCAACCAATCTCAACCAGAATTTAATAATACTATTAAAAAAAAAATGGAAACTGGTTGGAAAGACAAAGATATTGCACACCGCACACAAAATGCTATAAATTTAGTCACTAAGTTTTTACCTACATTTAAATCTGCAACACTAGGTAGTGCACCACTTTTTGGTGCACAACAAATCCCAGGTGAAAATCCAATTTTAAGAGTTGGAGAAGTTAGTTTTCCATACAAATTTTACGCACGTAGTGAAATTATAAAAGCTTCCTCCGCTTTAACCGTAGCCAACCAAATACTGAATAAAATACAAGAAGATTTTATTATCCCAGCTATTAAAACAACTAATTCTAAAAACGTTATATTAGATAGCATCTCTAAATACGAAATTAATGCATTAGCATCTAAATTAGCTATACAACGCGGCTATCCAGAAGCATTAGCCAAATTAGTTATAGATAGAGACTAATTAGTAGCTAGATAAAACTTGACTTTGTCATTTTTTTAGTCGAACTTCGTTTAACTGCTGATATAAAACATTAAAACGATTTCATATCATCTTTAACGTTAAACGAACCTTCAAATAAAGCACATAAAAAAGCCTAAAACAGATGTTTCAGGCTTTTTCTTTTATGATAAACAAATAAAATTTACATACGTTCTGGAACGTTAATCCCAAGCATACTAAAACCGTTTTTAATAGTGTTTGCTACCACTTGAGATAATTGTACTCTAAATAATTTCTCCGTATCGTTATCAGCTCCTAAAATAGATACGTTTTGATAGAACGAGTTAAACGCTTTTACTAAATCGTAGGTATAGTTAGCAATTAATGCAGGACTATGTTTTGCTGCTGCATCTTGCACAACTTCTGGAAATAATTGTAATTGCTTAATTAATTCTTGCTCAATATCTTGCAAATACACATTATCTGCACTTAATGAAACATTAGAATCTACATTTGCTTTACGCAATATAGATTGAATACGCGCATAAGTATATTGAATAAACGGACCTGTATTTCCTTGAAAATCTATAGAATCTTTTGGATCAAACAGAATACGTTTTTTAGGATCTACTTTTAAGATGTAATATTTTAAAGCACCTAAACCAATGGTTTTATATAATTCTTGTTTTTCTTCTTCAGAATAACCTTCAAGCTTTCCTAATTCTTTAGAAATCGTTTCGGCTGTAGTTGCCATTTCTTCAACTAAATCGTCTGCATCTACAACGGTTCCTTCTCTACTCTTCATTTTTCCTGAAGGTAAATCTACCATTCCATAACTTAAATGAAATAAGTTTTTAGCCCAATCGAATCCTAATTTCTTCAGAATTAAAAACAATACTTGAAAATGGTAATCTTGCTCGTTTCCAACCGTATAAACCATTCCACCAACATCTGGATAATCTTTTATACGTTGTATAGCTGTTCCAATATCTTGGGTCATGTAAACCGCAGTTCCATCGCTACGTAATACTATTTTTTCGTCTAATCCATCTTCGGTTAAATCGCACCAAACAGAGCCATCTTCTTTTTTAATGAAAACGCCTTTTGCTAAACCTTCAGTTACAAATTCTTTTCCTAATAAATAAGTGTCACTTTCGTAATACATGCTATCAAACTCGACACCTAAATTTTTATAACTCACTGCAAAGCCATCATAAACCCATTGGTTCATGGTTTTCCAAAGCGATACGACTTCTTCATCGCCAGCTTCCCATTTAATTAACATATCTTGTGCTGCTAATAAAATTGGCGCTTGTTTTTTTGCGTCTTCTTCAGTCTTACCTTCAGCTTTTAAAGCTTCAATTTCTTTCTTATATTCTTGGTCAAACTTTACATAATAATTACCTACTAATTTATCGCCTTTTAA
>Ga0105354_1000447_pt1 | contig 25727 bp, 18 predicted proteins | sample GOMGulsemesocosm_FD_83658 | JGI IMG/M metagenome (GOLD analysis project Ga0105354, IMG submission 83658) | Methane-oxidizing microbial communities from mesocosms in the Gulf of Mexico - GOM9B Gulf of Mexico | ecosystem: Environmental > Aquatic > Marine > Cold seeps | place: USA: Gulf of America...
ATGCGGCGAGCCCAAAGTACTTGTCCATGCGAGTTTGCCAAAATGATACCGACATTTGGTCTGAACCCGTCTGAATCTATCACTTCTAATTACCCTAAAAATCTTTCATCTATTGTTCCATACATCTGCCCTCGTGCAAATAGCAAAGCGAACATCAGTTTGAAATCATTGTTATATTTCGGACCATTAGCCTATAAATAGAAATTATCAAGCAACAAGTTCTGCTAATTCAATCGACTTTGAGTTACAGGCCTTTTTAAAACTAGCTCTGATTTTATAACGTTTATTTCGCCGCAACGCTTTATATGTTCTAAATTCAGCGAATGAATAGGACAAAGGAACATATAAACAAGCCCAAAAACTCAGGCGCACAGTGTAGATAGATCTCTATGCATAAATTGGGATTTCTTAATTACGTAAGTATAAATAAACACACGAGCCAAGTACTCAGTCCACCCCAAAGGGTTAGCTTAAAAAACAGCGAACTAAGATAAAACTTGTTTCATTGAGCTTGTCGGGCAGTTTGGAAATGACAAGTCATTCCACTTCACTCCCTTCTACATATTTAACCGTTTCTAAACTCACTGAGAAAATTATGGACTTGTCCACATGTTCCTAAGATACTGCGATTGGTTTTTAGTTTCTCAGATAAGGGTATATAAATGGCACTGGCAATTTTTGATCTAGATAATACATTAATCAATGGTGATAGTGATCACTCCTGGGGAGAATTTCTCTGCGAGAAGAGCATTGTTGATCCGCAAGTGTATCGCGATGCCAATGATTATTTCTATCAGCAGTACACCGATGGCACCATGGATATAGATGAGTTTCTAAATTTTGCATTAAAACCGCTAAAAGACCACAGCATGGCTCAGCTTAAACTTTGGCATAATGAGTTTATGCAGAAAAAGATACTACCGATCATGCAACCTCAAGCCCAACAACAATTAGCCATGCATCGTGAACAAGGTGATTTTATATTAATCATTACTGCCACTAATTTATTTGTTACTCAGCCTATTGCACAGCTATTAGATGTCGATGATATCATTGCCACCGCACCGGAAATAATTGATGGAGAATACACCGGCAAATATTTAGGCACCCCATGCTTCCAAGAAGGAAAAAATGTGCGCCTGAAACAGTGGTTAGCACAAAACCCACACGACTTAACGGGTAGTTATTTCTACAGTGATTCGCGTAATGACTTACCTTTATTAGAAGTGGTAGATAACCCTGTAGCTGTTGATGCAGACCCCTATCTCACCCAAGTAGCCAAAGAAAAAGGCTGGCCTATTATTAGCTTTCGAAACTAGTTCACATTATGAAGTTTACTCTGCCACTGTTTAGGGGACAAACCGGTCTTTTTTCGAAAGACTCTAGCCAGTGCTGAGCCATGTTCGTAACCCACGCTATTGGCCACCAAAGACACTGACTTATCTTGCTCAAGTAGCTCTTTAGCAAGACTCACCCGCAAGTCGGTTAGAAAATCATTGGGGGTTTGCCCAACGGTATTGAGAAACACTTGGGCAAAAGTTGAACGAGACATCCCCGCCTGAGAAGCCATCTCCTCGAGAGTCCAATTAGATTCTGGCGAGCTTTGTAACTGGGCAATTGTGAGCGACAGCTTAGGATGACTCAAGCCTGCTAACATACCTTGAAACAGATGGCCGTTGCCAATAAGTAATCGTATGACTTTTATAAGTAGCACATCACAGATTTTATTAACCACTGACTGCTGACCTAAACCAAGGTGATCAATTTCGTTAAACAGTAAAGAAGCGAAGCCTTTGAGCTCTTTACTGTGAGCTTTTAAGACAACTATCCTTGGTAAACTATCCACCAGCTGAGGCTCAATATTTTGAAAACGAAACGCTGTACAGAGTATTTTTGTATGGCTATCGTGTGCACTATTGACGCTGTGACTAATGCCTCGTGGCAGTATAACTAGCGCGGGCTCATCAATGCACATACGATGCCCTTCATTACTTACGATCGTCAAGCTGCCTGAGCACAGCAAGTGTAAATAACCAATTTCCTGTTGCGGCTCTACAATCAGTGGTTTAGAACCACAAAAACTACCGTTAAAAATAACTTCAGATCGAATATCAAAATTTTTTGCTGCTTTTTGCAATGTCTACTCCAATAGCTTCAATAGCTTCAATAGCTTCAATAGCTTCAATAGCTTCAATAGCTTCAATAGCAATTTTAAAAGCGCGTCTAATCAAGTACTGCTAAAAAAGACGATTGGTTTCATTTTAGCGCTTATCAGGTGCCTTTTAACCCAGTGACTTTCATAGAATAGCTTCACCACACCGCAAAAGATAAATAATTGGAGAATATCATGAATATAACAAGCGTTATCAAATCAACCGTAGTGAGCAGTGCTATTATCGCCAGCAGTTTGAGTTTTGCTGCTGATATCGATGCCAATGCAGATGCCAATGATCTGGCCATAAAAGGTTATGATACAGTAGCCTACTTCACAATGAACAAGCCAGTTATGGGCAACCCTGCGTACACTGCATCTTATAAAAACAGCATTTTTCAATTTTCTAGCGCCGAGCACCGAGATCTTTTTAAAGCAGATTCTGGAAAATACGCTCCACAGTACGGTAGTTTCTGTGCAATGGGTGTCGCCATGGGATTAAAATTTGATACGGATCCAACCGCCTGGAAAATTGTTGAGGGCAAACTGTATTTAAACCTCAATAAAGATGTACAGACAGCTTGGTTGCGAGATGTGCCCGGAAACTTAAAGACAGCAGAAAAAAACTGGCCTTCTTTAAAGCTATTAACTGCGGCGCAAGCCAAAGCTAAAAACGGATAAAGACTTTACAACTGCAGTAGCCACCCTTTGCTGCTGCGGTTTTTTTACACTTAAGCGCACTTAGAGCATGTACTGTGTCCTCTTTATTAGCCGCCAATCACTTGCCAGTTAAATTAACCATCGCTATGCTAATGAGAACTCCCCATCGGGCATATCGATAATAATGATTTTTAAAAACTACACCAGCCTCAGCCTTAAAACACGTTTACTTATTGCGCTATGCATTACCGCTCTATTACAAGCGCTGTTGCTCGGTGGATTTGCATTACAGCATTTAGCAACCTCCTTAGAGGAACAAATAGGCCAGCGAGCTCTACAAATGGCCAGAGGTGTTGCCTCGCAGCCTGAAGTACGCATAGGGGTACAACAGCGTAACAGCCAAAACATGCAAGAATTAGCGGAACGAATTCGCTTAAACAGCGATGCAAGATTCATTGTTATTGGCACTAAGGACGGCACTCGTTTATCACACCCAGTGCCAGAGAGACTGGGTAAAAAAATGAAAGGCGGCGATAACGCCAGAGCAATTGAGCTAGGCGAATCTTACGTATCTAAAGCAGTGGGTACATTAGGCCCCTCTATTCGCGGTAAAACGCCAATCTTTGACGAACACGGTGAAATAATAGGTATCGTCTCTGTCGGCTACTTGTTAGATAACGTATCGGTGATTATTCAGCGTTACCAAACCAGTATCGTAGTCGCTATGATCATCGGGATTATCCTCTCTATTCTTGCAGCACTAAGAATTGCAGGTTACTTTAAGCGCGCCATCTTCGGTTTAGAGCCGGAGCAAATAGCGCAGTTGTTTCAAGAGTACAATGCAACACTTGAAAGTGTTCGTGAGGGTATTATCGCCATCAACCCTGCGGGCATCATAATTACCTTCAACCCAGAAGCGGTAAAACTGTTCGGTTTAGATGCAGAGGAATCTCTAAAGGGAAAGCACCTCTACGATATCCTACCTAATAGCACGATGCTCAATCTTCTAGAAACAAAAGAATCTCAATTTGATAGAGAAATCTATCGCAACAACAACATCTTGGTTGCAAACCGCATCCCCATATTTGACGGAGACAAACCCGTAGGCGTGGTCTCTAGCTTTCGACTAAAAGACGAACTAGATTTAGTCAGTCAAAAACTCACTCAATCTGAACAATATTCTCAAACCTTACGCAGCCAAACCCATGAATACGCCAATAAACTCAATACGATTGCCGGACTCATCGAACTAGGTGCCAATAAGCAGGCATTAGAGTTAATTAGCAGTGAAACCCAAGCACAACAAGCGCTTATCCACTTATTAGTCAATGCCGTTGAAGACCCTATCCTTTCTGGATGCATCATCGGAAAATTCAATCGCGCTAAAGAAATGGGGTTAAATTTAATACTTGATGAGGAGAGTACCATCGGTACTTTGCCGCAACATATTAAACCGGAACAAATCATTACGGTATTGGGTAATTTGCTCGATAATGCCTATGACGCATCATTAAAAGCGCAGTCGACCTCTATCTATCTTTCAATGACCGATATAGGCCAAGACATCATTATAGAAGTTGAAGATAGAGGCCCAGGTATACCGGCATCCGTTGAACAGCAAATATTCAGTAAAGGCTTTTCCAGCAAGGAAGAGCGCGGTCATGGTTGGGGGCTATTTTTAGCCAAACAAATTGTAGTTGTTCTCAATGGTAATATTCAAATATCACAGCCCTGCGATGGCGGTACTCGCATCACTGTCTTTTTACCCAAAGAGACCCCGAAAGCGAGCTAAATTAAAAAGAGTACTGTGGCTCACTGATCAATAAGAACACATCCACCGGTACAATATGTTATTAAATTCAGTCTACTTTTTGAAGCGTGGCTGCATTGGGAGTTATATTGTTTTGTATATATAAATCAATTTTCCCTGAGAGCTTCAGCTTTTTTAAACCCGCATTAAATTTTTTCAAAAAAAAGGGATTTTCTGCATTCTTTTTTGAAAAGAGTAATCGCAGTGGCTGCGCTGTCAGTGTGACAGGAGAGTGAGTGATTTGTTCAGCAAGTTGAGGGGTAAACAGTTTATTAATAATAGAGTAACCGACATACAAGTTACTGGGTAATATGTCTATTTTACCACGCTGTAACTTTTTAAAGTTCGTCTCTTCGATTGGGACTTCCTCAACCTCCAACACACCAGACTCTATCGCTTTATTAAAGAGTTCCCCGTAATAATAACTAGAGGTAGTACCTACCTTTAAACCTTGTAAATCACCCATATCTTGCCATTGCACTAACTTGTCTTTCCTATGAAAAAAGACCGTCCTATCCACGACTATCGGATCACTATACCAAAAGTCTTTTTCTCTGTGATCATTAATCGCCCAAGCTGAAGTTGCGTGCCATTTACCATTTTTAGTATAGAGCAATGCTCTAGCCCAAGGGAAGAAACCCCACTTTACTGTTATGCCTTCTAAGGCAAACGCTTCGGTCACGATTCGACTCATAAAACCATGATGAGACAAATTTTCTGAAACAAATGGGCTCCACTCCCCTGTCGCTATACTGATCGACTCATGTGCTTTAGCAGGGCTTATTAACATACTTAAAATTATCGCCGCTAAAAAGTGGACATAATTTCTTATACTTGTGGAAAATTGAATCTTTGCAGATTTTACAATCACCGACATGCACTCTAAATCCTTTTCGAATGATCTAATATCATCTTAACCTCAGTACATACTAGCACGCATCACTCACCTTCACTCTAATCCTTTGATTAAAAAACACTCAACATTTGATCTAAGGAAGGCCGTTATCTTATTCCGCTTAGTAGCAACCTTCGTAAATGATTAATACAATGAGCCATATATTTCAATTTTGGCAAACAAGCTCAAGGATTAGTCTATTCTTAAGTAACATAATTGTGTTACTTTTGAGCAGTATATTAAAAGTCGATTTTCTTACCATTAAGCTCACAATTGCAATATTATTAATGGCACCAGTGCTTATTCGTCAAATTAGCCGCTTGTGTAATAAATCAGCACACCTCTAAAGGAAAATTAATGCGTCAAATCAGTATCGTAATTGCAGAAGACGATCAAAAGATTGCTGAAATCCAACGTCGATTTATTGAACGCATTGAAGGTTTTGAAGTCCTTGGTATTGCCCATTCCACATTAGATGCCAAAGATATGGTAGAAGTACTGGAACCCGATTTATTACTTTTAGACATCCATTTTCCCGAGGGAAACGGCCTGAAGTTGTTACGCGAAATTCGCAGTTCACAAAGCGCTACCGATGTCATTCTTATCACTGCCGCTAAAGATGTCACCAGCCTTACAGAAGCCTTACACAGTGGTGTATTTGACTATATCATTAAGCCACTTGTATTTGATCGATTACAAAGCGCACTTTTAAACTACAGCGAGCACAGTCAAAAGTTACAACAGCTAGAATCTCAACCTCAAACGGGTTTAGATCAGTCGGCTATTGATCAATTACTCCCCAGGAGTAAAAAGGCCGCTGCATCTAGTAAAGTCAGCGCTCTTCCCAAAGGCATTGATCCATTGACACTGGAGAAAATACGCAATATTTTTGAGCACTCTAACGCCGGACATACAGCAGAGCAAATGGGCGAACTTGTCGGCAGTAGCCGCACCACCGCAAGACGCTATTTGGAGTACTTAGTCAGCACCTGCGAACTGAGTGCAGATGTGAGCTATGGCTCTGTAGGTCGCCCTGAAAGGCTATATTTAAAGGACAATACTGGAAGCTAATAATGCGTAGGTATTGTTGATGTTATACTTCTGTATTTCCTGATTTACATAAACGCGCTGCACTTCTATAACACTCTTGATGTAAAAGCGCTGTTTAAATGCTACTTTATTAGTCCTGTTTTTCAACACAGCCCTCCTATTCAGCTCTGTAAATATCTTGTCAGTAAATCAATGTAGCAAGTTTTCCCCCAGACTTGCGCTAACGGAAAATCACAAACAATAACAACTTTTAACAGCATTCAGTTGACACTATACCCCTGCTCATAATGGCCTTGAAGTTAATCCCTAACTATTTAAGAAGACTACAGTTATCTCAGTTTGCCTAACGACGCTCAATAAATAAGGCCGTACAGAGATAAAACTCATGAGTAATTTGTCCGTCTGTGACAAACTCGCCCTAATCATTTCTTCCTTCTGCGCTCTAATTCCCATCATTGAATTGTTCTCGATGATAAGCCTTCTGTTAATAGCAATTATTTACCACTTATCAACTCACTACTAATACTATTTAATTCAAACGTTTGCGCTACTTCACAGCATACCTTAGTTTTGAGATAATCAAATGATCGCTCCATATTGATCTACTATGATACTAGCTTCAGTGCTTGAACATCGTTGTAGGTGTGCAGAAACCGGATCGGCGCTAAGTCTGATTAGCAAACCTAAAGTAATACGGAAAATCTTTAATGCTCAATGACCGAATTATAATTATCTGATTTTTTCTAGGAGTGACGCATGATAGGTATTGGCTGGCTTGAAGGCTTATTAAACTCTGTCGCGGATCACGGTCGTGAATTGATCGGCATCAAAGATGGAGTCGAAGACGATAATTTCACCGATTCCAAACTGTGCCATCGCTTACTTGAAGGAAAAGGCGAGGCGACCAACATTGCGCTCGCCCGTGAAATATTACGGCGCTGGCGCTATAAAGATGCCATTCAACAAGCCGCTTTTTTAAACTTACTAAGTCTTGAGTTTGATGTAGATACACAGGCAATAGCAGAAGCAGCGCAACAATTTAACAGTGGCGAACGCAGTAGTTTGCTCAACTTAGTACGTCTTGCAGAAGCACCGCGCCAAGAGCTATTTCGCCGTTTGAATATGGCGCCAAATGGCACCGCAGTATTAGTATCTATGCGTGAGTCGTTACTTAAATTACTCAAACAGAACCCGCAACTTAAAAACGTAGATACTGATTTTCAGCATCTACTCGGCTCCTGGTTTAACCGTGGTTTTTTGCAGTTAGAGCGTATTGACTGGCACTCTAGTGCTTCTATCCTCGAGAAGCTGATTAAATACGAAGCAGTACATCCGATTCAAGGTTGGGAAGATTTACGCAGAAGGCTTAATGAAAAAGACAGACGCTGCTATGGTTTTTTTCATCCAGCGTTGCCTGATGTGCCATTGATCTTTGTGGAAGTGGCATTGACCACCCAGATTAGCGATTCTATTGCAAACTTGGTTGACCCGAGTGCTTTCGTGGCTGAAGAGCTACCCAATACTGCTATCTTTTACTCTATCAACAATGCCTTAACCGGTTTACGCGGAGTGAGCTTTGGTAACTTTTTGATTAAACAAGTTGCCGAGGAATTAAAAGATGAATTTGCACAAATCCAGACGTTCTCGACACTCTCGCCTATCCCACAAATGGTATCGACTATTGTCAGTTACTTAGATGAGAGCAATACTCAGCACAGTGAAAGCGAGCGTCAAAGTGTGCTGACGAGCATCAAAATGCTATTGGGACAAAGCGCAGATTTTGAACTCACACAGCAGAGTTTAGATACTCTACTCGATGGCGAAGATGCGTTAAAACACCAGCTTTGTCTGTATTATTTAACACAGCTAAAACGTGCCGATAAAGCACGTGATCCCGTGGCAAACTTCCATTTATCTAATGGTGCTTGTCTGCACAGGATTAACATTAACGCTAATCTTTCAGAGCGCGGCACTAATGAATCTTGGGGCTGTATGGTCAATTATTTATACGAAGGCGACACTGTAGTTAGCAATCACGAAGCCTATGCTAATGACGGCACTATTGCTCTATCGAAGAACTTGCAACGCCAAGTTAAAAATACATTTTAGAACAGGGCAAATAAGGATTACTATGTCTCACAATAACAATCTGTATCTAACACTGGTGAAGCCAGAACAGCAAGGTAACTTAAACCAAGTATTTTTAGATTGTCCTGGTCGCACACCCTTGTTGTACTCACAGCTACACTCACTCACGGGTAAGCTACAGTCTCGCTTGCAAGCTTTAGGGGTAAGCGCGGGGGACAGAGTCATAGTGCAAATACAAAAATCTTCTGAGGCGGTATTACTGTATTTGGCCTGTCTTAGAGCCGGCGCCATTTACATTCCACTAAACACCGCTTACACAGGCAACGAGGTCAGCTATTTTTTAAAAGATGCCGCTCCGCAAGTATTCATCTGCGAACCTGAAGCCCACGTACAATTCAGTGAGCTAGCTTTGCAACTTAATATCCCACACACTTTAAGCCTAGGCGAAAACGGCCAGGGAAGTTTATTAGATGGTTTTGAGCTATTAAGTGACGATATTGCAGTAGTATCGCGCTGCGATGAAGATTTAGCCTCCATTTTATATACATCGGGCACCACTGGCCGCTCTAAAGGAGCAATGTTAACTCATGCTAATTTGCGCTCAAACGCACAGACATTACACCAATATTGGCACTGGCAAGATGATACAGATGTACTGTTACACGCCCTGCCCATTTTTCACGTGCACGGTCTGTTTGTCGCTTTACACTGCGCAATGTTGGGGCGCTCTAAAATACATTTTATCGATAAATTCAATGTCAATTCTCTCATTCAATATTTACCTTCCAGCACCGTTCTAATGGGCGTTCCTACCTTCTATACTCGCTTGTTAGACCACCCTGATTTCAACAGCCAACTATGTGAAAATATGCGCTTATTTATCGCCGGTTCTGCCCCATTACTGGCTGATACCCACGACCAATTTTCCCTGCAAACAGGCCATAAAATTCTTGAGCGATACGGCATGACAGAATGCGGTATGATCACTTCTAACCCCTATGAAGGTCAGCGTATTGCCGGCACTGTTGGCTTTGCATTGCCTGATGTCGACGCGCGCATCGCAGATCCACAAGGTACAATATTAGCCCCAGGTGAAACCGGAGTTCTGGAAGTTAAAGGCCCCAATGTTTTTTCAGGCTATTGGAAAATGCCTGATAAAACCGCGGAAGAGTTTAGGGATGACGGCTACTTTATAACCGGTGATTTATCGACCATCGATAGCAGTGGGCGAATTAGCATTGTCGGGCGCTCTAAAGATTTAATTATCTGCGGCGGCTTTAATGTATACCCCAAAGAGATTGAAACAGAAATAGACTTGATTAGCGGCGTGAAAGAATCTGCGGTTATCGGTGTGCCCCACACTGATTTTGGTGAGTCAGTGGTAGCAATTGTTGTTAAGGACGGCAGTACTGCACTTGAGTCCCAGCAGATAATCGATTCACTACAGGATCGACTCGCCAAGTTTAAACAACCTAAGTCGGTGGTATTTGTCGAAGAGTTACCACGCAATGTTATGGGTAAAGTACAAAAAGCCCAACTGCGAGCGAATTACCAATGATGAATGAAAAATCATTAGAACAGGCTATCCGCCAAGGTATTCCAATCAGCGCGCTAATGGACTTTAAGGTAAAAGAACTGAACCCACGGCAAATAATTGTGACAGGAGGCGCAGAACAAAATATCAATGTGCACCAAACCGCTTTCGCGGGCTCTTTGTATTCAATATGCACATTGGCTGCTTGGGGGCTGGTTTACTCTAAGCTTCCTGCGGGGACCTGCTTAGTCATGGAAAAAGCCAGCATAGAATATTTGCGCCCAGTCAAAGGAGAGATCATTGCCAGTGCCTATTTATCGGCAGAGGCCACTCATTCAATGCTCGAAGAATTGCAGCAAAACAAAAAAATGCGATTGAAATTACCGGTGGAGATTGATTGTAATGAAAAACGCGCTGTGAACTTTTATGCGAATTTGCACATCAGTGCTAGTCGATCTAGATAATTTTACCTACGTATTGAATTTAGAAGAAAAAAAGCACAATTTCAGAAAATAGCATCATTCTCTACTATAGTTAAACTTACAGCGGCAGTTAATCGTTGAACATTTGATTCAAATAGTCACTCTGTTTTGACTTTATTACACTCCTCAAGATTAGCTGTTGCTAGAGCACATTGCATCACCTTAGGCATGCTAAATCGCATTGAAACTTCGCTATAATTTTTTATGGAGAAAAGAGCAAAGAGAGTGAATATGTCCTGAAGGCCGATTGTTGTCACAATCCTACTGCGCCTAAAATGATCTCCAACTGCCAAATTTAGGTTTCATTATGCTAAAAGATACCTTAATTACTAAAAAACTTCCTTTGGTCATGATATCTTTTGCACTGGTATCAGCGCTCGCAACGGGAATAATTGCTTATACAAAAACCACCGATAGCATGGAAATGTTAGCAAAAGAGCAGTTAAGGTCGCTACTAGCCTCGCGTAAATCAGCGCTATCTCAGTACTTTGACACTATTATTCACCAAGTCACTTTTCTCGCTAAAAGTCCCTTAACTATTAGCTCGCTTGAGCAATTTAGCACTGCTTGGCAGTCTTTAAGGTCTAGCCCATACAAACAATTACAACACCTATATGTGCATCAAAATCCTTACCCTAAAGGAAAGAAGAGTAATTATTTATCTGCTTCCGATGCAAGTGTCTACACTTTTGTTCATCAAAGAAGTCATCCTCTGTTTAACAATATGATAGATACAGACTCCTATTACGATCTGTTTCTCATTAATCCTCAAGGTGAGCTACTCTACTCTGTTCAAAAGGAAGCAGACTTCGCCAGTAACTTATTAAATGGTCGATGGAAAGAGACCGATTTAGCGCAACTTTTTCGTCGTATAAATGATCAACCTGAAGTGGGAAAAATTCATATTTCTGATTTTTCTCCCTATCAACCTAGCGACAATGAACCTGCGAGCTTCATCGGTACTAGCGTCTTTAATAAAGACAATCAGTATTTAGGCGCCGTCATATTACAGCTCCCTATCGAGCCCATCGATCAGATAATGCAGGTGACCGCAGGTATGGGGATGTCGGGAGAAACTTATGTCGTGGGTGCTGATTACTTGATGCGCTCTAACTCACGCTTTTTTCAAGATCGCAGTATCTTAACTACTAAGGTAGAGACCTTGTCAGTCAATAGAGCACTACAAGGTGAAACAGGGTTTTCTATTGTCGATGATTATCGGCAAGTACCTGTTTATTCCAGTTTTACCCCTTTTAGCGTTTTGTCTATAAAATGGGCAATGTTAGCGGAGATAGATGAAGCAGAGGTATTAAAGCCTGTCTATAACATCAGTCGTTACCTACTGATTAGCGCCATACTAGTCACTTTACTCATTTTTGTTTTCGGCTATTTTCTATCTCGAGATATCGCTAGGCCTATAGTCGCCATGACTACGATGATGAAACGCTTAGCAAGCAATGAGCTAAATATTAACATTTCGATCAGTGAGCGCCGTGATGAAGTGGGACAGATGGCTGAAGCGATGGTGGTATTCAAACAAAACGCCATTGAGCGCGAGAATATGCGCAAAGAACTCAGTAGGATTGCCAATATCGACGCACTGACAGGTTTATACACTCGTAAGTATGCGATGGAGCAATTGCAATTTTTAATGCAAGACAGTCACCCAGCGCGCACTAAGTTGGTGTTAATGTTTTTAGATTTAGACAACTTTAAGGAAATAAATGATGAATTAGGTCACCATAGCGGGGACCAAACCTTGTGTAACATAGCAGAGCACTTACGTAGCTGTGTACGTGAACAAGATATCATTGCCCGCATTGGCGGGGATGAGTTCATCATTATCTTCCCCGGCATCCATGACATAGATGACCTTTCATCTATCGCTAACGATTTACTACAAAGTTTGCCGCCACAGCCACTGCCCATTGGCCTCAGCATAGGCATATCGGTATTTCCAGATGATGCGCAAAGCGCTCTAGAGCTATTAAAAAACGCCGATATCGCCATGTATAACGTAAAGAGAGGTGGCAAGAATAACTTCTGTTACTGGCAGCAAGTCGTCAGCTAAACTGGTCATTTGCAATGACAGCATAAGAAAATTTATTCATCAGAAAAAACGACACAAGGACTGTTTGTCACTTCAACCTGTCATGTCAAAAATATGCAGCCTCAAACAAGCTGCATATCTAATATAATTAAGTAATCACATCCGGCGCGTTGCGCCCGGTAAACTCGCCAATTAAGGCCAACTCATTTGCCGCATTGATTAATTTAGCCAAAGCCTGTTGAGGGTCTTGATTGAGCTTATCCGTTGCTTGTTCAAAGCTATCGTAGTAAACACGTAAGGTAGCACCAGCGGTACCAGTCCCTGATAACCGAAAGACTATTCGTGCATCACCTTCAAAATAAATTCGCAGCCCTTGCTGACTGCTTTCACTCCCATCTATCGGGTCAATATAGTGGAAATCATCCGCAGCTTGCACAGTCATACCCGCAAACGATTGTCCGACTATATCAGCTAACTTAGCACGCAGCCCTGTGATCAATAATTTAGCTTGCTGCGCATCTACATTTTCAAAATCGTGGCGCGAAAAGTAGTCTCGGCCATATTGCTGCCAATGTTTTTGCACAATATCGCTGGCACTACCGCGCACAGCAACTATGTTGAGCCAAAATAACACTGCCCACAAACCGTCTTTTTCACGCACGTGATCAGATCCAGTGCCGAAGCTTTCTTCACCACATAGGGTCATTTTTCCGGCATCCATTAGGTTACCAAAAAATTTCCAACCGGTCGGAGTCTCATAACAATCGATACCCAGTGCTTTTGCCACACGATCAACTGCGCGACTGGTTGGCATTGAGCGCGCAACCCCCGCAAGGCCCATTGCATACCCGGGAATCAACGCGGAATTCGCCGCTAGTACCGCGAGTGAATCGCAAGGGTTAATATAAAAATTATTACCTAGCACCATGTTGCGATCACCATCACCATCGGATGCCGCACCAAAGGCCAATGAGTGTTCACCACTCATTTTATCCACCAGCTCTTTAGCGTGTACTAAATTAGGATCTGGATGGCCGCCACCAAAGTCTTCTAGGGGAATAGCATTAATAACGGTACCCGCTTTGGCACCGAGTCTGCGCTCTAAAATATCAACCGCATAAGGGCCAGTTACCGCATGCATGGCATCAAAGCACATACTAAAATCAGTTTGCTTTAACAGGCCTGAGATCGCCTCAAAATCAAAAATATCAGCCATTAAATCAGCGTAATCTGCCACTGGGTCAATGATTTCAACCGTGCAAGCTTCAACTTTGAACAACCCTAACTGATCAAGATTTAAATCAGAGCTTTCAATGCTCAAATAAGCATCTATTATTTGGGTTTGTTGGTAGATAGCTTCAGTGACGCCCTCGTTAGCTGGGCCGCCATTAACGCCATTATATTTGATACCAAAATCTTCATCTGGGCCTGCGGGGTTATGGCTCGCAGATAAAATAATACCGCCATCGGTGCTGTTTTTGCGAATAACACAAGAAGCTGCCGGGGTAGACAGTAATCCGCCACGACCGATGATCAGATGAGAAAATCCATTGGCAACGGCCATTTTAATGATCGTTTGAATAGCAGGGCGATTAAAATAGCGCCCATCACCACCAACAACTAATGACTTACCACTGCAATCGCCAATGACATTAAAGATCGATTGTACAAAATTCTCTAAATAATCTGGCTGCGTAAACTCAATAACTTTTTTGCGCAAACCTGATGTACCTGGCTTTTGACCTTGTACCGCGATTGTATCCTTTCTAATGACGACCACTATTAGCTTCCCTTTTAATATTAGAACCTGCTTAACTTATTACTGTTGCGAAATAGTTTAAGTTCAATAAACTCTAGGTGAAAATCAGGCCCATTCTACCTGTATATATCAGTATTAAAAATTATTATTTACAGGATAATTCCGTATTTGACTGTAGATCACTATGACCTTTATCAGTTAAACAATAAACACCTCTGCTTAGCCTTTCAAACCAGCCGTAATAGTTGTTCTGTAATATATCAGCCGCTTTTTCCACTTTTGATTGCGCTCGTAAATCTTTAAGTGGCATAGAGACCTGTTTAGACAGTAGCTGCGCACATTTAATGGCATCTTGTCGGTAAGCGGTGACTATCTTTTTTCGATTAACACCACCGACGTTAGGGTCGCCAATTCTTGCGGCAAACTCTTTCACTAATTTAGTTTGCCTAAGTTTATTTTTTCTAGGGCTGTAAGGCGCTGGGTCTAATAATACTAGTACTTGCCCGCCCGCTTCTTTTTCCAGATGAACGCTCATTAAACCTAGACCCAAGCGACGACATAGCTTTTTGTAATCTCCTTGTTTATTGCGCCAATTACGGCGTTTAACAGAGCTATCCCCTATGCCCACCGCAAGATAAACATCATCACTTAACGCCAACCGATCTATTCCTTGCAATACTAGTTCAAGAGAGAATGATAGTTTAAGTTCTATAATAACGGTCGGTGCCTGCTGTTTTATAGCGACTAAATCGCAGCCCTTTATTTCCGCTTTTACCTCATAACCCAGCGCTTGTAAAAAAGCTTTTACCGGGGCATACAGCTCTGACTCTTTCATGCGTACTCTTTAATATCTGTTGCGAACAGTTCTCGCCACTTTGAAGGCGAAGTAGAAAAAAATTTATTAAATTGTTTACGAAAGTTCTGCTCGCTACTAAATCCGCAATCTAGAGCAACCTGCGCTATAGAATGCTCCGGTTTCAGTAGCATATCCTGCGCTGTTTTCAACCTCACCGACAGTAGCCATTGGCCAAAACTCATCGAAAAATGCTGGTTGAAATGCCGGCTGAATGAGCGTGGACTCATAGCGCAATAGGTCGCAGCTTGCGCTAACGTGACACTTTGCGCAGGGTTATTTAATACTTCTTCTGTCAACTTATTGATGCGCATATCGCTAGCATTGGCAAGGATAGGCTGTGAAATGTACTGCTTTTGACCGCCACTTCGCTGTGGTGCGCTCACCATCATACGCGCGATATGATTGGCTGTTTTGCTATTACTGAGATTTTTCAAGAGAAACAAACAGCAGTCAAGCGCCGCCGCAGTACCCGCCGATGTTAAAAGATTATCCTGTTGGATATAAAGTGGATCACCGCAATATTTCACATGCGGGAAACGCACTGCAAAATCATCACCGAAGGCCCAGTGTGTTGTCGCCTCTTTGTTATCCAAGAGCCCTGCAAGCGCTAACACAAAGGCACCCAAACATAACCCGACGATTATCTTTTTCTCACTGTGCGCCGCCTGCACAATATCGAGTAATTGTTTTGAAGGCTGCTCTTTTGTATCCCAACTGGGAAAAATTAACACGTCTGCTTGCACCAGTTGGTCGATACCATGCTCAACCTGCAGTGATGTACCATTACTGGTCTGAATCTCTCCTGCGCTATAGCTGCAGACCTTTACATCAAAATTGCTCTCATTACCTGCGAATGCATCCTGAAAAATAGAAATAGGTACAGCCAAATGGAACATGCTGATTCCCTGAAATGCAAATATAGCTATTTTCATCCATTTTCTTCTTTTACTGATTCTGGCTAAATAGTAATGCTAATCGCCTATTTAGCCATATCGTACAAAAATAGCAAGGCGTAACATTTAGAGACTAACTCAGAGGAATCTTTATGCCAGTTACCCAAAGCTACCCACTTGTCGATAACATATTAGCGAATTACCGCCAACAAATAGGCGCTGATTTTGCGGGTTATCGCAATCACGTCACCCGTATGTTAAATTTTTGTCATCACTTATCACCACAGTTAAGTGAGGAGCAGAGTAAGAAATTGCAAATTGCCGCAGCCTTTCACGATATAGCCCTATGGACCCATGACAGGGTCGATTATTTAGTACCCTCTTATCAAGTATGTCATCAATACTTAAAAACCAATGATTTTCAAGATTGGCAGCAAGAGTTGCAAGTCATCATCGATATGCATCATTTACTCAGTGAATATAAAGGCCCGCACGCACAATTGACCGAGCTTTTCAGACAAGCTGATTTGATCGACTTTTCAATGGGAATGGTTACAAACGGTGTTGATAGAGCCTTTATTAAAGCGGTTAAACAAGCACTTCCCAATGCAGGGTTCCACGCTTGCCTGATGCGCTTTAGCTTAAAGCAGTTACTTCGCAACCCCTTTAAGCCGATGCCGATGTTAAGGGTTAAAAATATCTATAAGTGAACGGAGTTATCCAAAGTATTGCTCGATGAAAACGTACAGCTAATCATCTTAGCTGCACGTTTTATTTTATGCTGCTTGTTTCGCTCTCTGGTACCTTACCAATTGCGCATAGCGCCCATTTTTTGCCAATAGTTGCTGATGACTGCCCTGCTCAATAATGTCTCCATCATCCATCAGTACAATTTTATCCGCATCTTCAACACTCGATAAGCGATGCGCGATCACTAGAGTCGTTCGGTATTGCATTAGCTGTTGCAGCGCTTTTTGCACCGCTGCTTCGCTGATGGAATCTAAGTGTGAGGTTGCCTCATCCAAAATCAAAATAGGCGCATCGCGTAAAAATGCTCGGGCAATAGACAACCGCTGACGCTGGCCACCGGATAGCGCATAACCGCGCTCGCCTATTAGGGTATCTAACCCTTCACTTTGTCGGGATACAAAATCCGTTAACTGTGCCATTTCAATGGCCTCAAGCAGTTGCGCACGAGTAGCTTCAGGTTTAGCCATCAATAAGTTATCACTAATGCTGGCGTTAAAAAGATAAGTATCTTGCGCCACTATCGCTACATAATTCCTAAAGTGCACCAGCGGCATATCTTTGATGTTAATACCGTCAATACTAATATCACCTTGCTGCGGGTCCCAAAAACGCATTAACAAATGTGCAAGGGTGCTTTTACCAGCCCCTGATGCTCCTACCAATGCCACTTTACTACCCGCGTCAATGACTAGGTCAACGTTTGACAACACTTGCGGCGTGTCGCTGCTATAGCCAAATGTTATATCGTTAAAAACGACACTCATCGCTGCTGTATTGTTCAATGAAGGCGTCATTTGACCATTGTCAACGACCACAGGTTCTGCCTCTTCTACTTGCATTAACCTGCTAGTAGCCGCCAGAGTATCAGAGAGTTGCCTGCCGACATCTGCCACTTCAATCACCGGTAAAAATGCAGCCACAGAAGCCAGTGCAATCAAAGGTAAATACCCGGCGTCAAAGGCTCCTGCATTGGCCAGTGGCGTAGCGATAACTAACATCACTAATGCAGCACACAAAGTAATAAACTCAACGCTGACGCTTTGCAGCGCACTAATACTAAAAAAGCCACTTCGATGCATTTTATGTTGCTCTATCAAGCTTTCAAACGACGCTTTGCGCTCATCACTTGCCTGATAATTTAGTATTTGCGCCAACCCCTGTAAAGATTCAACAGTGTGCGCTGACAAAGTGGCCAGTACGACCCGCGCTTTAGCGGCAGTTTTGTCTAAATTTTTACGAAACAGTACTGGCATCAAAAATACCAACAAGATGAAAGGCAGTAGCGCTGCTGCCAAAGTCCAAGAGAAGCTTGCCAATAAGAGTAACACCGAGCTAGGCACAAGTACTGCGACAAATACCGGCGTAATTGTATGGGCAAAGAAATATTCGACCATTTCGACATCGTGAGTGGCGAGGTTAATCAAATCACCGCTGCGATGCCTGACCATAAAGGCTGGAGCTAGTCGCTCTAATTGATTAAATAGTTTGATACGCATCTGCGCCAGCATTCTAAAAGCCATATCATGCGCCAACCAAGACTCAAACCAGTGTAAAAATGCGGCTAGTACAGCACTGGTGATCAACAAAGCTAGCCAAGTGTTTGATGCCTCCCCGCTTTTCACGGAAAATGCTGCCAGCGCAGAAAAGACACTCACCCCGATGTAGCTAAACACTCGGCCGACTCCCAATAAAAATGTCAAAACTAAGCGCCCTTTCCAACTAGCAGCGTATGACAACAACATGCGTATCACTTGCCCCCAACTATGCTGATCACCTTGCAATATACTGCTTTGATCGACAGCTATTGTTGAAGTTTGTGCTATTGTGTCAGCGCCGCTGTATGCAAAGCGCTGCTCATCAGGCTCAGTGTCCAATAATGGTTGCTGGGAGCTTTGTTGTGATAGCTGCTGTGACTGATGTTGTGCAGACATTAGCTGCGTATACTGGCCATTTGCAGCCAGTAACTCATCATGAGAACCCATCTCTGCCACACGGCCTTTATCAAGTAACAGGATTTGATCGCAATCGATAATACTTGAAAGTCTATGCGCCAAAATCAAACAAGTGCGACCTTGCATTAGGGTGTTCAACGCCTGTTGAATCTGTGCTTCATTTTTAGCATCCACTGAAGATAGTGCCTCATCTAAGATAAGAATAGGCGCATCGCGCAGCAGTGCCCGGGCGATGGACAACCGCTGTTGCTGCCCGCCTGATAAACGCACCCCACGCTCACCGATAACGCTGTCATAACCGTGCTCTAATTGCCTAATAAATTCGTCGGCATTGGCTGCTTTCGCCGCAGTGATTAACGCTTTATCAGAGACCGACGCGCAACCTAACGTTAAGTTGTCTCTGATAGAGCCATGAAATATATAGTTATCTTGGGAGACCACCGAAAACTGCGAACGTAATTGTTCAAGCGGCATCTTTTGTATATCGACACCGCCGATACGGATTACCCCCGCCTGCGGATCGTAATAGCGCAGTAACAAATTGACGATAGTGGTTTTGCCACCGCCACTGCTACCTACCACGCCAACACGCTGTCCGGATTTAATCGAGAAATTTAAATGGTCGTGTACTAATGCGCTGATTTTTGGCGTTTTATCTGCACTGTTTGTACGGTAACTAAAGCTCACATCTTTAAAGCAAATGGATTGATTATCACGCGCTATCGCCTGGTATTTTGTGGCGCTATCAATGACTTGCGTTTTTGACTCCAACACCGAAAATACTTGCCCAGCCGCCGCTTGTGCCAGCATCCCCGCATGCATCAATGAGCGTAATTCGCGCAGTGGCCTAAACACCTCCACCCCGAGCAACAAGACTAAAAGCAATGCCTCAAAAGACATTAGCCCCGCTTCAACCCGATAAGCGGAAAGTGCCAGAGCGCTGGCGGCCCCTAAAGTAATGCCTATATCTGTGATACCTCGCGCCAGTGAATTAGTCGCCATTACCCACATAGTGCTTTGAAATAAATGATGGGCCTTTTCGCGCAGTGCTGACTCACGTGCTTTCGCTTGGCCAAAGGCTTTGAGCGTCACTAACCCCTGCAGTGCATCTAAAAACTCTGAGGCAAACGCTTTATAGGCCCTGGACCTGTGCATCGATTTTTCACTGTCAAAACGCTGAAATACACTAGGGGCTAATAAGGTAAAAAGCGCAGCGACTAACAACACTGTTGCCACTGGTAAATCAATTTGTGCGACTACCGCAAAGATTAGTAGCGGCGTAATAGCGGCAACAAACAATTGTGGTAAATAGCGACCAAAGTAGATCTCTAGCTGCTCAACACCTTCAATCGCAGCATTGCTCATTTCACCGCTGCGTTGCTGTGAAAAAAACGAAGGGCCCAGTTTAACCATCTGATCAAACAGCGAAATACGTAATTGGTGCTGCACTGTAGCTGCTGTGCGGTGTGCCAGCATCAGCCGCTGATATTCCCACAGTGAGTACATAAGCAAAGTGGCAAGTGAAGCCAGTATCAGGGGGAGACTGTCTGATAGGCTAGCGCCACCAATCACTTTGGCTATCAGCATGCCCAGCAGTAACAGCCTGCCAATCCCCAACATAGAGCCCACTAGCCCCATCGCAACCGAGGCGGTTATATTACGTCGTACCTTTGTGGTTAACGACCACAGTTTTTTGTTGAAATACATATTAGCTCCAGGGGCTCATTGTGAGCAAGATAGCAAAAATTTAATCAACTACTGGCTGGGAAAAATGCCTGAACAATATAGACACCCCTGGCTGGGTATAAGTAGTTAAAGTATAACACCTGAATCAGTCACTTCACTGCGCCACTTAGCGCATACTCTTTGATCACTTTGAAATCACAGATTCAGGTAAAGCTTTTACAAACACTGTTGCGAAACCTTAAATCTAGCTTATAGTAAAAATTTATGTATGACGCTAAACTAAAATCAATATTAGCTATACATAAATGAACAGCCAAAAGTAACCCTATATCGTTTACAATTAGACTATAAATGACAAGTATGAGTATAGAATGAAATTTGACTGGGATGATTTGAAAGTATTTATCGCGATTAGCGAACAGAGCACGCTCTCTGCAGCATCGCGGGTTCTCAATATAAGCCAGCCTACGGCAGGCCGTCGTTTAAAGTCGTTAGAACAGAGCTTAGAGACGCAACTGTTTGACCGTTTACCCGACGGATTAGTACTCACCACCCACGGTGAAGAGTTACTACCACTGGCTCAAAACATGCAGGATTCAGCTAATGCCATACAGCGCCAACAGGCGAGTTTTAGCACCCCCATAAAAGGCGTGGTACGTATCTCTATGTACGAGCAAATTGCTCAATTTGTCGTACCTCACCTGCCTCTTTTACAACAGCGCTGTCCAAATATAGAAATTGAAATATCCATCGCTCACAACGCTGCTAATCTCTCTCGGCGTGAAGCAGATATTATGATTCGTAAATGTATTCCAGACCTTCCTGACATCATTGCTAAACCACTTGGGCACTATCACTACGCCATTTACTCAGGGAGTGATTATCTAGCAAAAAATCCAGCGGCAATGTCTGCTGACAGATATCAACAGTGCGATTGGGTAGGTTTTGACGACGAGCATGTCTACTTCAGCAACCAGCGCTGGTTGCGCGATAAACTACAGGACAAGCCGCCAATCATTCGCAGTAATAATGGTGTCACTATTTTAGATGCGATGGTACAAAATTGTGGTTTAGGCGTACTGCCCTGTTTTGTGGGGGACAGAGAGCCACGTCTTAAGAAAATACAAATCATTGAAGATGAGAGTGCCAGCCTATATTTACTCATCCACAAAGACCTGCGTAAGTCAGCAGTCGTCAGAATGATGATGAACGCCTTAATTGATATGTTTCACGATCATAACGAAATATTTCACGGCCATACCCATTCGTAGAGAACTCTGCATCCATTGCGAGTGCAGATAACACAAGGAACATACCGTTGTTCTTTTAAGACTTTAGTATGCAACCTATGCACTGTGCTTTAATCCAGTCTTAGAGCATAAGGGGCAGCCGAGCCTATCGTATTACACACTGTATTAATGCCTGTAAATTTCACTACTTAAGAAAGCCCAGAAATATCATGCATTAAAAACGCATATTGCGTGTATGACCAGCCCCACCCACTATCGCTGTCTATTCATGAATCAAGCTTACCGTGAATATCCCCCATAAAAACAATGCACCTAAAAGCGCTGATTGAACATCATAAAATTCAATAAGGTGTTAATTATTAATGGAAAAATGTGACTTAGACGCTATACTCGCAGTTTAAAAAATGTGATGCTTTATTAGACAGCGCCCATAGCGGATATAATCACCCGCTACTTCTATAATTATTGTTGACTAAGGAGCGGCGAACAAGTCATTGGCATGCGGCCATCATGATTAAACGGAGTTATAGTGACCAATAAAATTAAATTTATGCTGCTGTTGTGCACTATTGTATCCTTGGGATTTATCTCCACCAGCATGGTTGGTTATTTTGTCGCCAGAAACTCTCTAACGGCACAGATCTCCAGTGATACTTTACCTTTAATTGGCGACAATATTTACTCTGAGATTCAGCGAGACTTGCTCAAGCCTATTATTATTTCTTCGCTTATGGCCAACGACACTTTTTTAAAAGACTGGGTAACAAACGGCGAGCAATCTACCGACAAAATCATAAACTATTTAGCGAAAATCCAAACCAGCTATGACACTGTGACCAGCTTTTTTATTTCCGACAACAGTTTAAAGTACTATCATTCAAGTGGTGTATTAAAAACCATTTCAAAAGATAAGGCAGCCGACCAATGGTACTTTCATGCAAAGAACATGGATGCCAGCCATGAGCTCAATATCGACTTTGACCCCTCTGCAAAGCATTCTCTCACTGTATTTATCAATTATAAAGTGCTAGATAAGGAAGGTAACTTTCTCGGCATCACCGGTGTAGGACTGTCTTTGTCAAAAGTACAGGCCATTATTGAAGACTATCAAATGCGCTACCAAGGTGAAATATTTTTTGTTGATGATAACGGTGCTATTACACTGCGCGGTTCTCCTCTAACAGATGATATAGATTTTAAAGAAGTTATCGATGGGCGCAGCATAGCAAAGCGTATTACAGGACAAAAAAACGCTTCCTTCAGCTATCCCCAAGGCCGACATAATATTTTGCTAGATAGCCGATATTTAGAGGAGTTTCACTGGTATTTAGTGGTCAGAAAGAACGATCATAATATTGACGCTGATCTCTATGACTCCCTGCTAATCAACCTACTGATCTCTCTTGTCATCACACTGGCAGTGCTCAGTATTAGCTGGTTCACTTTAAGTGGCTACCAGAGGCGATTGGAAGTGATGGCCTCTACAGACAAACTGACGGGGCTCAATAACAGGCAAATGTTTGATCCTATTTTCGAGCAAATGTTTAAATATGCCAGCCTTAGCAACAACGCTTTAAGCGTCGTTGTTATAGACATTGATAACTTCAAGACGGTGAATGATCAACACGGCCATACATTTGGTGATGAGGTACTAATTAAAGTTGCCGAACTTATAAAACACTCTACCAGAAATTCTGATGTGTTATGTCGCTGGGGTGGGGAAGAGTTTGTCATTGCTATGCCCAATTGCAACAGCACAGAGGCATTACATTTTGCTCAACAGCTACAGCAAAATTTTGCAGAAACCCTCTTCACTATTGCCCAGCACTCTATCGAAATTCAACTCAGTATAGGCCTCTCTGAAAGAACGGTTACCGACCAGAGCAAGCAGTTAATTTTCCGAGCAGACCAAGCACTCCTCTCGGCCAAAAGAAATGGCAAAAATCAGATCGTGACCGGCTAAATACTCTACCTGTTAAGCTTGAAACCATTGCGCCAATCGTGTGGAAAGTCCCCTGGCCGCAGAGTTCGTCGCTTCACTGTTACGCACTAATGCAGACCAATCTAAATCGAGCGGACTCTCTCCTAGTCTCACGACACTAACGCTCTCATTTTTAATCGCACCTTGTATCGCCCACTTAGAGAGAATACTGACACCAAACCCCGCCGTGATAAGCTCTACAATAGCATCAGTCACCTCGACAACTGTGACTAAATGTGGCACGACACCACTGGGACGGATAAAGCGCTCATATTCGAACCCTGGCTGGGCTGTCTTACTGTATGTTAAGTACACTTCGCTCTCTAAATCGGAGGCCTCAATATAGTCTTTACTCGACAGTGGGTGCCTATTTGGCGTCACAAACACCAATTCATCTTTAAACACCGGAATAGAATCAATACCCGGCACCACTAGATAGCCGGGTGCCAATACCACATCAACAGCGCCTTCCTGTAAATTTCGCAGTGGATTTTGCGTTGCTGAGGCAACTAACTCTAGTTGAATATCCGGCTCTATTTTCGCCATGTTCTCTAAAAAAGCCGGCAACCAGTGATAACAGCTATAGGCGGCGACACCAAAACGAACGACCTTAACAGTACTATCAGCGACTTGCCCAAAATCATATTCAGCACGGGCAAGAATCGGAATAACTTGATTAGCTGTTTGTGTCATCGATCGCCCTGCGGGAGTTTCGCGAAGCTTTCTACCCTCTCTTTCAAACAGTAAACCACCCAGACGACGCTCTGCTTCAGCGAGGCGATGACTCAGTGCTGATTGGGTAATACCCAACGTAAAAGCCGCCTGCCTTAACGTTCCCGTCTCGCCAATCGCCTTGAGCATCTCCCAGTGTTTAATATCGAGCCTCATGCTTATCCTCCCACTTACCATTAGATGCATACTATTAATCAATATAGCGAATTATTCACTATTTTTTTCATCTAAAGGACACTATTGTTAGCTCATTATGCATAGGGGAGCAATGAAAGTGAGCAGTCGACAGTCCAACAATGGCCAATATTTAGTGTTGTGCTCTGCTTTTTTTTACGGCTTAAATCCATTTTTTGGCAAGCTGTTGTTTGAAGAGGGTCTTGGTGCTGAAGTGGTCAGTTTATACCGCTTTATTATTCCCGCGATGCTCTTTATGTTTTTCCTGCGCACTAAAAAAGAAGACATCTCAGAAGCGCTGCGCACTTTTATTTTAGGCATAGTAAGTGCAATTGCGATTTACAGTTTTTTCAATGCACTACAAGCACTTCCCGCTGCCACGGCGATTTTGATTTATTACACCTACCCGATATTTAGTGTCTTAATCGGCTGGGCTATTTATAAAAGAGTACCTTCGCAAAATGCCTTAATATCCGCTGCGCTGATCGCTATAGCAGTTTCACTCACTGTCAGCCCGCAAACCATACCTAGTCACTTATTAACTTATGTTGCCAGCTGTTTCCTCGCACCTATTGTAGTCGCCACACAAGTACAGTACTTATCACAACCTAAACAGAGGATCCCAACCAGTAACCGCATGGCCTGGACCACCCTTGGGCATATTGTCGTGCTGTTACCTATCGCTATTTGGAGCAGACCTGAGCAGATACTCCCTGTCTCCGCTATTGGATTTGGCGCATTGATAGGCATTGCTTTATTTGCTGCCGCTATCCCGCAAATACTCTTCATGCTGGGGGCACCAAAATCGAATGTGGATAAAAATGCTTTGATCGGAGCTTTAGAATTAGTGGTTGCACTACTAACAGGTACACTCTTATTAGGGGAAGAATTAAGTCAGTTTGAAATAACAGCGATGATACTCATTGTATTAGCACTGTTTATTAAACAAGTACAAAAGCAGCCTATCGCCGAA
>Ga0105354_1000448_pt1 | contig 25696 bp, 23 predicted proteins | sample GOMGulsemesocosm_FD_83658 | JGI IMG/M metagenome (GOLD analysis project Ga0105354, IMG submission 83658) | Methane-oxidizing microbial communities from mesocosms in the Gulf of Mexico - GOM9B Gulf of Mexico | ecosystem: Environmental > Aquatic > Marine > Cold seeps | place: USA: Gulf of America...
AAAAGAGGAGTTACTTTTTTAAAGCTTATATTGTGCTATGAAACCTTTAACTAAAATAAGACCTCATATTTGTTTAAAAATCCTCCTTCTCTTAGAAGGAATTTGAAAGCGTTTTTATTCAAAAGCATCATTAAAGGCTTCTTTAATTGACGATCTTAAAAATGCATCGAATCCAGTTTTATAATTTACGCCGCGTGTATTTACCATAACAGCAATTTCAACGCCAGCACTAGGGAACATTTGTATTTGTGTGAGCACACCTTGTGCAACACTAAGGTCGCTATTATTGGAGATACTTCCGTTTTTACCATAGTATTTACCATGAAGTTCTCGGCTATCACCATCAAAATAAGAATCCAGCCCTAAATAATTATCTTTTATAATCGCTCTGGCTTCATCAGAAACAATGGCATTAGAATGCTCAAAGAATGCGTTAACAGCTGCCATTTCAATGACACTCATAAAATAGCCACCACCACCAGACTTATTGTCCCAATCTCCATATAATATACCAGATGTCCCATTGGAAATATCATTTATATTGTAATACCGTGTTGGGTTATTGTTTTCTTCCGTAAAATCGATATTTGGCATTCCAACCTTATCAAAAAGAGCACTTTGCATATAACTTTTGTATACTGCCCTGGTTGTTTGATCACTATCTAAATTGGCAAGTGGTGCATTTGGTAAATTGTTTTGTAGCGATGGAATTAATATTCTAAAAAGCGCAAAATTTATGTTATCATAATCTGCTTGATCAGGTGGTGGCACACCTATACCATTTTCAACAGCTTGTTTGATACCAGCATAAGAGAGGGTATTATCAAAATCAGTATTTCCAGTATCAAGACCCGATTCGTGCCGCATTAAATGAGCAAAGGTCATACTGTCCATATTTGGACCGAGATTCCAGGAATCTGGAAAATAGGGTTCTACTAAAGAATGGATCGTTAAGTTTAATTCTTCAAGTAATTGCATAACAACAATTGCCGTATAAAACTTGGTGACACTTGCAATATTAATTTCCTTGTTTGCCGTCATGGCAGTTGTAGAACCATTGGGTTCTTGAACAGCATTTCCAAAACCATTAGACCTTACTAACTGACCATTTTGTGTTATAGCATAAGCCCAACCAACTGGCGAATTTCCACCCCAGTTTACATAATCAATCAAGTTTTGCTCAAATAAATCTAAATTAAACGTTTCGGTATTTGTCTGTATGTCGGTTTCGTCAGATTCTTCACAAGAAATTGCTACAACAATTAAAATGAAAATTAAACAGCGAAATATATATAATGACTTTGATACAAGCATAATAGTTAGTTCATACAACTACTTAAATATAGGTAATATATTGTTAATAAACATGTTATGTTTTGTTTTTCTGAGTTTATAGTTGAAAATTATCTAGCTAAAGGATGGCGCGGATATGTAAAGTAAAAAAAGTCAAGTACTGGCGTGGAAATGTTTTCCATGTCGAGTATAAGTACGTAAACTAAATAATACCCTCCCTTTAGCTAAGTGGTTTTTTGTGTTTTAAAGAGAAGTTATTTAGTGCTATGATAAAATTATAATTTTATCATAAAATCTTAAATGTTATAAAGGATGGGACTAAATGGGGTTATTTCCTTTTTCTACTGTAATGACTTTGTACTAATTGATTAATATATACTTCTGATGAAATTAATTCAAAATTCAGTTCTTTACTTAACATGGTAAATAAAGGAATCCCCTCTCCAAGTACAACTGGAATCGTTGTTATTATTAAATCATCAATTAAGTCTTCTTTTAAAAAACTCTGAACAGTTGCTCCTCCGTCAATGTATAAACGAGCATATCCTTTTTGATTAATCAGGTTGGTTACTTCTTGTAAATTTCCTTTTACTAAGGAAACTTTATCTTGATAATTTTTAGGTACTTCTTTCAGAGAATTACTTAAAACAAATACGGGTATTTTATAAGGCCAATCAATATCGAATCCACATACAGTTTCGAAAGTATTTCTACCCATAACAATAGCATCAATTCGCTCATTGAATTTATGATACCCTAAGTCAGATTTATTAGGATTCGGCACGCTATGTAACCAATCAACTCCGCCATTTTTATCAGCTATATATCCATCTAAACTTGTTGCAATAAAAACACTATTTCTTTTTTCCATAAATTATGAATCTACTGGTATATTCCAAATTTAACGATTATAACTGAGCTTTTTAATATGTTTTATGACTATCATCTGATTTGGGATAGGCTGTTAGGATGGGGCTGGATGGATTGTGTTAATTTAACAAAATAAAAGCTTAATGTTCCTATAAAATAGCCCTAATAAAAAGTTAATGTATCTTAAATAATATGTTACTTGTTATTAGCCTACTAATTTAGCGCTAACTAATTAAATATATTAATCATGAAAAACACACTTAAGACTCTATTAGTAATATTAGCTGTAAGCTTATTATCTTTTACATCGGATAAAGAATTACCAGAAAACTGGTTTAGAGCTGGTAGTAAACCCAACAGTTACCTAATGAAGTTAGATAGGACTAACTATGCATCGGGTAGTAGTTCAGCTTTGATCGAATCTATCGATAATAAAATAAAAGGGTTTGGAACTTTAATGCAATCTACATCTGCTAAGAACTATTTGGGGAAAAAAATTAAAATGAAAGGGATGATAAAAACTAAGGACGTTAAAAAATGGGCTGGGTTATGGTTACGAATTGATGGTGAAAATAGAGAGGTTTTAGGGTTTGACAATATGAAAAAACGTGCTATTAAAGGCACAAATGATTGGGCTGAATATGAGATAGTTTTGTATGTCCCTAAAAATGCGGAAACAATTAATTTTGGAGGATTACTTGTAGGAACTGGAAAATTATGGTTTGATGATTTGTCTTTTGAAGTAGTTTCTAAAGAAGGGAAAAAACATAGGTTAGACTTTCCTAAGAATTTAAGTTTCGATAAATAATTTCCCAGCCAACGTTACATATTATAAAACAATGGTTTATTAGAATACTAATGAATTAAGGCAGTCCATATCGGGCTGCTTTTACTTTTTATGACAACTACTCTAGATAGGCTGTTAGGATGAGGCAGAAAGGGTTGTATGGTGGCATTTAGAGTACTAACCATTTCAAATTACAAAAAAGGGTGAAAATTAAGCTTAAAAAGTAACTCTAAAAACAAGGTTTGGAGTAATACCTAAAGAGTGGGTGTCTGTCTTTACTAAGGAAGTGGTATCATCTTCATTAAACTTAATTCGATAACTACGTTGTAAAGTGTTTTTCTGATTGTAAATATTAAGTAATGAAAGTCCTATTTTACCTTTCCAACGTTTAGAGGAGCTTAAGTTGAACTTATAGGTAGTAGAGAAGTCCAAACGATGATATCCGGATAAACGTTCAGCATTAATGGTTTCATAACTAATTTCCTCATCAGCGCTAATACCAGTGGCGTTTGTATATGGGATACCAGTTCTGAAGTTCCAACCTAATGAAAAATCAAATTGGTTTATTTTTATACTATTAGCCCATAAAAACTGATGTTTAGTATCGTAATTCCCATCAAAGGCTTTTCCGTTATTAATAGCATCAAATTTAAACTGAGTATTACTCAAGCTATAACTAATCCATGAGCTGTAATTTCTCCATTGTTTTTTAAGAAAAACATCTAATCCTAAAGAAGTGCTTTTTCCTTCAGAAAAAACATCATTGTTTTGCGAATTAAACCCTTTAATAAGTGATGTTAATCCGTTTATTTCTTTTCTGTAAATATCAACATCTACTGTCCATTTATTTTTTTTAAAAATGCTACCTATAGAGACCTGATTACTTTCTAAAACAGGAATGTCTTCTTCATTAGCTAATGCCCATACCTGATTTTCTAATCCAAACTCTTCCGTAAAAAACTCTACAACTTTACTGACATTTTGTTGCTTAATTTCTGCAGAAGCTTTTAACCATAATTTGGGTAATAATTTGGTTTGGATATGTACTCTTGGAGAGAAGAAAAAATTATCCGTTAAGGAAAAATAATTCGCTCTTAGCCCTAAATTTAAGTTAGTTTTAGTGCCGTTTTTGTATATATATTCGCTAAAAATGGCATGAGTAGTATTTTTATTACTAAAGGTTAATTGCTCGTTTTCTTGTTGCTCACTAAAAAATGCATTCAAGTTAAAACCGACACTACTATTTGTTACTTCATAACCTGTATTTAATGTAGATTTATTTTTAAGTTTCTGGCTAAAAACAGATTGTAAGTGAAATTCTTTTACTGTGTTTTTTTTACCAATAGCTTCTAAAATTATATTGTTTGATTCTTTTCTATTAAACGCATAAACAAGATCATAATTAGAGTAATATACCTTGGTTTTTTGTTTCAATTTTTCACTCCAATTTCGTTTCCAAATACTACTAACGCCAATATTAAAAAAATTCAATGCATGCTCTGTAGCATCTATGATACCATCTTCGTTTAATGCATAATTTAACTCGTTACTATTATGTAAATAACTTATAGAAACGGCATCTTTTTTACTTGCTTTTAGGAACAATTTAGCAGTAACATCAGAATAAAAAAATTCGTTAAACTTATCTTGTTCTTCAATTTCTTGTACTTGATCATCTTGAGTAACTACTGTATTTTGAAATACTTTTTTTGATAATTTTTGAAATGTAACGGTATTAAATAAATCAGTGAATGATCTTCTTCCAGAGACAATTAAACCAATATTTTTACTTATTGGAGTTTTTAAAAAGGCATCAGCATGAATTAAATTAGTACCCAAACCGCCTGAAAGTTTTTCAGGAGATTTTTCATCTGACTGAATATCGATTACCCCAGAAATATGGTTTCCGTATTCAGAGCTTGCGCCACTACGGAATACTTTAGTTTTATCAGCGATATATGGGTTAAAAGCAGAAACCATCCCAAAAAAGTGTGCTGAGTTATACATTTTAATTCCATCGAATAAAATTAAGTTCTGATCGGGTGTACCTCCTCTAATATGCAAGCCAGAAGCAGTTTCGTTCGGACTTTGTACTCCTGGAAGTAATTGCAAACTTTGTAGTACATCCGGTTCGGTTAAACCTGGTAAAATACCAAGAAGATCTGGTCTAAATTCTTCAGATCCATCACTTTTTTTAACCATTCCTTCAGTTAAATAATTTTGAATAATAACCTCATTCAAAACATCAGACGAGTTTTGTAATTCAATAATGACGTTTGGGTTGTCTTGAAGGTTTTTAACAGGAATAATTATTGTTTTATACCCCAAGAAGGATATGCTTATCGAATCGTTTTTGGTTACATTTTTTAAATGAAAATGACCTTCTTCATCTGTAGTAGTTCCTCTATTTTTATGAAGTACTATGATAGTGCTTCCAATAAGTGGTTTTTGTGTGTTAGGATCTTTTATAGTTCCATTTACCGTTAATTTATTGGTTGAACTTACAATGTTAATATATCTATCGGTTACTTTATTAAATTGTAGGGTAGTTAGTTTTTGTAATTTTTGGACAACAGTAGTTAGGTCATCATCTTTAAAATCAATGGTAATGGTTTTATGTGTTATATCATTTTCAGAAAATGAAAATTTTATATCAAAGGTTTTTTCAATCACAAAAAGCACCTTTTTTAAAGGTGCTTTATTGAATGATTTATTTTGAGATTGAATTGAGAGTATTCCGAAGAAAAAACAGCTCAAAAACAGCAGGAATTTAAAATTCATTTATTGCTTTACTAATACAACTTTTTTAGCGTCAATTTGACTTGGGTTGATTCTCAAAGGTACAAAAACGGTTTGCAACGCTATGTTGAGGTTGTTATGAGTAAAACTACCTGTGAATTTTTGCGTTGCGTCTATTTTAGAAGCATCTATTTTTATATCGTATTGATGTTCCAAAGCTATAATTACTTGACTTAGTGGCGTACTATTAAAAGTACTTTCCCCTTGTGTCCAGGAAGGAAGTGTTTCTTGAATAGTATAATCTTCAGCAGTAGTATCTTTTAACTGCCTGAAAGCTTTTCCTTGGGTTAGAACACGATTATGATTTCTGGTTTTTACTTTTACTTTCCCTTCAAAGCATTTTACTTCAAAAATAGGAGCTTTGGTATTTACATTAAACTGAGTACCTAAAACACTTACTGTACCTATGTTAGATTCAACAACAAAATCACTCCCTTTTTCTACTTTAAAGTAGGCTTCACCATTCAGGTCTAAAACTCTATTGTTCTCCCAGTTTTGAGTTTTATAGCTTAAGGTAGAATTTGCATTTAAAATAACCGCTGAGTTATCTGGTAATGTAATAGCTAATTGTTCTCCGTAAGATGTTGAATAACTAGTGTTTCTGTTTAAAAAAAAGAATAAACCTAATACTACTACAATTGATGCTGCGGTACTAAATATAAATTTAGGGAATAGTTTTTTAACTTTTGTAGGTTCCTGTTGGGTAGCAAGTTGGGTTTTTATTTTTTCAAAAACTTTATCTTCATTAAACACAGGAGTATCTAACTCACTAGATTTATGAGCTATTTTTTGATATAAGGAATATTTAGGTGATTTTTTAAATTCATTTAACTCATCAGTACTTAACTCATCATTAAGCCAACGGGTAAAAAGTTCGTTATTGTAGTTTGTTTCCATTATTATTCCTTTACTTTAAAACAGTTGAATAAAGACTTTCCCTATACTTTATGAATAGTATCTAAGTTTTTTTCTAAATATTTAAGCGCTAAGCTCATCTTTTTCTCTACCGTTTTCATAGCTATACCTTGTATTTCGGCTATTTCGCGGTATTTTTTCTTATCTATTCTATTGAGTAAAAAAATAACCCTCTGGTCTTCAGGAAGTTCTGATATTGTTTGCTGAAGCTTATCCATGAATTCTTTTTCTTCTAATAAGAATTCCGGATTTTCATTAGTATGGTGTTTTGCGCCTGATTTTTGATGCCTTAGTACTATTTTCTGGTGTGCCACATGATTTAAAAATAAATTGTTAGCGCAAGTAAATAAATATGATTTTGCTTTTTCTACAACTACCTTAGCGCAATTATTCCAAAGTTTTATATAACTCTCCTGAACAAAATCTTCTGCTTTACTTACATCACCACATTTGTAGTACATGAAATTGTATAATGCCTTAGCATGTGTCTTATATACACCATTAAAAACATTTTCTTCACAAACAGATTCTACTTTTTTCATCTAGTAGCAAATGTATAGAAAAAAGAATAAAAAAATTAATTACACTTACTCATAAAATCATTTTTTAACTTTCTCTTAAAGTAAGTTTTATACTTGCTAAAATAAGTTTGATTGGTTAATAAAGAAACCCCAAGTATGTACTTGGGGTTTTCTACTCACCGAAAAGGCTAACAGTTCAATTATAACCCATAATATTACTATTAAAACACTGATTATGTACGAATACTTTTTCGGATGGCTTCATTATTTTAAAGATCAATAGTTTGGTCAGCGAACTGTAATTTTTCAGCAGCCCTAATGGTATTAGTTCCATTTCTATTAGCGGTATTATCAGTAACCGTAGTTACTTCTGATGCCGTATTTACGGTATATTCGCTATAGTTTCCATCAAAAATAATAGTGTTTGACCCTGTGTTACCAGTAATATCGTTGTCTAATTCATTCACATGCACCTTTGTTTCATTAGCACCTAATAGCGTAATGTTTTTTAAATATCTAGAATGGTTGGAATATTTAATTCCAGCATCAAACTTTAAAGAAAATGTTCCAGTAAAATTACTATCAATTCTTGCGTTATATGTAATATACGGGTGAAAGAATTTATTGTTTAACAGTCCTTGTCCCATGGCGTCTTCAGTTGTAATTTCTGCCCTTGTTTTGGCTACATACAAGCCACTCATGCCATGAGTAGCACTATCTGTGTCAGCACCCCATAAACCATAGTATACATCAATTACTGCTGCCAAATATTCTTGAGATAAGCTATTTTCTGTTGTTAATTCAGCAATCCAACTAGCTGCTCCAATACCCCAAAGATTATTAGTTAATGCATTTTGTTGCGCTGCTCTAATTTCTGTTTGGAAAGCTGGTAAAGCTCCTGGATTTGTATTTGCACCATCTACACCAATACCATAATCGTGAACAAAATGTAAAATTTCTTCGTAAGCAGCATCCCTATGTTCATAATTTTGGTTTGTGTACCAAGCATGTCCTTCTACCTGAATCTCATTTTGATATAAATTTTGCCCATCAACTGTAGGGTCATTAGTACCATCGTCTTGTCCATTCATTAATAGTAAAACGGCATTATTAGCAGCCATCTTGTTAGCTACTGCAGATTTGTCTGCTCCATAAGTAGAACCAGGGTAATTTTTTAAGTAGTGTTCTAAAATACCTCTACAACGAACTATTTGTTCGTTAGTAATTAAGTTTTGTGCTACAATATGGATACTTCCTCCGTTTGGAGTACTTACACTCGTATAACTTGTATAGGCGCTTGTATATCCAGACCCTAAAGATGCAGGTACTGCAGTAATTCCTAAATCAGCAGCTGCTGTATCTGTAGGTGTAGTTGCAACTGGTGTTGTAGGAGTTAATATTGAATCATCAGTACTACAAGAGGCACAACTGATAATAGCACTTATTACTAAAGAGGCTGAAATTAATTTTAATACTTTCATGATTTTATTTTTTAAATGTTAATTCGCCTTTATAAACATTAGGTGTCATTTTTCCCTACGATTTTTTAGTCCAGCTGCTTCCATTAGGACTTTTAAGTACTATATATTAATTAGTAATGTAATTTACAGCGGCTGTTAGATGAACATCATCACCTGATGATACTTGAACTTCTGTAGGTATTATTTGTTCATCTGGTACAATACCAAGTCCTTCAAAGGATTGAAATGTATTATTGTATTTTATTTCAATGTCATGTGTAGACACACGCGTTTTCCATTTTCCTCCTCCGTTAGTTAAGGTAAGAATATCACTACCTGCATAAATACCAAAGGTTTTATCGCCTATAGATTTTACATGTGATTGTGTTTTCATAGCCGCTGTAAAATACTCAGCAGCACTAGCGGTTCCATTAGCAGTTAATAAGGCTACTTTGTTGGTGAATTGAAAATTACCAGAGCTTGTTATGCTATTATCTTCTGGAAAAACACCTGCAATATATCCGCCTTCTGCACGCGCATCGGGATAACCTTCAAATTCTTCCGTAGCCCAATTTCCTAATGAAGAAATCGTACTACCGGTTGCCGTTTTAATTCGTTGTCTGATTAATTCAATTGGAGTTGAGTTTGAAAAGAAACGACCTGCCAAATAATACGCAAATGGTCCTTGTCCACCACCATTGGTACGTACATCTACTATAATACCAGATTTATTTTGTAAAGCAGTTAAGGCTTCGTCTACTATAGCTTTAAAATTATTGAATTCGCTATCGTTTTCATTTACGGGTTCAAAATTTTTGGCATTAATATAGCCTATGTTTGAGTTAGTAGTTAATGTTCCGTAAGAAATATATGGATTGTTTGTACTACTTGCAATGATACTTACTTTGGTAGGCGTATTGTTTTGAACCATTTCTTCAACGGTTTCATTAAACGGTGGCTCATAAATGGCTTCTTGACTATTGTTATAAACCACATCTGTATGTCCATCTTTGATTAGGTCATTCATAATGGTGGTAAAAAATCCCATTAATTGAGTATCAGTAGTTGTACTAGTTATTTGCGGATAGTAGGTGTCGTAAACGGTTTGCCAATTAATACTTTTTCGATGCATTAAAGGGTAATGCCTGTCGTAAATATCCCAAAACTCTTGAAATATTTTTTGTTGCTCTGTAGCAGTTGATAGGGTAGGAGTAGTGGTAGAGCCATTGTCATCGGTACTACATGAAGTAGCAACACTAATGGTTAAAAATAATAACAAGATTGATTTTAAAACGATTTTCATAATTATTAATGTTTTTTATTCAGTTATTTAATGTTTAACAAAGCCTTTTGACCTTTATCAATATAGTGTCAGTTTGAGCCTGTCGAAGACCGATACAATTCATTATCAGTTGCACTTCGACAAACTCAATGTGGCATGTAATTAATTTACAGGAACTGGAGACCAACGTGGTTCATAAACATTTACAGAAGTGTTTAATTGCTCTCCGGAGTTATTACTTTCAGTAGTTTTAGCAATTCCTCCTTTTCTATTTTCATCACCTATTTCAAATACCATATAGTTTCCGCCATTGGGAGAAAAAGAACCTCCAGATACTTCATTAGAAATTCCAGTAATGTTTATTTGTTTTATAGTACTGTTTGTAAAATCATAATACTCTAAACCAAGAAATGAAAGCTTATTGTTATCAATACTCCATATAGGTTGATCTTTATTTTCTGATAGTAATGTATTGTTACTTCCATCAGCTTTAATAGTGTAAGCATGTGTGTATGATACATCATCTTCATCATAACGCCATGTTTTGGTATAGGCTAATACAGGATTATTAGCATCGTGATTCCAACTTAATTCTTCATACCAAAATTGCTCAGCATTTGCAGATGACTGAATAGCGGTTAAATCGTTTATTTCAATCTGATTTCCAGCGGCTATTTTTGATTCTACAGCACTCATTGCTACAGTATATAAGTTGGTTGAGAATTGGGTTAAATTATCATTGTTATTTCCGATATTAGAATTTCCGGTCATTACGGAAACTGCTAATGTTTGCCCATCTGGTGAAACACCTAAAGAACGAACATCTAACCCGAAATTTGAGAGTTTAGTAGCTTCTTTAGTTTGTACGTTAACGCGCCAAGCTTCCCAAGCAGTTTCAGAAGGCCCTTTGGCACTAGCATAGTATACGTATTTAGCATCTTGACTCCAAGATACATAACCCGAAATGGGGCTAGCATCGGCTAATTCTTCTACATTAGATCCGTCAGGGTTCATCATATAGATTTTTTCGGTGTCGCCAAAAGCAACCTTGTAACCCGGTAAATCAGCAGCTATTTGTTGTGATAGAGTAGAATTGTTACCTGCACCATTTCCTGTATTTGTTGCATCTGGAGTATCGTCTGCCTCGCAATTGGAAAATATTAAAGAGGAAATAAGGATAAGTGAGTTTATAAGTATGGTTTTCATAAGGTGTAAGTATTAAGGTGTTAAAATATTGTAAGTGGTTATTTCTGAATCAGTCATCCAGTGAATATTTTCTGCTGTAGCTGCATTTATAGTATAGTAATAAAAATCTTCAGCTTGTTGCTGAGTGAATCCAACTGATACATAATAATTGATGTACGGTAAATGATTAGCATGACCAACAGCAAAGTCAGTTGCTTGTGTTCCGTTTCCGTCAGACCAAGAGTGGACTCCAATTTGAGTATTTGCTCCTTTTGTGCGCTGTACACCTGCTATGAAAAAATCTACTCCACCAGAAGCAATCAAACCATTTTTTAATAAATGAGTATTAATACCTAATTGATGTACACGAGCTGATAATTGTAAATTTGTTTCATCGTCTTCCGAACCATCACAATTTTTTATATTAATAGTTGTTACTGTAGGGAATGAAGCATACAAAGTATTAAAATCATTTAACGATGAGCTTCCAATTACACCATTCATTTCCATGATAGTATCGCCAGTTAATACTTTAAATATACCTTTAGTTCTTAGGGTTGTACTTCCTATATTGGTTGATGGGGGTATTGTAGAATCGTCATCGTTATTACAAGACGAGAGGGGGCTTCCAATTAATAGGATTATAATTATAATTTTAAATATTGAATTCATTTGTTTTCGATTTTAAGGTTAAAAAAAGTGCATACCAAATAGTCATAGGACTACTGAAGTATGCACTTAATATGCAGTTTGTTTTTATTTTATAATCCCAAGATCTTCTTCAGTGATGAATTATAAAAATGTTTTTTGTGGTTGTTGAGGTATTTCTTGTAGTAACGCTTACAAGTAATACCCCACAACACTTAAAGAATGATGAACATCGAATATAGAATTGAGAAGTGAAAGAAGTTTTACTTCTACATTCAGTATTTAACGATTCATATATTCTGTTTTATTGCCTATACGTTCCGTCAGGCAAAACCGTAGGGAATTTATACTGTGGATCCGTTAATAATCCATAGACGGCTGTATCTGTACTTTGTACTAAGGCATTGGTGTTTAAATCCCATTCTTGAGAAATTTCACTTAATCGGTTTGCTTGCGCCCCTAATATAGAGCTCATAGACCAGTAAATGTATTCAGTAGTCATACAATCATAAGTACAAGTGGCATCATCATAGGTATACCAAGCTCCGTTTGGATACGGGTTGGGAATAGTAGTGAAATTTCCTCCACGAGCAGTATCCATAGCGTTACTTAATGATGTTCCTGCTCCTTCTCCAAAAATAGTAGGATAGGCACTTGCATATCCTGCATGTGTAATGATATGCCATACTTCCTCTAAAGAAGCATCAAACTGACCTGTATGTCCGTTTGTGTGCCAAGCAGGAATAGTTTCGTCATTTCCTAAATCTTGCCCTTCAGCATTATTAGGCATACTTACTGAATTTTGATCAGACTCTGATTTCCACATAAACATAAAAGCATTGTTAGCTAACATGGCATCTAAAACGGTTTGGTTATCTACAGTTCCGTCTTCATTATTATCTAAATATTGAGCCATAATATTGGCAGCATGTAATAATCTTGAATCATCCACGGTTGCTACGGCATATATTGGTATTCCAAAAACGACAACCTTTCTGTTCAATCCTGTAAAGCCAGCATCAGTATTTGCAACAATAGTAAAATTAGGATCTGTACCTGTATTGATAACTCCAGTTGGAGCTGTTGTTGTAGGGCTTGTTACTGAATCATCTTTTGAACATGAAGCACAACTCAATAGTATTGATACTATAAATAAACTTAATAGTTTAAAATAATTTTTCATCTTAAATAGGTTTAAAGGTTTATACATTTAAAGAAACGCCCAAAATGATATTTCCCTATGATTTTATTGTTTTTATAAGTCCGAATGCTTCCAGATAGACTTTTTTAGGGGGTATTTTACTCTACAACAGTACTCTTAGCTTCAACTGTGAAATTTCCTAAGGCAATTGAATTAGTACTTGTATTTGTGATATTTCCTAATAGATTAACAGGTGGAGAAGCAAATAGTTGGCTTGGGTCACCAGAGTTATCACTTTCGGAAGCTTCTATTTGTAAGCTTTGGTTTAAGTAAAATTGATAAGAGCTAAAGTTAATATTACTAAACGAAACTCTAACTTCATCATATTCAATTTGAGTCTCATCTTCTTCGTCTTCATCTTCATATTTAAATAAATCGATATCAACTGATGCTTCGGGATTTCCATCGAAAACAACATCATTTGACTGAGAAAAATTATTAGAAACTGATTGACCATTAAAATATAAATCAATTTTAAATTTATAATAATTAGTATCATTTGCTGGATCATTAAATTTGATTGTTGCAATATCATCAGCACTATCACTTTGCTCAACACTAATGATAGGTACAATAGGTTTTAATAACTCTTCTTTGGATTTAAAAACGGTACCATCAGCCAATACAACTTCAATCCAATAAAAATTACCAATTACTGAATTTATGTTACTTGTAGAGGTATATACACCATTAGTAATAGAAAAGTTATCGGTAACTAAGCTGGTTACTCCAGCATTATTTTTAGTATATAATTGTATCATAGCATTGTTAACAGGGTTATGAGTTGCAGTGCTATTTAGAGGAACAGATTGTTGTATATTAATAACAACGGGAGTGTTATCAGTACTGATACTCCCATAAATTATGGTTGTTGGTTGATAGGGAACATCAACACTAATTTCTTTTGTACAGCTGCAAAGGATAAGTAATAAAACAGCTGAAATAGTAGTTTTTATAGTATGTAACATAGGATTAAAATTTAAAATTATATGTAACAAAAGGTACAGGAGCACCGATTACAGAATACTGAAAGGTTTTTAATTGATTATTTTTTAGTTTAGAATATACTGAAAAAGCATTTTTATGTGAATAGACATTATATACTCCAAACACCCAATTACTACTCCATCTTCTATTTGGTTTTTTCGTTGGCGTGTATGTAAACGAAAGATCTAAACGATGTGTAGCTTTTAATCTAAAAGCATTTCTTTTAGAATACGTAAAATGCTGTCTTCCATTTACTACAAACTTACCAGTAGCATAAGTTGTTGGTCTACCAGTTTGATACGTGAAAAACCCGCCAATTCCCCATTTTTTACTTAAGGCATAATTAGTAGTAAGGTTAAACATATGAGGTCTATCATAATTAGATGGATAGTACTCTCCATTATTAATGTTTTCTGATTTAAAATTACTAATGGTTTTCCGCTCTGTTTTAGAATAGGTGTAATTTACATTTCCTGTTAGTTTTCCTTTGGTTTTATAAGCACCTAACTCAATACCATAGGAGTATCCATTTGCTGACAATAATTGAGTTTCAAGGTTATCATTTAAAAATAAATCGGCCCCGTTTTTATATTCTACTAAGTTTTTAAACTTTTTAGCATACCCCTCTATTGAAAAATTGTAGTTGTTTTTAGGGGTATCATAAGCATATCCTGCAGAAATTTGATTTACTTCTAATGGTTTTACATGATATCCTGCTGGTTTCCAAATATCAAAAGGTAGGGTAGCATATGAATTAGAAATTAAATGAACATACTGAAACATTCTATTATACCCTAGCTTTATTGCTTTACGATTATTTAAGTCATATTTAAAAGAAAGTCTTGGTTCAAAACCACTATAGGTTTTAGAAAATTGATTGCTTTTATATTGTTTAGTTCCGGTAATACTACTTACGGTTTGTGGAATTGTAGGGTTATAAAATGAAACTTTATTTGGCCCCAAGTTACCAAACCATGAGTATCTTAATCCTGCATTCATAGATAGTTTATTCCATTTTTTATTATAAGATATGTATGGAGCAAGTTCTAAACCTTTTTCTGTTTGGAATTTTACAGTGTTAATCCCTGAAGATTTATCACCTGATATTTTAGCAGGTGTAAAACGGTATAGTGTACTGTTAAATCCGAATCTAATTTTAGTGTCAGCATTTTGATAGTAGGTGAAATCAGGTTTTATAATCCAATTTTCTACAGAAGACTTCCATTTGAAATTACTTGCGGATACAGGACCTCCTCCACTATTTTTAGATGATAAGGCATAATTGTATTGACTAAAAATACCAGATACATTCATAAAAAGTTTGTCATTAAAAATATGATTCCAACGTAATGTTGTAGTGGCATTACGCCACCTAAAATCAATTTCTTCAGATGTTTTTTGGGTTTGCGTATTATTCGGGTCATCACTTTCTATTTCATCCTCAAACTTTAATTTCATTACATCAGCTCCAAAATAACCTGAAACGAAAAGTTTATTGTTTTCATTGATGTTCCATGCTATTTTAGAATTTAAGTCGTAAAAGTGAACCTTATTCTTTTTTAATGATTTAAATAATGGGAAGAATAAATCGAAATATGACCTTCGTCCAGAAACTAAAAAACTAAGCTTATCTTTTTTTATAGGCCCTTCAAGGGTTAATCTCGAAAATAACAATCCAATACCACCTTCTCCTTTTAATTTTTTAGAATTTCCTTCTCGTTGCCTGATGTCTAAAACTGAAGAAGCGCGTCCTCCAAATCGAGCAGGAATTCCTCCTTTGTAGAGTTGCATATCCTTTATAGCATCCGTATTAAAAATAGAGAAAAACCCCCAAACATGAGAGGAATTATAGATTGGTGCTTCATCTAATAAAATTAAATTCTGATCAATATTCCCACCACGTACATTAAAACCAGAAGCTCCTTCACCAACTGTACTCACACCGGGTTGAGTAAGTATAGCCCTAGTAACATCGGGCTCACCTAATAAAGCAGGTAACTGCTTTATGTCTTTGGGTTTTAAGTTAATGGATCCAGCAATAACTTGCTTAGTTTGACTCTTGGATGTATTGTTAGCACTGATAACAACCTCTTCCAGCTCATTCTCAGAACTTGCTAACTCAAGGTTGATTTTTTGATTTGCTTGTAAGTCAATTTCCTGAATAACATCTTGATAACCTAAGTAAGAAATTACAATAGTGTGTTTTCCTTTTGGAAGTGTTAAGGAGTAGAATCCGTATTCATTAGTTACTGCTCCTTTGCCAGATTCTTTTGAGTAAATTGTAGCTCCGAGTAAAGTTTCTCCTGATGCTTGATCTTCAATTGTACCGCTTATACTATGGTTTTGACTAAAGGAATAACCAAAAAATAATAGTAGATAACATAATAATAGGTTTTTCATAGGTGTATTCTTGTTGAGTTTATATTTAAAACACATCAATACAATCTTTCCCTATGAATAAATTGTTAAAAAAGTCCTAATGCTTCTATTCGGACTTTAATTTGGTTTCATATTGTTTTGGAGTCATCCCTTCGAGTTTTTTAAACGTACTATAAAATGTTGATTTTGAAGAAAAACCAGATTCATAAGCCAAGCCTAATAAACTTAATTGTGCCGCTTTAGGCGATTGAATTAAGGATTTAAACTCAGTAACTCTAAGTGAATTAATGAGCTGGTAAAAATTAGTTTGTACATTTATTATTCTAGATAATTCTTTCTCCTTAATCGCTAAATCAATTGCTAAGGTTCTTAAGTTTAGGTTTGGATTTGTGTATAGTTTTTCAGTAATTATTTTTTCTTTAATCTTAAAAAAATCCGAAGTATCTTTTTCATCATGCTTTGATACTGCTTTAGGAGGACTATTTATTTCTGCTATCTCTTCAGGAATACTAATTTCTTTATAAAGTGTTTGGTTAAAAATTTCGGGCTGCGCCATTCCTTTATAACCTATCCAATAAATTAGTCCACAGGTAGCAATTGTAGATATTTCTGCAAATACCTGAGGTAACTCTTGATTGAAAAGAGAAACAACATCTTCAGTTATCCAAAGTAAATAAAATCCGATATAGATGTATAATATGGCTTTTATCCATGATAGAGTTTTTAATTCTAATTCGGAGTAATAGTTTATGACATTCTTTTGATGTTTAAATAACATCTTGAAAATATAAAGAATGATGAAAATATTAAAAATGTAGTCTATTGTTCGAAGGAATAGCACATCAGATTCATCGGTTATAGAAGGGATTAAAACAGTTAAAACAATCCCAATAATTAATAATCCCCATGATTTTTTAGGAATAGAACCATAAATGTTTTGCTGTACATAAAATAACAGAAATACTAAACTAGGTAAGCTAAATACTGAGGATACTTCAAGCGAAAAAGAATTGTATTCAGCTATGTTTGCGCAAAAAACCTGAAACACCTCTATCCCTAAACTAAGTAGAAATAAACCGAGAGAGATATTTGCTTTAGACGATTTCAATAAAAAAAGTAGTCCTAAAACAAAGGCGGTTGTAAATGATAGTAAATCAAAAATCTGAAAAAAGTCAAGCGTGATTTGCATGTATAAGAATTAAATCAATGTCCTCAATGCAAAGCATACGAGGTATAAGTTTAACAAAATTATTCTTCGATCGGGACAAGCCTCTGGAAATTAAACCCAGTGATAGGTTTAAAGTTTCTAAATTAGTCATTAATTTAGGAAAACGAATTCTTAAAGGTTAAAAAGAAATACTATTTTAGCAACAATATCGTTGTAATATCAATATTAGCCAACTATCATGATTTTAAAATATATAAAAATTAGTTTCTTTTTTTTAGCAGCAATAGCTTCCGCTCAAGAAGAAGTTACAGATACAACTTCATCAAAAATTAAAGTAATTGATACTGTAAAAACTCAATTAGTAGAAGTTGTTAAAGACTCTTTAACCATAAAAAAAGATAGTATAATCTCTGAGAACCATTCTCTTAAGACTATTGTGTCTGATACCATAAAAAAAGATGCTGCACAACTAGCTTTTTTGAAATTAAAAGCAGCTATTAAAGATAAACCTGATTATGAGTATGCTAGTAAAGTAGATAGCTTGTGGTTAAAGGAACTGTACAGTAATGACTTATATGACTCTATACATCATGTTAGAAAAAATGTGAAAGCAGATACTATTTACTACCCTGAATTAACTAAGGATACTTTAATAGCTCGTTTAAAACGATTGAATGATCGTACTCCTTTTAATATAGAATACAATCCTATTTTAGAGAGTGTTATCAAACGTTTTTTAAAAAATCGCCAGCAAACTTTAGAACGATTAATGGGATTAAGCGCTTATTATTTTCCACATTTTGAAAAGGAATTGGATGCACATAATATGCCATTAGAATTAAAATATTTAGCAATTGTTGAGTCTGCATTAAACCCAAGAGCAAGATCTAGGGTAGGAGCTACTGGGTTATGGCAATTCATGTATGCAACAGGGAAAGAACATGGATTAGATGTTAATTCATATGTTGATGAACGTAGTGATTTAGATAAATCAACTATAGCAGCATGTGAATATTTAACGCGAGTATACAATCGTTTTAAAGATTGGGATTTAGCCTTAGCCTCCTATAATTCTGGTCCTGGAAATGTATCGAAAGCGATTCGTCGTTCTGGAGGGAATAAAAACTATTGGAATATTCGTTCATTCTTACCTCGTGAAACTGCAGGTTACGTACCTATTTTTCAAGCAACAATGTATGTGTTTGAATATGCTTCAGCTCATAATTTAAGAGGTAATATGCCAGAATATCAGTATTTTGAAGTGGATACTGTTCGCGTAAAAAAGAAACTTTCTTTAAAGCATGTTGCTGAATTATTAGAAATAAAAATGGAGGATCTTCAATTTATGAACCCCTCATACAAATTAGATATCATTCCAGTTATTAAGGGGGAGAACTATGTGTTGCGTTTGCCTAAAACTCATATAGGAAAATTTATAACTCATGAAGATGCCATTTATGCCTATGCGGATAAAGATTTTAATAAACGCGAAAAGCCATTGCCAGAATTAGTAAAAACATCTAATAGAATACGTTATAAGGTACGTTCAGGAGATTTTTTAGGTAAAATTGCTAAAAGGTATAGTGTAAAGGTGAGTTCTATAAAACGTTGGAATGGATTACGTTCTAATAGTTTGAAAATCGGACAACGTTTAATTATATACCCAAGGTATCCACAAAAAATTGTTAGTAAAAAGACCTCAAGAAAAACGACAAAAAAATCTTCTAATAAGTCATCTTCTAAAATGAAGACGGTAGGGAGTTATACTGTAAAAGCTGGCGATACATTATACGGAATAGCGAAAAGATACTCAGGAGTTTCAGCTGATAATATTAAAACACATAATAATTTATCTAATGTAGGTTTAAAGCCAGGGATGGTTTTAAAAATACCAAAAGGGTAACTTCTTGTGGGCTTTATGATTAAACGATGTTTAGTACAGAATTCACTACATTTGACGTGATTTCCTTTCGAAAAACGTCAATTCGAGTAGTTTTTTGATAAAAAAATGTGTTAAGAATAGTATTTTTGAGCAACTAAGTTTATTAAAAAGTCCGAACTATAAAAAGTACCGATAAAATAATTTCAGTAAAATTTTCTCAAGGTGTTTTTTGGTATAAATTTTGAAAGCATAAAGAAAATAAATCAACAGCCCTATTGTAAGCACGTGAGGCGTGAATTAATAATAACATTTCCTGAGCTATCCTCAAGGAATTAAGCCCACTGGTGGGATTTAAAATAGAAATATGTCATATAAAAATATTCTTATCGCAGTACTTTCGTTATTTCTTTTTTCATGTAAGGACGATACTAAAAAAGATAAACGTTATTTACCTTCATCTGGAGGAACAACAAATATGTTAACTATTGTGTCAGATGATAGTTTATGGAATGGAGAGGTAGGGGATGCCACAAGAGCTATTTTTGCAGCACCAGTTTATGGTTTGCCCCAAGAGGAGCCTATTTTTACGTTAAAGCAAATGAATCCTAAGGCGTTTCATGAATTTGTAAAGAAAAGCAGAACTTTTGTTGAATTAAAGAAAGGAGCTCCAAAAGGGATACGATTTATAAAAGATGTATACGCATCACCTCAATTAGGTATTATAGTTTCTGGAGAAAACAATGAAGAATTAATCAATGTTTTACAAGAAAATGCGATAGTAATGGCTGATAAAATCAAATCGGTTGAGATAGCTCGTAAGGTTGTAGAAATTACAAAAAATCAATTAGATACCGAAGAAGTATCGGATGTATTTGGGATAGACTTGACAGTATTATTCAGTTACAGAATAGCTAAGAAAACAGATAATTTTGTGTGGTTACGTAAAGATATTAAAAATGGAGACATGAACTTAATGATTTATGAAGTGCCTTATGGAACAATTAAAAACGATAGTTTAGCAATTAATAGTATTGTGAAATTACGTGATTCAATAGGAGAAAAACATATTCCTGGTCCGGTTAAAAATTCTTATATGATAACTGAAAAAGCATTTTCTCCATATTTAGGGACAACAATAATAGATGGTAAATCTGTGTTAGAAACACGTGGTGTTTGGGATGTGAAAAATGATTATATGGCAGGACCATTCATCAACTATATTATTGATGATAAAAAGAACAATCGTCAGTTGGTATTAGAAGGTTTTACTTATGCTCCACAAATTGCTAAAAGAGACTATATGTTTGAGTTAGAATCTATGATTAGATCTGTTACAATAAAATAGTTTTAATGTGTTAACTCTGCATTTCTAGAGTCTTTTAATAGATGTGTTAAGTTCATCATCATATTTTTTTCTAAGATATCATATTCACCATCACACATAAATAATAATTCAATTTCATAGAGTAATAAATCTACTTCATTGTTATTGAATTTATTTTCTTGCGTGTAGGCTAAAATCTTTTGTAAACTTTGATAGTCATTATCTTTTGATAATTCTGAAAGAATATTTTCGTAAATATTGTTATTAACTTTTGCGAGGATTAAATCTTTTTCCTCATCATCAAAAAAATAATCAACATGTGCAGAATATAATAAGGTGTAGGCTAAAAACTCATCATTTGTCCAATGTTTAGTAGGCTGTTCCATAAAAAGGTAAATTAAGGTTGTAAAATATTGAAGTAAATCGGGTTTAATCTAAGTTACTGATTTTTAACGAGATACGCAAGGTGTGAGTTAGTGAAAATCCTGTAAATAGCAATTTTATAGTCAAACTAAAACAAGTCTAGTTTGACTATGAAATTGCTTAATAATTTGTTGAGATTCTGAACTAAATTCAGAATGACGTGTTGTAATTTTTTTAGTTAAATGGTATTTATGAGCCTTTACTCTAACAGTGAAACGGTCTTTTATTTAAAAATTTTAATTATATGTGTTTCCCTTTTTCCCAACCGTGTTTTCCTAAGTATTGGTCTCCTGACTCAACGGCACCTTCTTCAATAGAAGTCCCCATAGAATCATTCCAACGGTTTAAGTAGCCGAATAGAGAGATAACTCCTAACATCTCAACAATTTCTCCTTCATTCCAGTATTTATGTAATTCAGTTTGAATTTTTTCATCTACAGCATTTGGAACTACAGAAGCAGCTAATGAAAAATCTAAAGCTGCACGTTCAGCAGCAGAAAAGGCAGGATGAGTTTTATATTCCCAAATATTATCCAATTGTTCTTGTTCCGCACCATAACGTTCCGCAGCTCTAATAGCATGTGCTTGACAGTACCTACACCCTGTTGCGTTACTAGAAACCCATGCAATCATACGTTTTAATGCAGAAGTTACTTTTCCTTCATTTGCCATGACTGCTTTATTTAAATTGATAAAGGCTTTTGAAATGGCTGGTCTGCGTTGCATTGTCAATACAGAGTTAGGGCAGAAGCCTAATGTTTCATTAAAAAAAGTAGCTAATTCTTGAGTTTCCGAATCATGATCGGCAGATAATGGTGTTACTAAAGGCATGTATGTTGTTTTTAAGTTTTTTGACTAAAATACAATTTTCTAATTGTATTTTGAATTTGAGTACAGTCTTTAATTATAGAGATTCCTTACATTTACGCATACAGTTTTTAAAAAATAATTTAATGGATAAGAATATAGTAAAAACCTATTGGAAGGGTGATATGACTTTTGATGCAACTAACCCGGGAGGAAACTTGGTTATGGATGCTTCAAAAGAAATAGGAGGGAATGATGATGGATTACGTCCAAAAGCAATGATGTTAGCTTCTTTGGCAGGTTGTTCAGGAATTGATATTGCAATGTTGGTAAAAAAAATGAAAGTAGAAATAGACACCTTTGACATTGAAATAGAAGCAGAATTAACCGATGAACATCCAAGATATTATCATAAAGTTGATTGTGTATATAATTTTTATGGAGCTAATTTAAACGAAAAAAAAATTCAAAAAATAATAGATTTATCAGTTGATAAATATTGTGGAGTAATGGAAATGTTCCGCCAGTTTGCTGAGGTTACTATTGCTATAAATTATCATAATTCTTAAAAAATGGAAGCAGAAAACTATTTAGAACTTAATAAAGAATCTTGGAATAAAAGAACTGCGCACCATGTAGTATCGGATTTTTATGCAATGGATGATTTTAAAGCAGGGAAAACGTCTTTAATGGATATAGAGCTTGGGCTGTTAGGAGATGTTAAAGGAAAACGTATTTTGCATTTACAATGTCATTTTGGACAAGATAGTTTGTCTTTAGCTAGAATGGGGGCAAAAGTTACGGGAATTGATTTGTCAGATAAAGCCATTGCCACTGCAAAGGAATTAAACACTGAATTAAATTTAAATGCTGAATTTATCGTCTCTGATGTATACGATTTACCTAACAACTTACAAGGTGAATTTGACATTGTATATACTTCTTATGGAACCATTGGTTGGTTGCCGGATATGACTAAGTGGGCAAGCATAATCAATCATTTTCTAAAACCTAAAGGGAAGTTTGTATTTGTAGAATTTCATCCAAATGTTTGGATGTATGACGATGATTTCACGCATGTGAAATATAATTACTTTAATGACGAGGCAATTGTAGAAGAGGAGGAAGGTACTTATGCAGATAAAAATGCTGATATCAAGTTCAAATACGTAAGTTGGAATCACGGATTAAGTGAAGTAATGTCTGGATTGTTAGATAGCGGATTAACAGTAAACAATTTTAAAGAATACAATTATTCTCCTTATGATTGTTTTGCACATACCGAAAAAATTGGGGAGCGTAAATACCAAATAAAAGCATTTGGGAATAAAATGCCGATGTGTTATTCGATAGTTGCAAGTAAGAATTAAATACTATGCGTTGGACCATAAAACCAAAACCTGATTCTAATAAAATAACTCATTTACAAGAAGTATTAGGCGTAAATGAAATTATTGCTACAATATTGGTACAACGAGGTATTGAAAATTTTGAGCAAGCAAAAGCATTTTTCAGGCCATCATTAACAGAGTTACATGACCCATTCTTGATGAAAGATATGGACAAAGCGGTAACGCGAATAGAACATGCTATTGCTAATAACGAAAATATCATGATTTTTGGTGATTATGATGTTGATGGTACTACGGCAGTTTCTTTAGTAGCCTCTTATTTAAAAACCTATTACGATAATGTAGCCACTTATATCCCTGATCGTTATGCGGAAGGATATGGAGTTTCTTATATGGGAATCGACTATGCTGAGGACAATGATATATCGTTAATTATAGCGTTGGATTGTGGTATAAAAGCGATTGATAAAGTTGCTTATGCGGCAGCCAAAGGAATAGATTTTATTATTTGTGATCACCATAAACCGGGAAAGGAATTGCCAAAAGCTCTTGCAGTTTTAGACCCTAAACGTAGCGATTGTACCTACCCGTATGATGAGCTCAGTGGTTGTGGAGTTGGATTTAAACTCATACAAGCGCTTGGAGTACATAGAAACGAAACTATTGATGATTTTATTCCGTATTTAGACTTGGTAGCTACCAGTATTGCAGCAGATATTGTTCCGATAACTGGAGAGAATCGAATTTTAGCACATTATGGGCTAAAGGTAATTAATAGTAATCCGAGGCCAGGAATAAAAGCATTTACTAAAAATGCAAAAAAGAAGGAACTATCCATTACTGATGTGGTATTTCAAATAGCACCAAAAATTAATGCAGCAGGACGTATAAAACATGGGAATCATGCGGTGAGTTTATTGTCAGAATTAGATTATACTACTGCAGTACAGTTTGCAACTGAAATAGATACATATAACACCGAGCGTAAGGAATTAGATAAACAAATTACTAAAGAGGCGCTACAACAAATTAAAGTAAATAAAGAGGAAGAAGGTTTTACATCTGTGGTGTATGATCCAACTTGGCATAAGGGAGTTATTGGTATTGTGGCTTCTCGATTGATAGAAAATTATTACCGCCCTACTTTAGTATTTACAAAAAGTGGCGATAAGTTAGCTGCTTCAGCACGTTCAGTAAAAGGTTTTGATGTATACAATGCCTTGGAACAATGCTCAGAGCATATCGAGCAATTTGGGGGGCATATGTATGCTGCTGGACTGACTCTGTTACCTGAGAACTACGATAAATTTAAAGCGAAATTTGAAGAAGTTGTAGCTACAACCATTGATAGACGTTTATTAGTAGAAGAGATTATTGTAGATTTAAAAATATCGCTCCAAGATATTGACACGAAGTTAATGCGGGTGTTAAAGCAAATAGGTCCTTTCGGCCCGAAAAACATGCATCCCATTTTTATGTCCGAAAATATGCAAGATACGGGCTATGGTAAATGCGTAGGTGAAGATGATAAACATTTGAGGTTTACAGCTAAAGAAACGAACTCAAACCCTATTGTAGGTATTGGTTTTGGGTTAGGAGATAAGCTGAGTAGTATTACCAATAAGAAACCATTTAGTACAACTTATGTATTAGACGAAAATGAGTGGCAAGGCAATGTGAGTTTACAATTAATGGTAAAGGATATTAAATAAAATGTTTTTATTTAGAATAATTAAAAATAAGACTATATTTGTGTAACTAACATAAGTATAGATGCAAGATATTTATAGAATTTACCACAACAGTATAGGGATTGCTTTTCAATGGAAAAAAGACATTAAAAATGGGAATACCGATACTATACAATTAGTATTCAGAAATACAGGTTTTTATTTAACATTGGAAGAAATAAAAGCGTTTTATAATAAGGTAAAAGTGTCACATCAATTAAAGCAATGTGAAGGCTGTACGAAGCATAATAAATGTAGTAGTTATTTATTACAAACTCCAAGTGAAAAAGTAGACTTATCAGTTTCAGCAGAGGAGTTAAATTTAATTAGTGATTTGATAAAAGGGACTTTATTTCAGATAGAACTGAATGAGTATATCAATGAAATATGTAAGAATTAGGGTGCAGTGAAAATTATAGAAGATGTGTGAATTCAGTTATTTCGACGATAGGAGAAATTCCATATCAGTAAGTACGTGTTATTCTCAGGATGAGATTTCTCCTATTGTCGAAATGACGTTTGTGTTTTTAATACTCTTTTAATTCTAACTGTTCTCCATCAAAATCTCCATAGGTATAATAATTAATCCAGTCGCCCAGATTAATATATTGAGAGTTTTTAGCGATATCTATGGTCATAGGTAAATGACGATGCCCAAAAACAAAATAGTCGTAGTGTTTTTG
>Ga0105354_1000451_pt1 | contig 25607 bp, 30 predicted proteins | sample GOMGulsemesocosm_FD_83658 | JGI IMG/M metagenome (GOLD analysis project Ga0105354, IMG submission 83658) | Methane-oxidizing microbial communities from mesocosms in the Gulf of Mexico - GOM9B Gulf of Mexico | ecosystem: Environmental > Aquatic > Marine > Cold seeps | place: USA: Gulf of America...
ATTTTGATGTTTACGTATCAATGCTACGATCCTATTTTTTTCTTTAGTAAATGTTGATGTTTTTAAGGATTCATCTTTTTTAAACTTAGTTTCGTTTTTATGATTTTCTAATAATTGTTGCAAATTGTTGTCTTTAATGTTATAAGTGATTTTATCAAACCTATATTTATCGAATATGTTATCTTTCTCTATATCTACTGTTTGCTGAGTTGAAGAACAGCTTACGATAATTCCGCAAATCAAAAAAAGGATGAAAATAAATTTTGATGTTTTCATATGTTTAATTTTAAGTTTATTTATTAAATCCTGACTAAGGTCAAATTTACTATAATTTTTCCAACACATAAATTTTCCTCTTTAGCTCAAGAAACTAATAGGCTTATCTTGTGTGGGAAATGTTGTACAACGTGTTTGTATAAGGTTAGTTGAGTGTTTTAAGTACTAAAGTTAGCAAATAAATCACAGATAGAAAGTCCGCGAGGACTTTCGTAAATTGGCTAAAACCAAGCAATTAATTTTATACGGTGTTGTACACAGTTTTTATTTTTTTAATATCCAGTTTATCAAATCTTTTTTATCAACTATTGCCCAACTATGTGGGTGTCTTTCTCCATTTGCTCTATATCCTTTATTGTTCGTTGGAATATATTCAACATTTTCAAAGTTTTGTTCTTTTAATCTTTCTGATAATTTTTTGATATAGAAGGCATTCATTTGGTCATAATCAGCCATTCGGTTTTTTTTCCACCAAAGAGTATCTGGTTCCGTATAAAGTCTAATTTTAGTGTTTTTCAATTTCTGTAAGTTAGAAGTATTGTTACTTTTATAAGTAAATATAGAATTGTTTTCGTACTTTTTTAGTTCCTCATTTGGGTTTCCAAAAGTATTACTTAAAGTTTCAATTATCCAATTACTTTCTTGTACTGAAACTTTTGAAAAATTTCGTTTAATGTTTTTTTCTGACGTAGAGTATAATGCCTCTAAATCAATTGGTGAATCTACAATAAAGACTCCTTTTGGGTCAATATGGAATTGCTTCATTCCAACAATATAGTTGCTTATTAAAAGACTTACAACTCCACCACTTGAAAAACCACCGATGTAAATATTGTCAGTTGGTAATTTGTTGGATTCAATAATTTCTTGTAGTCTTTTCGCAAGTTGATGTTTTTCATTTTCTTCTAACCACAACTTCTGATTGTAATTAGAAAATATGACAGCGATATTATTTTCTTTTGCTATTTCAAGTATCTTGAATTCTCTTTTAATATCCTCTGCAACTTCTGGGTAACCACCGAAAAGAACTAAAACTCCATTTATTTTTTTAGTTGGTTTATACAATTCGTAATCTTCTTTCTTTATTTCTTGAAATGTCGATTTTGTCGACTCCTCTACTTTTACTTTTTTCACACCTTTACACGAAATAGCAAGTGTAAATATTAAAATTATTCCTAAAATTTTCTTCATTGGTTAAATTGTGTACAACGTGTTTGTGTATGGTTAGTTGCGTGGTTAAGCAACTAATTTAGCAAAAATGGAACGAACCAGAGGAAATTCCGCAGGAATTTCCACGTAGGCAAGTCACAAGCAATGAACTATACACGTTGTTGTGCAACGTTTTTTTTCATTTTCGGCCTTCTAATCTAAATTCATAATGCGTTATAAATTATTAATCCGCCAAATAAAAAAGCAAAAGGTGAAATTAATTGAAAATATATTGGTTTCAGCACATCCGCACTTTTCATCGAAAATTTATGATGTAATTTTCTAGGAACAACATAAAGTATCAGTGAGGTTATGAGCATAATCCATCCGAAAATTTTAAATGCTTCAGGATATTTAGAAAAATCCGAGTGTAAAATCAAAGCAGTCGCTGGAATCAATCGGATTGTAATTTCCGCATAGTTTATAAAGTTTGTACTACCTGCCTTTCTCAAGGTTGTTCTTGCATTTTTTGGTTTAACAAGCATTATAAATCCAATAAATACTATAAATAATCCGAAAAATATTACAATCCATTTTGCAATTTCTAATATCATAACTTAGGTCAGTTTTTAAAAATCAGATTATTAAAATATTCTTGGACTCAATGTTGCACAACGGTTTTGTGTATGGTTTCGTTATGTGTTTCATCAACTAAATTAGCAAATACAAACCGAATAGAAAATCCGCGAGGATTTTCGTAAGGAAGCCTGCACTAGCAATGAATTATACACGTTGTTGTAGCCAGTTATTTTAATTCCGAATGTTTGTTAATTCGGTTTCTAATTCTACTTTAGCATTTACCTCTTCAGTTGTTAAAGTTCCATTTAGTAAATCATTACTTTCATAAGGATCATTAAACAAGTTATACATCTCTTCATTCCCATTTGCATTGACAATAAGTTTAAATTCTCCATTGCTTACAGCCCAAAGGTCATCTGTACCGTCATCTACTTCTGAATATTGAAATTCTCTATGTTCAGCATTATTATTCAAAAGTGTTTTAAAACTTTTACTATCATGGATTTCAGGAACAGATATACCTGTTAATTCAGCTATAGTGCAAAAAAGATCCGTGCTACAAATTAAGTTATCATCTTCTCCTATACGACCGACGCCATTGCCTGAAATAAACATTGGAACATTTATTCCGCCTTGATATAAAGAGCCCTTTGCTTTAGTAGGCCCATAAGGTAACTGAGCTACTTGTCCCGGTGATCCATTGTCTCCAATAAAAATAATGATTGTATTATCCAATTCGTCATCAGGTATACCTTCCAAGAGTTTTCCTATTTGATAATCCATTGCTTCTATTGAGGCCATATAATAAGGCATAGGATCTAACCCATCTACATATGGTGGTAAATTACCTTGAGAATGCATTTCACTAGGTGGTAAATGGAATGGAGTATGAGGAGCGTTGTATGCTAACCAGAGAAACCAAGGTTTTGATTGACTGTTAATCCAGTCAATCGACAAATCAGTAAATACTTTTGTCACATATTCATTTTCAACGTTTGTTGAACCACCTTCGGTTAATTGCCATTGATAATAGCTAGGTGCAGCAATTCCTGAAATTAATCCAGCATAATAATCAACTCCAAAAGATTCAGGATTTATGGAAGTAACTTCACCAGATAAATGCCATTTACCGACAATTCCTGTTGAGTACAAATTATTAGTTTGTTCATTTATATACGTTTGCAGGATTTTTTCGGAAGGACTTAACACATCATTTGCAAACTTTACACCCGTTCTATAACCATATTTCCCTGTAATTATTGAGGACCTGGTGGGTGAACAAGTTGGGTTAACCCATAAGTTATTAAAAACTAATCCATTGTTTTTAATTGCGTTTAGGTTTGGTGTGTTGGGTTTAGTACTACCTTCTGAAAAGCCAGCAGTTGCATCCTTACCCATATCATCAGCGATGATGAATAAAATATTTGGGGTAGAAGGAGTGCTTACTTCATTATCTAAATCTGATGCTTCATCTTTATTGCATCCAAAGAGTACAAATAAGCATATTGTAAATATAAATCCTGTTTTTCTCATAATTAATTAATTAATAGTTAATAGTTCAATTTAGACTAATGATTATAGAAATGGTTTAATTGGCTACAACGGTTAGTATAAGAGCAGTAGCGGATTAAAACGCACTCACTTTCAGATTACAATATACTTAAATAAAAGCAAAAACGGCTTGAGTTAAAACCCAAACCGCTATTGCTTTTATACCTTGTTGTAAGTAGTTTTTTATTTAATCAATTTCTGTAATTAAATCTTCTCTACTTTTTCGTACTTTTTTTAGACTGACTAACCAATCGTTTTCAGTATCTCTATAACCTATTGGCAGCATCACACAACTTCTCAATCCTTTTTCTTTCAATCCTAGAATTTCATCTAATGCTGAAGGGTCAAACCCTTCCAATGGAGTAGCATCTACTTGCTCAAACGCTGCAGCTGTAATCGCTTGTGAAAAAGCAATATATGCTTGTTTTGCTGCATGATTAAAGTTTACTTCAGGCTCTCTTGGAGGATACCCTTTTAAAAGCATTTGTCTATAATTTTCCCAACCTTCATTTTTAAACCCTCTAATCGTATTGGTTAAATCAAACATTTTGTTTATTCGGTCTTCTGTATACGTGTCCCAAGCTGCAAACACTAACAAATGCGAACAATCAGTGATTACGGATTGATTCCATGCAATAGGTTTAATTTCTTCTTTTACTTTCTGATTGGTAATTACAAAGACCTCAAAAGGTTGCAATCCGCTCGATGTTGGAGCAAGTGAAATAGCTTCAATAATATTGTCTACTTTTTCTTGAGGTACTTTTTTGCCGTTCATTGCTTTAGCAGCATAACGCCAATTTAATTTATCTAACAATTCCATATATTTATTTTAATTCTTTTAATAAAGTTTCTGCCGCTAGTTTTCCTAAATTATTTGAAGCCAATGGACTTGCTCCTGTAATTAATTTTCTATCTACGCATACTGTTTTGTCCATTTTTGTATTCATCAAATTAACTCCCAAACTTTTTAGTTTTTCACTTAGACCCCAAGGCATTTGTCCTGGTAAATAACCCATCATAGGCGTTTGTTTATCTACTGAATCAGGAAATACAGCCATGTTGTATCCTTCATGTAAAAATTTCTGATTATTAAGTGTAGTTGTTAGTAATGAACCTGGTCCATGACATAGTGTAATAGTAAATAAATCGTTTTCATGTGCCCAATTCAATATTTTACCAACGTTTTTGTCTTCTGGAATACCCAACATAGCACCATGTCCTCCCGGAACAAAAACTGCTGCATAAGATGCTGAATCTGTTAATGAATTATTTACAAAATCTTCTAACTTTTTAGGGTTGTCAAAATTAGATTTATAGTCGTTATAAATGGCTTTCACATGTTCATCTTTTTCGGGAAAAGCCCACATTTCGAACACTGCTGGTTTCCCAGTAGGGGTAGCGATATCAAATTCAAAACCTGCGTTTTTTAGATGTAACATTGGCAATAAGGCTTCTACTGGGTGGTTTCCTGTAGAAAACAATTTGCCATTTTTCATTTTTAGGTTTTTTTGCTCCGTAAAAATTACCAAAATCTTGTTTCTTTTACCTTGGTATTTGGAGTAAGAGGTCTTTTCATAATCCGTTTTGTCAACTGTCCCTAATTTAAGTGCTAATTTTGAGGGGCTAAACGAACCATCTGACTCTAATTTGGGTGCAATTCCTAATATTTTTTTAAACATAATTTTTTTGTATTTATTAATTAAGTACAAAATTAGAATGCTGTTGCCTAAAAAAAATAACCCTATGGTAAGAAATCTATTTTTTTGCTCTTTCAACTCTTATTCGGCTTAAGCTCTGTTGGGTAATGCCTAAATAAGATGCAATGTGATAGTTTGGCGTGTACTGTTCAATCTCCTTGTATTGCTCTACGAATAAATCGTATCTCTCTCCTGCAGTTAATTGTAATTGATTTAAAATTCTTTTATGGAGACTAACTACATGTTGTTCTAAATTTTTTCGCTGAAAAGCTTCAAATTCAGGAAAGGTAGAATATATATTATTTAATTTTTCAGCATTAAACTCAATTACTTTAGATTCTGTAATGCACTCAACTGTTAATGTCGCAGGTTCATTATTGTAAATAGCTATAAAATCGCTTATCCACCAGTCTTTAATGGCAAACTGTAAGGTGTGTTCTTTACCACTTTTATCTGTGCAATAAGACCTTAAACATCCATCTATTACAAAATACGTTTTCTTTACAGTCTGCCCTTCCTTAATTAAAACGTCTCCTTTAGAAAGAGTTTTTTCATTGGAAATGGAATAAAGAAATTCTTCCGCTTCTGAAGTTATTAGTAGACTGCTTTTTATTTTATTGATGAAATGTTCCAATTTATATTAATGGTGTTTGTAATTACTTACAAAACGTTTAGTATATGAAAAGTAGGCGATTACGAAGCAAGAAACTTTTGGTTAAGCAATTAGTTTGATACGAGCCAATAGCCTTGAATTTACTAATATTCCGCCTATTTTTTTATATACATTGTTATGCACTTTTATTCATTATCTCAATCCATTTATGTCATATCGTGACACAAAATTCCAAACCAATTCAGATGTGTTCTGACCTTGAAAAGTTGCGCTAAACCAAACATGGTCGCCACCAATATATTTGTAATGCTCAACAGAAACTGAGCTATCTCCCTGATCATAAACATAATGTTCAATATTATTGTCACTTGTTTCGGTTGGGGTAAAAACTGTATTATTAAAATTAATCCAATGGTCCAACGTACTTTGGGCAGAGTTATAGTCACTACTCCCATTGTAGGGGAGAACGCCATCAGAAGTTCCATGAAGATGTATTACCGGCATAGGATGACTGGTAGGTCCAGTACAATCTAACATAACTCCCGAAATAGACGCTACCGCAGCAATTAAATCACTTTTATAGTTCGCAAGTCCATACGCCATCATGCCTCCGTTTGAGTATCCAGCAGCATAAATTCTCTCCATATTTACATTATACTGAGATGAGATTTCAGTTATCATGGATTCAATAAATCCAAAATCATCAGCATTACTTTTATTGTCTGGTCCTAATGGACAAGCATTCCAATGAGATAAACCATCTAAACAACTACCTTGAGGATAGATTAAAATAAAATTGTCAGCTTCTGCCAATGAGCGCATATCTGCTTCTTGCATATAATCACTAGCATTACCACCAAACCCATGAAAATTCAGCATTAGTGGAACAGAAGATGTTCCGTCATAAGAGTTTGGTATATACAACACATATTCTCTGTTGAGACCTTCATGAACTATAGTCTGTGCATTAGTATTTGAGTAACATTCCTCTGGATTTTTATTATCATCTTTATTACAACTGCTTAGAATTAACAATAAAATAGTAAATAGTAAAATTGCTTTTTTCATTATACAGTTTCTTTAATTTTTTTTAACGCCAATTTCTTTTTGTTATTGGGCATAACGTGTTGTGTATGATTTCGTTGCGTGTTAAGCAACTAAATTAGTAAAAATGAACCGAACCAGTGGACAATCCGCAGGATTTTCCACGTAGGCTTGCACTAGCAATGAATTATACACGTTGTTGGCAATAGTTATTTTTCAAATACAATTTTTCCTTCCTTAATTGTTTTTAAGACTTGTATGTTTTTTATTTCTTGAGTATTTATTTTTAATGGATTCTTATCTAGAATTACTAAGTCGGCTAATTTTCCAGTTTCAAGACTTCCTTTGTTATCTTCTTCATAATGTTGGTAAGCAGACCAGATGGTAATCGCTTGCAATGCTTCGTATGGTGTTAGTCTTTCTTCGGCACCAATAATTTTACCAGAACGAGAAGTTCTTTCTACAGCTGTCCACAATACACGCATTAAATTAGGTAAAGCAACTGGCGCATCTGTGTGAATGGTTATATCTATACCTTTATTTAATGCTGTTTTTACAGGGCTAATTTTTTGCACTAAAGAATCTCCTATTAATTCTTTGTGCCAATCTCCCCAATAAAAGGTGTGCAAAGGAAACAAGGATGCAATCATATTCATGTTTTTGGCTTCGTCTAGTTGGTCTTCTCTTATGTATTGACCATGAATAATTACATCTCGTCTTCCTTTGTTTCCATACTTTTCTTTTAATGGCTTCATTGTTCGTATAAGTTGGTCGACAGCTGCATCTCCATTGGTATGTGTAAGAATTTGCCAATTATTTTTAAAGCCTTTTTCATAAATACTAGATAAAACACTATCATTGGGTATTGCTGGGTAGCCATTGTAGTCATGTGGCATTCCTTCTGGTGGAATTAGATAAGGTTCTGTTCTCCATGCGGTTCTTCCTTGTGGTGAGCCATCTAATGTTACTTTCATACCGCCAATTCTAAATTTGTTAATGTAATTTTTGCTATTCCATTTACTAGACATATGTTTATCTACAAACATGTAATCTATATAGCTTATTACATCAATTTTATATTTATCCATTTCTGCCATTGCTACAAGCATTTCTTGATTTTGCATTGCTCTTCCTTCTTGTGCGGTAGTATATCCGTAAGAAAGCGCCATATCTTGTCCTGCATCAAAAAACTTGATAAGTGCCTCTTGTGATTTAGGGGCTATGGCTTGAAGCATAAATGGGATTGCAGCTAGTTCTTCTAGTACACCGTTAGGTTCATTCGATTTTTTTTCACGTCTTATTAGTCCGCCTTCAGGATTTTTAGAATTAGCATTAATACCTAGTTTCTCTAATCCTTTTGTGTTTACAACTGCAAAATGTCCTGATATATGGACTATCATTATTGGAAATTCAGTACTCACTTTATCTAGGTCGTGTTTTGTAGGGAAACGTTTTTCTTTTAAAACTGAATCATCAAAACCAGTTCCAAAAATCCAACCAGTCAATGCTCTATTTTCTGGTGTATTCCATTGCTTTAATACTGAAATTAGCATTTCCATATCATCAACATTAGCATCAGGTGAGGCAAGTAATTGTGCCCCAATTGCTTGTCCTCCAAAATTTGCAAAATGACAATGGCCATCTATAAAACCAGGCACTAGTGTTTTTCCTTCAAGGTCAATCATATTGTGACCTTTACCAGCAATTTTCATTGCTTCATTACTAGAACCAGTAAAAATGATTTTACCTTCCTTCTCAATAATTGCCTCAACATAATTTGGTGAATCACCTACCATAGTAATAATATCACCGTTGTAATAGACTGTTGCTTGATTTAATTTTTCGGTATCTTCACAGGAATTAAAAAGAGTTATTCCAAAGATTAAAAGCAAGATGTTTTTTTTCATAGTCATTTTGTTTTTTTAATTATTGCCAACGGTCTCGTATAACCGTCAGTTACGGGTTAATATGCGTTAATTTTCGGTTTGACACAGACTTTAGCAATTCCTAGTGGATTCGGACGTAGTCGAATCCGCCGTAATTGCGGTTATACATTGTTGTGCGCAGTATTTTTTATAATAGACTAAAGGTTAAAAAATATCTATATCCACCTTGATTTATCATTATCCAAGCTCCTAATTTGTCCGTTTCAGGTTCAAATAGTAAAACTCCCAGTGGATTTTCGGGTTCTTCTTTTCGATAGTAAGCAAAAACATTATCATCTTTCGCGTACATTTTTTCTCCACCCACAGTTTTCAGTTCAGCTTTTTCTTCGTCGAAAGGCTTATAAATTTCGTGATTTTTATAATATCTCACTGGTTTAGCGTCCAAGTTTTCCAATCCAATACTGTCAACTGTTTTTTTGAAATAATAAAAAAGTGTGTCGAACGCAACAATTCTTCTTTCTCTTCTTTCGGAAACAGTATCGTTTAGGACATAGTCGAAAAAGATATGTTTGTCAAATAAGCTATCTTTTGAGATTTCAGACTTTTCTTTTTTGTACACGTATTGAGCTAATTCTTTTAGTTTAGAATATTGCTCTTTATCGTTCTCATTCCAATTTTCAGAAGTTGTATTTTGTCCAAATCCGAAACTTGTTGACAGTAAAATCATTCCTATTAATATTCTTTGCATTTCGATTTTCATATTGTGCACAACGTAGGTATAAACACACTGGTGTGTTTATTTCCTATATATTTATAACAAATCTAATGGATTTTTAATAGAATCAAAACTACTGATGGCAACATGTGTATAAATTTCGGTGGTTTTACTAGAACTATGGCGTAATAAAGTTTGAATATATCTTAAATCTGTTCCAGATTCTAATAAATGAGTTGCAAAACTATGTCTTAATGTGTGGGGAGTTACTACTTTTTTTATATTGGTTCTTTTTGCAGCTTGACTAATAACTTTTCCTACACTTGTTCCGCTATATTTTTCATGATTTATTCCTTCAAATAAATATAATTTTGGTTTATGTTGTAAATAGTAGTTTCTTAAATCTTCCAAGATACTTTTTGCTAGTAAAGTGTAACGATCCTTATTACTTTTAGCATCCTTAATATGTATTAACATTCTTTTGGAATCAATGTCATTAATTTTAAGATTGAATAATTCTTCTTTTCTGACAAATCGTATGCAGTTTCGTATTCACTTTCGTATGCTAAGGTAAGCATCTCTTTAAAATTAAACATAAAAAAAACGGTTTAGTAAGACTAAACCGTTAGTTTTCAATGATTTTAAATTTGTAGCGAGAATGGGGCACGATCCCATGACCTCCGAGTTATGAATCCGACGCTCTAACCAGCTGAGCTACCTCGCCATAATTTTGAGATTGCAAATATAATAACATTATAGAATAACACAAGACTTTTTTCATTAAAAAAATAAAAAAAATAATGTCTTATTTAATAATTAAATACATATATTGACCAAAATAACGATTACCAAATGGATGATAAAATTAAATACGAAATAGAATTCCCAATACATGCCTCACCATCATTACTTTATCAGTATGTTGCTACGCCTTCAGGATTATCTGAGTGGTTTGCAGATAATGTAAATTCTAGAGGAGAAGTGTTTAAATTTATTTGGGATGGCTCTGAAGAACAAGCTAAAGTTTTGACTAAAAAGAGTGGTGAACGTATTAAATTTAAATGGTTAGAAGATGAAGATGATACTTATTTCTTTGAAATCCGTATTCAAGTAGATGAAATTACTAAAGATGTGTCTTTAATGATTACAGATTTTGCTGAAGAAGATGAAATTGAAGAATCTAAAATGTTATGGACTAATCAAATTTCAAGTTTAAAACAAGTTATAGGTTCGGTTTAAAAAACAATCTATTTAAAGTATATTTGTCCTAAAGAAATTTAGGACTTTTTTTATGATTAATTTTAACGGTACACTTCAAGAAAACACAACATTTATATCTATTAATAATAGAGGATTTAATTATGGCGATGCTGTTTTTGAAACCATAAAAGTGAGTAATACTAAAATTTTGTTTTGGGAAGATCATTATTTCCGACTTATGGCAAGTATGCGTATTATGAGAATGGAAATCCCAATGACCTTTACCATGGAATTTCTTGAAGCTGAATTATTAAAAACGATTAAAGCTAATAATGCTGAAAATAAAACAGTTAGAATAAAATTTTTAGTAAGTAGAAGTGAAGGTGGATTATATCAACCAGATACAAATAACATAGATTATTACATTTCAGTTAGAATATTAGATCAAGAATTTTACACTTTAAATGAAGCTGATTATTTTGTGGATTTATATAAAGACTTTTATGTTGCTCCTAGTTTATTATCTACTTTAAAAACAAACAATAAAGCCTTAAATATTTTAGCAAGTATTTATGCAAAAGAAAACGATTTTAATAATTGCTTAATTTTAAACACTAATAAAAGTATAGTGGAAGCTTTAAACGGAAACTTATTTTTAGTTAAGGCAAACACTATTAAAACACCACCATTGGTAGATGGATGTTTAAATGGCGTAATGAGAAAGCAATTAATAGAATTAATTAAATTAATGCCAGATTACACTTTAGAGGAAAGCTCTATTTCTCCTTTTGAATTGCAGAAAGCAGATGAGTTGTTTATAACAAATGTAATTACAGGGATTAAGCCTATTACTAAATATAGAAAAAAGACTTTTAAGAATGATGTTGCTAGGTTATTATTACAAAAAATAAATGTAAAACTAAGATTAGCTTAATTATAGCTAGGGTTTTCTGGAGCATTGCACCAAATAGAGTAATCTCCTCCTAATTCTACCATTTTATCCTTCCAGAAGAATTTATCGTCTTTTTCTATAATATTTTGTTTATAGATATTGTCCGAAACTATCCATGCGTTTGTTTTAAGCTCTTCTTCGAGTTGATTAAGATCCCAACCAGAATAGCCTAAAAAGAATTTAATATCTTTAGGAGATATTTTTTTTGACTTTATAAGTTCTATAACTGTATCAAAATGTCCTCCCCAAAAAATGCCATTAGAGATTTCTATACTATCAGGAATTAAATTTGGACACTTGTGTATAAAATAAAGATTGTCTTGTTCTACGGGGCCACCATTAAAAACTTTAAAATCTTCTTCTATTTCTGGAATTAAATCGTTTAACGTAAATTTAAGTGGTTTATTAAGAATAAAACCTATAGATCCATCTTTACCATGGTTTGTTAGTAAAACCACGGATCTGTTAAAAGACAAATCTCCTATTATTGAAGGTTCTGCAAATAATAAATTACCTTTTCTTAGTTTTATTAAAATCATATGGTTAATGGTTTAATACTATTCTAATATAACTTTTTTTATTTAATCAAACAATTTTATAAGATAACAGGTACAAAAAAAGCTCTTAAACTAAGTTTAAGAGCTTTGATATAAGTTTTTTGACTAGAAATATGCTTAGTTTACAGCACCTGCTAAATCAGAACCAGCTTTAAATTTAACTACATTTTTTGCAGCAATTTTGATAGTTTTTCCAGTTTGAGGGTTTCTTCCATCTCTTGCAGCTCTTTTAGTAACTGACCAAGATCCGAATCCTACTAAAGAAACTCTGTTTCCTTTTTGTAAAGCTCCTTCAATTTCTATTAACGCACATTCTAAAGCTTTTTTTGAAGCTGCTTTAGTAATTCCTGCGTGTTCTGCCATTGCGTCGATTAAATCTGTTTTGTTCATAATTTTAATTTTAGTTATTAATAATATAGTCGGTTATAAATTTATAATCCTCCTACAAATTTAGCAGGAATATCATACCACACAAGTGATAGCAAGGTAAATACCTATATTTGTTAATAACTTATGGTAATTGTTAATAAAGTTGCTTGTTTTTTGTCATTTTTTACTAAGTCAGTAATAGTAAGGGTTTACAGAAGTTTACAATTTTTATGAAATTGATATCCATTTAAAAGCGATTTTACGTCCATTTTTCGTTTTCCTTGAACTTTTATTTCTAATAAATTAAGGAAACCATCAGTAACAGCAACCTTTAATTCTTTCTTGCTAACTACTAATTGGCCATTTTTTAAATTATGTGCTTCTAATACTTTTTCTGTTTTATGAATTTTAATTTCTAGAGTCTCATCACCATTTTTTAAATTGCACCAAGCGGCAGGATAAGGATCAAGTCCTCTAATATGGTTATATATAGTGTCTATATCTTTATCAAAATCAATTTTACAATTATCTCTATTTAATTTGTAGGCTGTTCTAATACCTTCAAAATCTACTTGAGGTTTTGGCTCTACAGTGCCTTTTATAATTTCTTCAACTGTTTTTACAACTAATTCACTTCCTAAATGCATTAATTTATCGTGTAAGCTTCCGGCATTTTCATCTGCTTCAATTGGAATAGTTTCTTGAAAAATCATTTCGCCCGTATCAATTTTTTCATCTATAAAAAATGTTGACACTCCAGTTTTTGTTTCACCATTAATAATAGCCCAATTAATTGGTGCCGCACCACGATATTGAGGTAGAAGTGAAGCATGTAAATTAAATGTTCCATATTCTGGCATTTGCCAAACCACTTTTGGAAGCATTCTAAAGGCAACTATAATTTGTAAATTGGCATTTAGTGCTTTTAATTGATCTGTAAATTCTTCGCTTTTAAGATTTGTAGGTTGGAGAATATTTAAGTTGTTTTTTAAAGCAAACTCTTTTACTGCAGATTGATTTATTTTTCGACCTCTTCCAGCAGGTTTGTCTGGAGCAGTAATTACACCAACTACATTATATTTTGCTTTTAATAAAGCGTCTAAAATGGTCACTGCAAAATCTGGAGTTCCCATAAATACTATTCTTAAATCTTTCATTGTTTGTTTTGTTTTAACAGATAAGTTTGAAAACTAATCAGTTTTAATTTTATAGGTGTTATGTGCTGTAACTTCAATCTTGTTATGTTCTAAAAGATAGGTTATAGCATTCTTTAATTCGGTTTCATTACATTTTAAATCCTTAACAAGTGTTCTTGAATTAGCTTCGGTTGTTTTTAAATATTCTAAAACACCATTAGCAACATCTTGTTTTAAATAGGATTTGTTTACGTTGTTCTTAATGCAAACTGAACAAATACCGCATTTATCTTCTAGTTTTTCACCAAAATAGTTGGTTAGCTGTATGGTTTTACAAACCTCTTCGTTATTAATATAATTTATAACAGATGCTACCTGGCTAGTTTTTAATTCGTTTTGTTGCTTAATAATTTTTGCAATTCTGTTTATGGTTTTATCGTCTTCTCTAGGTTCTAAAAAACAAATAGAGGCATCGGTTTTATTATGCTTAAAGCTAATAATCTCATCTTTCTCTAATTGCTGAAGAACGGAAATAATTTTAGCTTGATTTATATTAGTTTTCTTTGAAATTAAGCCAACGTTAATTTTAGTGTTATGCTCAAAAATCCCGCCATAAGTTCTTAAAATAGATTTGGCTATAATTGCACTGTTCTCATGTGTTTCTAGATATCTAAATAATTGTGAACTACTAATTAAAAACTGAACAAAAATAGTAGTATTAAACTGTTTTGTTAAACTTATAATTCCTACGCGATCTAATGTTTGTAAGCTATTATAGGTTAAGGTATAATTTAAATTATAATGCTGACAAAAATCTGTGAATTCAAAATTAAAGATATCTTCAACAGATTCGCCATAAGCTATTTGAAAATAACTACTTAATTTTTTATAAACCGTTTTAATAAAATCAACAGTTGGTAAAATACTTAAAAATTGCTTTTTTAAGATGTTTTCGTCGTTAGTATTACATAAGATTACTGCAAAAGCTTTTTTACCATTCCTACCAGCTCGTCCAGCTTCTTGGTAATAACTTTCTATACTTTCGGGTAAGTTTAAATGGACAACAGTTTTAACATCTGCTTTGTCAATTCCCATTCCAAAAGCACTTGTAGCTACCATAACTTGCGCTTGGTTGTTTATCCAGGTATTGTAATTGGTTTCTTTTTCTGTGTTAGTTAATCCACCATTATAATAAGTTACGGTTATGTTTTGGCTTTTTAAATATTGAGAAACTTCAATAGTACTTCTTCGATTTCTAACATAAACTATAGAAGCTGCAGGATTTTTTCTTAAAATGGTTTCTAATCGGTATAACTTATCTTCTTCATAAAAAACCATATAAGCCAAATTATCTCGCTTAAAAGAGGTCTTGAATGTTTTAGATGAAATAAAGTCTAACTCCTTTTTTATATCATCTACAACTAAAGGTGTTGCTGAAGCAGTAAGCGCAATAATATTTACCGTAGGTTGTAAATCTCTTAATAAGGTAATATTCTTGTAAGCTGGTCTAAAATCGTTTCCCCATTGGCTAATACAATGCGCTTCGTCTACAGCAATCAAATTTACTGGCATTTGCTTTATTCTGGACTGTACAATATCTTGTTGTAAACGTTCTGGAGATAGATATATAAATTTATAATTACCATAAATGCAATTATCCAACATGGTACTAAGTTGGTCTGAGCTAATTCCGCTTGTTAAAGCCATAGCTTTTATACCTTTTGCATTTAAAGCTGCAACTTGGTCTTTCATTAAAGCAATTAAAGGTGAAATCACAATGCAAATCCCTTCTTTTGCTAATGCAGGAATTTGAAAACACAACGATTTTCCTCCACCTGTAGGCATTAAAACCAAAGTATCCTCATTAGAAATTACCGTATTTATAATGTCTTCTTGTTGCGGCCTAAATGCCGTATAATTAAAATACTTTTCTAATATGTTTATGGGATGCTGCATTAAATAGCTTTAACCACACTAATTATATGGTTGGTTCTTTCTTCAATACTTCCAAAAGGCACATCTCTTAATTTATAATCAAAAGCAGAATAGGTTTTTAGTAAAGCTTCATGTATTTCTTTAGCCTGTTCAAAAGTTTCATAACGTTCGCTATCTTGACTGTAAATTTCTTGCCAAGGTGCTAAAATAAAAGCATAATCGTAAGTATAGTTTTTACAAGAATCTATAAACGTTTCTGGATAATCTTGACCAACAAAATCCATGTAAGCAACCGTATCTGGAACGCCTCTATCTAAAAAAACAAACTCATTGTTACTACTTGCAGCATCTTTAAATTGTTGTTCTCTTCCTTTTAAAAGTAATTCACTAAAAAGTAAAGGTTTTTCTAAGAATAGTTGGTCAATTCCATCTTTTCTAGCGTCTAAGATAACCTGTCTAGATATTTCTTCAAAACACGTAAAACCTTTAGCGGTTAACGCATTAATAATAGAAGATTTTCCTGTTCCTGGTCCGCCGGTAATTACAATTTTTTTTGTGTTCAAATCAAATAATGTATTAAAAAGTAAAAATCGGAATTAAATTCATTAAAAAAAAATGTTAGTAAACCTTATATTTGTATACTTTCAAAAACACATATGAATCCAAATCAAGACCCAAAAGCATTTTATGCTAAATTAAAATCTCAATTAGAAGACACATCTTTGTGGCCAGCAGAATATTTATACAAATTTATTGTAAAGAGCGATGCTAGTAAAATCAAACAAGTTGAGGATATTTTCGATAATTTAGGAGCTGTAATAACTACTAAAGAATCTTCTAACGGAAAATACACAAGTATCTCTATAAACGTTAAAATGAAAAACCCAGATGCGGTTATAAATAGATATAAAGAAGTAGCCGAAAAAGTTGAAGGCGTAATTAGTCTTTAATATTTTTTTTTTGTAAGTTGCACAAGCATTAAAACTTCAATGCAACAGTACTAAAATCTACACTTTTTATTTTGATAGACGACATAGAATATAACACAGAACGCGAGCATTTAATTATACCAGAATATGGAAGACATATTCAAAAAATGATTAATTATGCGGTTGCGCAAGAAACTAAAGAAGAACGTAACAAAGTAGCAAAAGCTATTATTTCTGTTATGGGAAATATGCAACCTCATTTGCGTGATGTACCAGATTTTCAACACAAACTTTGGGACCAATTATTTATAATGTCTAAGTTTGAGTTGGATGTAGATTCTCCTTTTGATAAGCCATCTGAAGATGAATTACGCGAAAGACCAAAAACTTTAGAATATCCACAGAATTTCCCTAAATATCGTTTCTACGGAAATAATATTAAAACCATGATTGATGTGGCTAATACTTGGGAAGAAGGCGAATTAAAGGAAGCTTTAGTTTTAACTATTGCTAACCACATGAAAAAATGTTTCTTAAACTGGAATAAAGATACGGTTGAAGATGATGTTATTTTTCAACATTTATATGAACTTTCTGAAGGTAAAATTAATTTAAAAGGTACAGATGAAGATTTAACAGATGCTGCTAGATTAATGAAATCTAACAAAAAATACGCATCTCAGTCTTCTACATCTAATGCTGGTAAAAAGAGTTACCACAAGAAGAACAATCACTCAAATACTAACAATAACCGAAACAGAAAACGCTACTAATTTACTATGGGAACATTTATTATTGAAGGAGGACACCAATTAAAAGGGGAAATCCAGCCACAAGGAGCAAAAAACGAAGCATTACAAATTTTATGTGCTGTATTATTAACTCCAGAAAAAGTGACTATCAACAATATTCCAGATATTATTGATATTAATAAACTAATTACCTTATTAGGAAATTTAGGTGTAAAAGTAGAACGTATTTCAGATTCTACTTATACATTTCAAGCAGACAACATTAATTTAGATTATATGCAGTCGGCTGAATTTAAGAAAGAAGGAAGCGGATTACGTGGTTCTATTATGATGGTTGGACCATTATTAGCACGTTTTGGTAAAGGTTATATTCCTAAGCCTGGAGGCGATAAAATTGGAAGACGTCGTTTAGATACACATTTTGAAGGTTTTATTAAGTTAGGGGCAAAGTTTAGATATAACAGAGAAGATTATTTCTATGGTGTTGAAGCTGATGAATTATTAGGTGCAGATATGCTTTTAGATGAAGCTTCTGTAACCGGAACTGCCAATATTGTTATGGCAGCAGTTTTAGCTAAAGGAACTACAACTATATATAATGCCGCTTGTGAACCTTATTTACAGCAGTTATGTAAAATGTTAAACCGCATGGGAGCAAAAATCTCTGGTGTTGGTTCTAACTTATTAACTATTGAAGGTGTTACAGAATTAGGTGGTACTGAACATACTATGCTTCCAGACATGATTGAAATTGGAAGTTGGGTTGGTTTAGCTGCTATGACTAAAAGTGAATTAACTATTAAAAACGTAAGTTGGGACGATTTAGGTCAGATTCCAGATGTGTTTAGAAAGTTAGGAATTACTTTAGAGCGTAGAGGCGATGATATTTACATTCCAGAACATAAGGACGGTTACGAAATTCAGAATTACATAGATGGTTCTATTTTAACTATTTCTGATGCACCTTGGCCTGGTTTTACACCAGATTTATTAAGTATTATCTTAGTAGTAGCTACGCAAGCCAAAGGAGAAGTTTTAGTACACCAAAAAATGTTTGAAAGTCGTTTATTCTTTGTAGATAAAGTGATTGACATGGGAGCAAAAATTATTCTTTGCGATCCACACAGAGCAACAATTATTGGACATGACTTTAAATCTCAGTTAAAAGCAACTACAATGACGTCTCCAGATATTAGAGCTGGTATCTCATTATTAATTGCGGCGCTAAGTGCAAAAGGAACTTCTAAAATTCATAATATTGAACAAATTGATAGAGGTTACCAACACATTGTAGAACGTTTACAAAACATTGGAGCAAAAATTGAACGTGTTGATGGAAATTAATTTCACATTACATAAATTTTATAAAAAACGCCAAACTTTACAGTTTGGCGTTTTTTATTAACTAACCGCTTCTTTATAAACTTTCAAACAACGTTCGCGCGCTTCTTTATGGTCCACCATAGGATGCGGATAGGTTAATTCTTGATAATCAGGAACCCATTGGTTAATGTATTCATGTTGTTTGTCGAACTTATCTATTTGTGTGGTTGGATTAAAAATTCTGAAATACGGCGATGCATCTACACCAGAACCTGCAACCCATTGCCAATTACCAACGTTACTTGACATATCGTAATCGTGTAGTTTTTCGGCAAAATAAGCTTCGCCCCAACGCCAATCTATTAATAAGTGTTTACATAAAAAGCTACCAACCAACATACGTACACGATTGTGCATAAAACCAGTTTGGTTTAATTGTCGCATTCCGGCATCTACAAATGGATAACCTGTTTTACCTTGGCACCACAGTTTAAATTCATCTTCGTTATTACGCCATTCAATACGGTCGTATTTAGATTTAAAGGCTTCTTTTGGTGTGTGAGGGAAATGCCATAAAATCTGCATAAAAAACTCACGCCAAATTAATTCTTGCCAAAATATTTCGTTTTTCTCTGCAATAGCTTTTTTTACCATTTTACGCACGCTAACGGTTCCAAATCGTAAATGCGGACCTAATTTAGAGGTACTATCTTGTGCTGGGAAATTTCTGGTGTCTTCGTAATTCTGAATAAGAGTAGGTGTTACCGTAAAAGCTTCAATCTCTTGTGTCGATTTTTTAAATCCAATATCACTTAAACTTAAATTTGGTAAACGACTGTTTTCAATAACATGTTCTATAACATCATTTGTGTAATGAATTTTTAAATCGTTACCATTAAATATGCTTTTCCATTTTTTCATGTATGGCGTATAAACCATATAAGGTTTGCCATCATCTTTTACTACTTCAGATTTTTCAAAAATAACTTGGTCTTTGTAGGTCTTAAAATCTATCTCGTTTTTGTCTAATAACGTTTTAATAGCCTTATCACGTGAGGTTGCATAAGGTTCATAATCGTGATTTGTAAAAACGGTACCTATCTTATAATCGCTTAAAAGGTCTTTAAATATTTTTTCAGGCTTTCCGTAATACATGGCAATTCCGCTATCGTGTTCGTCTCGCAACGTTTTTCGCATAGCTTGAAGTGTTTCAAAAATAAAAGTCACACGTGCATCATCTTCTGGTAATTGGTCTAAAATCTCAGTATCAAAAATAAATATTGGTAATACAGGTTTTCCTGCTTTTAAGGCATTGTAAAATCCAATATTATCATCTAATCTTAAATCGCGTCTAAACCAAAAAATATTTACTATGTCCTTCATGTATCTTCTTAAAATTTACCAAATAATTCTTCTAACTTTTTTGTACGATAGTTAAAAATCTCTTCCAATTTAGGTTTCACTAAAATAGGATGTACTAACTGACCTAAAATGCCCATTGGGACTTTATAATCTATAATATCTTCCATTTCTACGCCACCATCAATTTCTTTTATAAAATGCTTGTGGTGCCATAGTTCATAAGGTCCAAAACGTTGTTCGTCTACAAAATATTCGCCATCTTTTACATGTGTGATTTCTGTAACCCATTTGGTTTTTATACCCATAATTGGTGTTACAATATACTGAATTAATTGTCCAGGAAACATTGGTCTGTCGGCTCCAGACAAAATATCAAAACTCATATAGTCTGGAGTAATGGTCTTTAAGTTTTTAGGACTCGATAAAAATTCCCAGGCTTCAGCTTTAGAAATTGGTAAGTTTTGTTTTTGATGAAATGTATAAATCTTCATAAGTCGGAATAAATGAAAAATATTAATTGTAAAGTAGAATGTAAGCGTTTAAAGATGTGGCAATTACTAACCAAATCATATAAGGTAATAAAAGGAAACGTTTATGGTTTACCGCTTTCTTGGTTGTAAAAAAGAAATAATATACTACCGCAGTTAATGCAATAATTATGGCTAATCCCAAACTAACCAAATGCTGATTAAAAAACACAAAATTCCATATAATGTTTAAGAACACTTGTAATGTGAAGGCTATTTTAATACGTTTGGAGACGTGATTTGAAAACAAAAATGCTAAATACACCGAAAAGCAAATCATTATTGTGGTCCAAGCTACACCAAATAACCAACCTGGTGGAGTCCATGGTGCTTGGTTTAAATTGATGTACCATTCTGATCGTGGTCCATTATCCATAAACCAACTTCCAAGAGCTAAACTTCCTAAGTTGATGACTAAAAAAAATAAAAAGAGTTTTAATTTTTTCATTTTAAATGTTTCGTAATTTTAGAACTTTTTGGCGATGTAGTAGAGTAGAAGTAGTCTATTAACTGACCTTCGGGATTGACTAAATACTTTTGAAAATTCCATTTAACCGAAGTACTTTTAAAGCCATTTTTCTGCGATTGAGTCAACCATTTATATAATTCATGTTGGTGGCTTCCTTTAACATCTACTTTTTCCGTAATGGTAAAGTCTACACCATAATTTACCTGACAAAACTCAGAAATATCTGAAGCAGTTCCAGGTTCTTGGCTTCCAAATTGATTGCAAGGCACACCAATAATTTCTAATTGGTCTTTATTTGCTGAATATAATTCCTGTAACTCTTTATACTGCGAGGTGAATCCACATTTTGAAGCCACATTTACAAATAAAATAAACTTTCCTTTAAACTGATTTAAATCTAAAGGTTTGCCTTGTAACGTGTTAATCTTAATAGGATAAATAGGCCTAACTTTAGAAGTATCCATAGGAGATTTTGAGTTGAAAGTTGCGAAAAATGCTTTAAAAGGATTCATAAGCTTAAATTTTAAAGCTTACAATTCCACAATCCATTTCAAAAACTTGACCTGACATAGACGATGCTTTATCTGAAATTAAAAACGAAGCCATATCTGCAACTTCTTCTGGAGCTAAATACTTTTTAAGTGGATGACGTTCCTTCATGTTTTCCACTAATTTTTCATTTCTAAGTAATTTAGAGGCTAATTCTGTGTCTGTAACCGTTGGCGCAATACAATTTACTCTTACTGTTGGTGCTAATTCTGCACCTAAAGATTTTGTTAAACCTTCAACCGCACTTTTAGAAGTCGAAACACTGGCGTGAAAAGGCATTCCTAATTTAGAAGCGACTGTGCTAAATAGTAAAACAGAAGGCTTATTTCCTTTTTTAAGCACATCTAAATATTGCTGAATTACTTTTACAGCACCAATAACGTTAATATTAAAATCGTCCTTAAAATCGTCAAGTTTAAGTCGTTTTATAGGTTTCAAATTAATACTTCCTGGACAGTAAATAATAGAATCTAACGCATCAATTTCAGGTAAATCGGCTGTCAAAACATCTAAACCGTGATGCGTAATATTTTCGTGTTGTAACTCAGGTGCTGTACGACTTAAGTTTATTATTTTGTGTGTATCGGCTAAGTTTTTAAGTATAGCGTTTCCTATACCTTTACTACCGCCTACGATAAGTATGGTTTTCATATGAATTAAAATAAGTTGTTAGTATAATATATTAAATGCTAAACTGTTTTTGGAACAGATTTTAGTTATTTAAATAGTTTTGTAATTCTGAAATTTTTGCTGGTTTATTAAAAGCACCGCCGTAATACGTGGTTACTGTAGAAGAGGTATCGTCTTTTACACCACGAGAAGACACACATAAGTGCTTAGCATCAATAATAACTGCGACGTCTTCGGTTTGTAAAATAGCTTTTAAATCTTCAGCAATTTGGTTTGTTAAACGTTCTTGAACTTGCGGACGCTTAGCATAATATTGTACAATTCTATTTAATTTAGAAAGTCCAATAACTTTTCCAGAGGAAATATAAGCCACATGAGCTTTACCAATAATTGGTACAAAGTGATGTTCGCAATTAGAGTAAAACGTTATGTTTTTCTCAACCAGCATTTGGTTGTATTGGTATTTATTATCGAACAATGCAATTTTAGGTTTATTCGCAGGATTTAGTCCCGAAAATATCTCATCTATATACATTTTAGCTACGCGTTTTGGTGTGCCTTTAAGAGAATCGTCAGTTAGGTCTAATCCAATAACGTTCATTATTTCTTCAAATAATCCAGCTATTTTTTCTTTTTTTTCTTCATCCGAGATGGCAAAAGCGTCCTCTCGCATTGGTGTTCTCAAACCAGTGTAAAGGTGGTCGTCTCCAATGTCTTCATGACTAAATCCATTTAAAGCGTTTCCGTTTACCAATGTTTGTTCCTTTTTCATTTTATCTTTTTTAATTGCTGTCTTTAAACTTATTAAAGCAAAGCAGTTAGAAAATATCTATCGTTTAGATATTTTATTGTGTGTAATTTGTCGTTGTCTGGTACATTTAAATCTACCATCCTCAAATTCACGTTTTTTACTATGTTTTGTTGCTCTTCCTTGAACTCTTTTGCGCCACATTCTGAAACTACTTGGTTTCATTTCTTTGCGCATTAATTCAATAACCTCTTGTTCTTTAATTCCAAATTGAAACGTGATAGCATCAAAAGGCGTGCGGTCTTCCCAAGCCATTTCTATAATCCTATCCAATTGTTCAATAGTGAATTCTTTATCCGATAGAGGTGAAATTATATTGTTCGTCATATTTAACTTTTATGTCAATCAATCTATCAAAAAACGCTTTGTTTTCCTGATATGTTTTATTATTTCTAAAATGAACAAATTTTCCATTTGCATGAATGCTTGACCCATTTACCCTATAAATTACTAACTGATAAAATGGAATTGCCCAAGTAAAGTTTTTTAAACCCTTTGTTATATGAATTAATATTCCATTTGGTCTTAATTCTATATTACCATAATTAACATCAGCAACTTTGTTTATAACCGATGCTAAATTAGGGGAAACTTCGTCAATAATCATTCGTTTAGAACCAACACCTTTCATTTTTATAGACTGAAAAAAACTATACGCCTTACCAACTCTGTCGTCGATGCGTTTATTATTTTCTTTATTGTAATGTGTGGTGTTTAAAAGCACGTTGATTTTATTTTGTTTATCAAATATACAAATTGTTTAAACAAAATGAATTATCGTTGAACAAAATTTAACAGTATATTAAGTTATTAAGCCTTAATAACTATATGGCAAGTATTGTGCCTAACTATCTGGAACTTAGTAAGCGGTTTCTATCGTTTAAGGTATGGCGAGATAAAATCCTGAAAGCTTCTTTTTTTACAAGTGGTTTGTCTTTATAAGCCCAAAGAATATCGCTCGATTTTTTACGAGATATTTTTTCGTCCACAATGGGAAACGGATAATCTTTACCAAGTTCAAAACCTGTAAGTTGTTGGTCGAAATAACTCATTTTAGAAGGCTCGTGAATATGACTTGCTTCCAAATGTGCCAATTCAGGAACCCATTTTTTAATAAACTCGCCATTTGGGTCGTGCTCGATACTATTTTTTATAGGATTATAAATACGTAACATGTTAATGCCTGTTTCTCCGGCTTGCATTTGTATTTGCGGATAATGAATACCAGGTTCAAAATCTAAAAACATACTTGCCAAATGTTCGCTCATGGCTTGCCACGGTTGCCATAAATTCTGAACAAAAAATGACACCACTAAAGCACGCATTCTAAAATTTAAATAACCTGTTTCATTTAAGCATCGCATGCAAGCATCTACTAAAGGAAAGCCTGTTTGTCCTGTTTTCCAAGCGTTTTGAAATGCTAAGTTTTCAGGTTTGTCTAAATCGTGATAGCCTTTATTAACGCTTTTAAATTCCATTTGATGTTCCATTTCAAATTTCTGAATAAAATGAGCTTGCCAACGCAAGCGTGAGGTAAAAGCATCTAAAGGTCTTTTTAATCCTGTTGTGTTTCTTAAAGTATAAGCGCTGTTAATGACTTCTTTCACCGATAAATTTCCCCAAGCTATGTATGGCGAAATTCGGCTACAACCTTTTCTGCTTTCTACAGGTTTACTAATATGTCGGCTGTAATTTTTATAGCGGTCGTTTAAAAAACTATTCAAGTACTTTAAACCCATAGTTCTTCCGCCTTTTTGAAAGTTAGATGAAGCGTTAGTGGTTAAATCTACGATTTGAAAGCTCTTTTCTAAAATTGAAATGTCTTCAATATGTAACAACTGATTTGGTTTCGGCTGAAAAATAAACTCTTTCTGCGCCATAAAATCTTCCCAGTTTTCAATCCACTGATTTCTATTTTTTAAACCACGTTGTATGGCATTATTCTGGTTTTCACTCCAAGGAATTCCTTCTGACTTACAAAACGCTTTAAATTCTAAATCTCTTTTAAAAGTTGAACCAATGCCTGTTTCTAAATGAGAACTAATTTGTTTGATATTATATTGAAGCTGTAGCGTTTTAACTGCTGAAATTATAGAACTATTTACCGTAAGAACCTTTGTAGAATAGGGAAGAAGCTGATGATTTAAGTCCGCTATGGATTCTTTAATAAAATCCCAATGTCTTTTGCTGTAATGTTTGTCTTCTATTAAAAAATCTTCAAAAACGTATATAAATAGCGTTTTTGTATTTGAGTTTAACGCATTATAAATAGCCTCATTATCGTGTAACCGTAAGTCACGTTTTAACCAAACTATATTTAAATCTGTTTTACTCATTTATACTTTTACTATTTATGGTGTTTAGATTCTGCTTTTCAGCAGAATGATAAACGATTTTAATTTTAGTTATTTAAGTAGTTCTCGACTGCGCTCGAACGGACATTCGTTTTAACTCCGTTGTCAGTTCGAGTGTTTTAAATTTGAAGCGATAGCTGAAAAATTAAAATATATCGAGAACCGATTGTTCCGTAACTTTATTTCTTATTAATAATCTTAGTTCCAAATGTAATTTAGATTTTGCTTTTCAGCAGAATGGCAAA
>Ga0105354_1000454_pt1 | contig 25563 bp, 19 predicted proteins | sample GOMGulsemesocosm_FD_83658 | JGI IMG/M metagenome (GOLD analysis project Ga0105354, IMG submission 83658) | Methane-oxidizing microbial communities from mesocosms in the Gulf of Mexico - GOM9B Gulf of Mexico | ecosystem: Environmental > Aquatic > Marine > Cold seeps | place: USA: Gulf of America...
ATCAATACCTGTATCTGCTGTAGTGCGCGGTGGAACTGAAACAGTGAGCTGATAATCGACCAGTGCCGCAGCTGGCATAAAACCTATACCCGCACAGAGCATTTTTTCATCGCTAATTTCATCGGTGATAATCGTCACACGCGTTGCCTCAGAACCTGTGCCGGCGGTAGTGGGAATAGCAATTATAGGTAAGCCCGCTTCACTGACAATGCGCGGAAATTTATAGTCTTTCATCTCGCCGCCAAATTTACCTAAGATGCCTATCGCTTTTGCGCTATCGATTGGGCTGCCACCGCCTAAGGCAATAATGCAGTCATAGCCTCCCGAGCGCACTTTGCTAACCCCTGCTTGAATAGAGGCAACTGTCGGTTCAGGGACGGTATCGTCAAATACATCAACAGACATCTGCGCTTCATTTAAATAATTTTGTAGTGTCTGTGCGTAGCCTAGCTTCACCATCATTTTATCGGTGATAATCAGTGGACGCTCACAGTGTAAGCTTTGCACTACACTCGCAATGGCACTGCTTGCGCCCGCTCCAACTTGCAAAATACGCGGCAAAATAATTTGACTAGACATTAGAACCCCATGGTTATCATTGTATAAAAGCTATAGCGGTAGCGTACCGCCTCTCGCTACATTCAGTAATCGAGGAGCCTGTTGGACTCCTGCGGCTATTGTTATCAATGAAAGGGCTGTTGAGAAGCAATGAAAACGTTCCCTAAGACATCAATTTATTTATGGCTACTATTCTTTAAACTACACACTGTTTACTCAAAAAATAATACCCTAAGGTTATTACGTGTTGTTCTTCATATTTTCAATATATCGCTACGAATTGATAAACACTCATGATTTTATTATTTTTTGTTTAATAACAGTCAAATACATATAAGACATAATATTCACAAACCCTGAATTCAAATATTATTTTATCAATTAACGACTCTTAATGTTCTGTTTTCACTATTTTAGTCACTTTAATGATCATGGTAAATTTCTTACAATGCCCATGCCTACGCACAAAACCTCCCATCCATAAAAAAAACCACCCCTTAGGGTTTTTTTATATTGCTGGTTCTCAAGCAATCTCAAAATTAAGATGCGGATCATCGAATACAACAACAAATGCTCACTGTGAATAACAAAATATACGGTGATACAGCGTCAACAGTGGAAGGTAATTTTATGAAAAATTCTAGTCAACTCCCTTTATCAGGAGTACGCGTAGTCGATTTTGGTCAGCAAATAGCAGGGCCTGCTGTGGCAATGACACTTGCAGATTTAGGCGCCACTGTGGTGCATATTGACCCTATCGACGGCCCTTTGTGGGATCACCCAGCAAATGCAATACTCAACAGAAATAAGCATTGCTTACAAATCGATCTCAAAAGCGCGGCGGGATTGGCCCAAGCGCTGGCACTAATCGATAAAGCCGATGTAGTACTAGAGAGCTTTCGCCCCGACGTGATGCAGCGCTTGGGAGTGGACTTTGCGCAGCTGCGCAAGGCTCGCCCCGAGCTCATTACTTTGTCGATACCCGGTTTTGCGAGTAGTGATCAGCTGCGCCGAGAATGGAAAGCCACTGAATCTATTGTCGCAGCGACTTCAGGGGCATACACCGACATGGGGTTTAACCGTGTGCTCATGGGGTTAAACCCCAGTTATTCGCCCTTGCCACTAGGTTCATCATACGCGACTTCACTGGCAACTAGCTCAGTGGTTTTGGCTTTGTTACAGCGTGAGAAAAATGGTCGTGGAGACGCTATTGAAGTTCCGATCACTGCCGCGCTGATGGAAGGGCTGTCCTACAATTCATACTTGATTGAAGATTTACCCAATCGCTACAAAACCATGCGTGAGCATGAAATAGAAAAGCGCAAAGATCAGCAGATTCCCATGGATCTTAGCTACAGCGACTTGCAAGAGTATCTAGATCCGTTCTATCGAACTTATCAATGTGCAGATGGGCGCATGTTTTACTGTGTCTGCCCATCACATCGCAACCACGCGAAACGTGCACTGCAAGCCTTAGGTATTTATGAAGAGCTAGTTAATGAAGGCTTACCAGAAGTCGACGATCTACATATGCCGGTCGCCGAGTGGGATGGAGAAACTTCTATTGGTGTCTACCCTCTCCCTAAAAAATGGGCAGATATTATCTCAGTAAAAATGAAACGCGCCTTCTTAACGAAAACGTCTACACAGTGGGGAGTTATATTCGGTGAAGGTAAAATTCCCGGCGCTCCGCATCGCACTACTCAAGAGTGGGTGAACAGTGAACACTGTAATACTAGCGGTTTAATTGTCGAAGTAGACGATCCAGAATACGGTTTGATGAAACAACCTGGGCCTATGGCTTGGCTTGAGGAGTACGCCGAATTAATGGTCGCTCCCAAGCCACGTAAAAACGTTAACTATGAGCAGGCATTGCAGTTGCTGACAACAGTTGCCGACGATACCCCAGTGACTTATCCCACAGCTACTGAACTGTGCACAGATAAATCAATGTGGCTCGATGGAGTGCGCATTTTAGACTTAACCAATGTAATCGCCGGCCCTCACTCCTGTGCATTTATGGCGCGCTTTGGTGCTAAAGTCATTAAGCTAGACCCTGTGACCCCACTTTACGATCCTCTCATTGGCACACTGTTCACTTTCCAAACGGACATGGGCAAACAAAAAGCCTTGGTAGACATTACCACTTCTAAAGGCCGGGAAGTATTTAACCGTTTAGTACGCTCCGTCGATATGGTCGTGATCAATGCTCCACAACGCCAAATGCAATCGCTGGGATTAGATGATGCAGCACTACAGGCAATTAACCCAGGCGTATTGTTTTGTCGTTTAGATTGCCTAGGTGGCCCACTACTAGGGCCTAAAACAGACTATATTGGCTACGATGATATTATTCAGGCCAACAGTGGCATAATGAGTCGCTTTGGAGGAGTAAATACACCAGAGGAGCATGCCCATTTAGGCACATTGGATGTCAACTGTGGATTTGCAGCGGGCTTAGGTATGGCCGTAGCTTTATATCACAAACAAAAAACTGGCCGCAGCTCTCGTGCACGTACTTCTCTTTCTGCTGTAACCAATTTTGCACAGATCACTTTCGCTTTTGACTATAAAGGCCGCGCACCTTTCGATGAAGCATCCGGGCGTGACGCATTGGGAAATAACTCTCTGTCACATTTTTATGAATGCTCTGACGGCTGGATATTTCTAGATTCTAATCACAGTGAGCTGTCTACATTAGATGCCATTGAAGCACTCACAGGCATTGCACATACCCCCGACATCAGCGAATTTTTACTACAAGCTTTCAAAAAAGCTCCTACTGCTTACTGGATACAACAGCTACACAGTGCTGATATCGCCGCAGCCCAGCCACAGTCCATTGAATATTTACGTGATAAATACAGCCGTATTGCCGATGGAAAAGTTGATCTGGAAAGCGGAAGTTATGCTTTTTCTATTCATCGCGACCATCCCAGTGGGCACAGCTTGACTCAAGTTGATCACTACGCAATCCGACCTAGCGAAGCGAAGATTCAAGCCATATCCCCCGCTGAAGCTTTTGGCCACTCCACCCGCGAAATACTGGCAAGTGTCGCGTACTCAAACGCCGAAATCGATTCTATGATAGAGCAAAAAATTGCAGGCACTGGTTGGGGGAAAGAGTTTTTACCAAGCTAAACGTCACCCACAAATAACCTTTATAAATATAGCTCAAAGGCATGCAAATCAACATCAAACCATGGCGTTACTTAAAAGCGGCGATTTAGAACAGTAGTTCTACATCGCCTTTTTCGTCTTCATAATGAATTTTGTTATTGCCCTTTACATCCATAATAACGTACTACTTTTTCGCAAAGTGAGCTAAAGAAGTAGCGAATAAGTCCCTAAATGATGAGGTGGACGCTCCCACTTACGGCGTCAATGCGCCAAACTAGAAAGACTAGTTAACAGAAGACGCGTTTACAATGAATTGTAAAGCGATCAGTATTGGCTTAGCCAAGAATGTTTTCCAAGTTTTAGGTGTAAATGAACGATGTGCACCACTTTTTAATAAAAAATTCAGCGTAAGAAGTTCCTCAGTTTTTATGATGGGTTTCTCCCTGACAACCACTTATTTGGAGGCATGTTACTCATCGAGTTATTGGGCGAGAGAGTTTGAAACACTGAGCCACGCCGTTATGTTAATATCGGCCCAGCACATGACACCTTTTGTAAGAGGTAACAAAAATGATGCAAATGATGAGGTTGCCATATTGAAGACGACAGCGGCGCAATGCGTAAAATAAGTAAATAATCCACCTTCTTAGAAGGAGGCGGTAATTGCTCTCTGAGAAGGCAATTTGTCTATACTGTTATTCGTTTAAAAATCTAATTTTTCTTGACGCTTTTCAAGCTTCTCCTGATGCTTGACATATTTCTTAATCATCTCAGCGTTTAACCCCACTGTATCTACACAATAACCTTTGGCCCAAAAATGATTCCCCTAATATGGCCATTTTTTCAAGTGAGGGAACTACTTAAAAACTCTAATTTCGGTTCTGTCTTTTAAAGCTCCAATCAAGCTTGAAATTGATTGCTTAGGCGGAATTTTAATCAACAAATGCACATGATCTGATTGAACCTTGATTTCCGTTACCTCGCTCTTGGGACGACGACTATAAACTTGAATACAATCATGCACCTCTTGCCTGACTGCACCCGTAAGAATTCGGTATCTATATTTTGGCACCCAAATTATAGGGTATTCACAATGCCATACAACGTGCGATAATTTTTCAAACCTACTCATGGAAATTTCCTTAATCGGTTATGGAGATAACCATTTAAGTGAATGCCATGCTAGAGACTACAGGCAGAAGCTTTCGACGATAACCACGTCCTCAGGAGGTAGTTTTAGAACTTAAATAAAGCGAGCTGGCGATCCAAGCCACTATCGGTTTTTTTTCAAAGATATCCTTAACGAATACAATACAAGAAAAAATCGATGAAGAATTACTCGTATTGCATTAACAACTTCAGAAAACTTGTCTGTTTCGCTACCTATTGACCAAAGCTTAAACTGCGAATGTGTCCATGGCCATCAATAGCCACTTGTACGCACTGCGTTTCTGATATTTTTCTAAGATCAGTACCATCTGGGCACTTGCCCCAAACTTCGACTTTAATGGTCAGTGAGCTGTTACCTTGCTCTATTACTTGCGTGTAATAGCTCAATACTGTGCCTTCAAGCACCGGAGACATAAATTCCATCGCACCCACTGAGATAGTTGCCACACGGCCTTTTGATACTTCGCCAGAGCGAATCTCAGAGGCAAGCACTGCCTTGGCGGCTACCCAACCACTAAAAACATCGCCAAACATGTTGGTCGCCTGAGTGTCCGCAGGCAACATTAAACTCAATTCGCCCGAGGGCGCTAACGGCTTATCAGAATTTTCCATCGCTATTACCACTTGAATATAATCATTTAGAGAGCATGCAGAGCTTTATCTATGCATGCACAAATCTCATTTAATCTGATCCCGAGTGTAATGACGCTAGCTTAATAACGAATTAAGATGACGGAAGCAGAATGCGTGGCCATTATATATGCAATTAATGCATTCTGACCATCTGGAAAAAGCGCTTCTTGGTAAATATGCCTATTTTTTACTGACTCATATCTTAGTTTTAGGTATTTTTTAGAATTTGCTCAATAGCAGCAACTAACTCTTCGCACTTAATTGTACTCAAAGCATCTGGATGTGGATCTGAGAATTGTTTTATATCATTATCAAAATACCTTCCAGACGCTGTAGCGAACTCATCGGATAATGCTGCACGAACAATAATGCTTGCACCAATACTCAAATCAGATCCCGCTACCCCAAAATGCTCTTTAACCATTTTACTGGCCAATAATGAGCCTGGGTTCAATGCAATCATCACCGGCATGTCTGGGTCATTAGCCATTTGGTTTGTCCACATAGTGATAGCCAACTTACTCTGTGCATAAGCTTGCATATCATCTAAAGCTCGCTGCCCTTGTAAAGCCGCTATGTCGACACTTGCTTGAGCGGCAGATGATAAGTTCACAACACGTGCATCGCTTGCTAATTGCAAGCGCAGCAACTTAGTTAATAGATATGGGGCAATAGTGTTAACCACAAAACGCGTATCTAATCCTTGATCGTTTATTGGGTTAGGTGTTTTTAATACGCCTGCATTGTTAATCAACACATCAATTTTGCTGTATTTGCTATTGATCGCCTTCGCAAGCTTAGCCACTTGTGACAAAGAAGATAAATCAGCACTAAACGCATCGACAATCGCATCACTATTAAGCGCTAACAGCTGCTCTTTAACATTAGCTAGTTTCTCTAGACTACGTCCGTGAATCAGTAAATCATGTCCTTCTGTTACCAATAACTTTGCGGTTTCAAAGCCAATGCCATCAGTGGCACCGGTTAATAGAATCGCTTTTTTCATTGGAATCTCCCTAGACCTAATTTCGACTGTCAAACCTCGATTTATACAAAGCTTAACTGTCGAATTTAGACTATTTACTGTGGCTATAAAGTTACTTTCTCTAACTTTAACCTGAATCAGTGACTTCACAGCACCACATAGCGCAAGCTCTTGATTCCACAGTGGTTAGAAAAATACCCACTGAACCTAAGGGTGCAGCTAAGATTTTTCTATTCCGCTGTAAAACCAATATCTTACACTCTGTTCTCACTTTGAAGTCACGGATCCAGGTTTAATCAAAGCAAGACAAAAAAGCTTTATGCCTCGATAACAACTTTACCCATGCCCTGCCCGCTTGATAAACGCGCATAAGCCTCACCGACTTGATCTAATGTGTAACGATTTTCATCAAGCACAGGTCGCAATGCACCAGCTTCACAGATACCTGCCAACGCTTTCAGAATGAGTCCGTGCTCTTCCCGCTTTTGGTTGTGCAACATCGGAATCAACATAAAAACAACGTGCAGTGACAAACCTTTAAAGTGAGCAACACTCAAATCCAACTCAACCATTGCTACCGTTGAAGCGACATGACCATTTAACGCGGCGGCATCAAATGAATTAGCCATGTTAGCACCGCCAACTGAATCAAATACCACATCAAAGCCTGCGCCTTGTGTATGTGCTTCGACATAATCTGCAACTTGTTCGCTCTTATAGTTGATGGCTTTTGCACCTAAACTTTCGATCAATGCAAGTTGCTGCTCACCGCCACCTGTGGAGTAAACCTCTGCACCAAAGTGTTTTGCTAACTGAATAGCAATATGACCGACGCCACCTGAGCCGCCATGTACTAAGACTTTTTGACCACCGCTAACATTGGCTCTTTTTAAACCTTCATAAGCGGTAATTGCCACCAAAGGCAAAGCCGCCGCTTCACGCATTGTCAGATTTTTAGGTTTGTGTGCTATTAACCGGCTATCTGCAAGCATAAACTCTGCAAGGGATCCTGCAAGATCAGCCAGACCGCCTGCACAGCCATAAACTTCATCACCCATTGCGTAACCAGTTACACCTTCACCAATGGCCTCAACAGTACCTGCAAAGTCCATACCTAATACTGCGGGTAAATCAGGAGATAATGGTAGATCTTTACCCATCTGACGAATCATTGTATCCACAGTATTAACGCTAGATGCCGCTATTTTTACCAGTACATGGCCGGCTTTTACTTCAGGCTTTGATATTTGTGCCGCTTCAAATTGTGCTGTTTCGCCATAGCTGTTAAGTACTACTGCTTTCATTGCGAGATCCTCTGTATTGATTAATTAGCAACAGTATATTTACTATACGATAAATTGATAATAGAGAAAAATAGATAATCACTTTTTAGATTTTGTTGATAATTAGTCATTCACCTCCTATTGTGATGAGAAAAATAATACCTATACAAATATCTTTTTTCGCAGGACAAATGATATGAACATTGAACATCTCAATCTCTTTGTACGCATCGCCCAAACATCCAACATTTCTATGGCGGGGAAAGAACTTGGCCTATCCGCCGCTGTCGCCAGTAGTTATATCAACAAATTAGAAACACATTTAGGTGTGCGCCTGATCCATCGCACCACCCGCAAAGTGTCTTTAACACAAGAAGGGGAAGCTTTTTTACCGCACGCTGAAGATGTGCTCGCCAGCGTAGAAGGTGCGCGTTCATCAGTAGGTGCTGGAGAAACATCGCCCAGGGGCACTTTGCGAATTGCAGCTCCTGCCTCTTTCGGCCGCCTACATTTAGTGCCCGCTCTCAATGGCTTTTTAGCACAATACCCCAATCTCACCATCGATCTTAAGTTATCAGATACTATTGTAGACTTAGTCGCTGGTGGTTTTGATATTGCCATTCGCAACTCTGCACTTAAAGATTCTAGTTTAATTGCCAGAAAATTGGCCGTCGATAATCGTATTGTCTGCGCATCTCCCCACTATATTGCTAAGAATGGAATGCCAAAAAACCCAGAAGCTCTCAAAAATCACCAATGCCTAACACTCATAGGGCTTGATAATTGGACTTTCCAAACAGGAAAAGATCAACAGACAATTAAGGCCCGAGGCGTCTTTCGTACAGATAATGGAGAGGCTATTAGGGATGCAGCGATCAACGGTTTAGGGATTACTTTAAGCTCGACCTGGAATGCATATCAACATTTAAAAACAGGAGAACTTATTCAAGTACTTGATCAATACCCTCTCGTTTCAGATACTGCTATTTGGGCTCTCTACCCCAGCACTCGCCAATTAGCGCCCAAAGTGCGCGCGTTTATTGATTATTTTGCCGAGTATTTTGGCACACCACCTTTTTGGGATGCGCAGATCAACACTCCAAATAAGTAGTACATAACTAAAACATTTAATTTTTTTTACCCTGTCACATCTTTGTCACATTTACCTTTTAAAGTAGCGTCCATCAACTTAAGAAACACACTTAATTAACTTTAAAAAATAGCTTTCAGGAGCTTAGCATGAAACCAATGATGAAAATGATGGCCACGGCCGCTCTTTGTACTTCAGCACTAACGCTAAATGCTGCAGATCTACTAGACAAGAATCTGCCGGTATACAATAAAGCTGCTGGTGTTTCTGGTAACTTATCAAGTGTTGGTTCTGACACACTTGCTAACTTAATGACACTTTGGACTGAGTCTTTCAAACGTCACTACCCTAACATCAATATCCAAATTCAAGCAGCCGGCTCTTCTACTGCGCCACCAGCGCTAACAGAAGGCACATCTAACATGGGCCCTATGAGCCGCAAGATGAAAGATAAAGAGATCGCTGCTTTTGAAAAGAAATACGGCTACAAGCCAACACCTGTTGCAGTAGCCATCGATGCACTGGCTGTATTTGTACACAAAGATAATCCAATCAAGGGCATGAGCATTCCACAACTTGATGCTGTTTTCTCTTCTACACGTAAGTGTGGCAGCGAGAAAGACATCACTAAGTGGAGCGATGCAGGTCTAAGCGGTGACATTGGATCTAAAAACATCCAAATCTTCGGTCGTAATTCAGTATCGGGCACTTACGGTTACTTCAAGAAGAAAGCACTTTGTAAGGGAGATTTCCGCAACAGTGTAAATGAGCAGCCAGGTTCTGCTTCTGTTGTACAGTCTGTATCTACTTCTCTTAACGGTATCGGCTACTCAGGTATCGGTTACAAGACTTCTTCAGTACGTGCATTACCACTTTCTAAGAAGGAAGGCGGAGCATTTATTGCGGCAACACCTGATAACGCTGTTAAAGGTACATACCCACTTGCTCGCTTCCTATACGTTTATGTAAATAAGAAGCCTGGCCAAGCACTTCCTCCAATGGAGCGTGAGTTCTTGAAGATGGTTATGTCAAAATCTGGTCAAGAAGTTGTAGTTAAAGACGGCTACATTCCACTACCTTCCAAAGTAGTAGAAAAGCAAATGAAGGCGCTAGGTCTATAATTTTTAGATCTTAAGTTAGGACTAGGGAGCTTATGCTCCCTTTTCTTATTGTGCGTACTGCTCAATAATTTTTTTAAGCTCACCGTTTTTCTTCATCAATGCAAGCTCACGATTAAAAACATCAACAAACCCCCGCCATTTTTTAGTGAACATAATGCGATAGTCAAAGCTGTCAACTTTGTGCTGTGAAGCTACAAACATGTTTTGTAAGGCCGGTTCATTTTTTATTATCCAATTAGCTACCGACTCATTGATCACTGTTGCATCAGCGCGTCTAAATAACACCGATTTAAGCATCATTAATTCGTTTCGCTCTGGCTCTGCTTTAATTCGCCCATCTGCGAAATACTGTTGCAGTCCAGGATAGTGATAACCGAGATGCGTGCTAACTGTTTTGCCAATTAAGTCATCTGCACTATTAAAATTAACAGGGTATTCTTTTAAAGAAAATATCACATCGCGCACTTCTATTATGACATTTGTAAAAATGTACTTCTCAGAGTCTTTAATCCATTCTTTTGCCGATGCGTTCGCATCAAGCAGCCCTGCATCGAATTGCTTTGCTATACGTTTTTTGGGTAAGCCCACGGTTTCTACTTTGACAGCATGCCTTTGGCTAATACGTTGCATAACATCGTACATAATGCCACTTTCCAGATCTTGAGTTTCACAAAAAAAGGTGGAAAACCAGTGGGTGTGGTATTAAACAGCAACGGCTGTGCAGTCAGCATCGGCGATAACCAAGCTATTAATAGAAACATACCAAACATCTTTATTTTCATACTCGTCTCTCGTCATTATTACGGCGATTGTAGCGTTAATGCCCGCTATCTAAGTGATTTTCCTAAACCAATAATAGACCATATATTTAACAATAGTCGTTTCATAAATTAACCTCCTATACATAAAATTAGCTATTTTCTGACCTGCTAATTTCTTTGTAACAATTCTGTCATATAAAAATAATATATTGTCGCCATATCTTTATAATTGGAATAATTAGTATGAGCACTCCCTCAACTTCTAAAAAGCCTGAGCTAGATTTCAACACAGCACCCATGCTGAGAAATCGAAAGATTCGCGCTTTTAAAAACCGCTTAGCGACCCACTCTATTGCCGCCGGCGGTTTGAGTATCATCGTGGCGATACTATTAATTTTCTTTTACCTTCTTTGGGAAATAATGCCGCTTTTTAAAGCTGCAAGTATTGAACCCTGGCCAACTAATGAGTCAACTCAAGCACAATACCAAAGCCCAGGTGGCGCAAAGACGCTCTATTTAGCGATAGAAGAGCAAGCAGAGATCGGCTTGCGTGTTAATGATGAAGAGCAAGCCATCTTCTTTAAAGCTCGTGGCGGTGAGATTATTTCTCAAGAGCAAATTAAAGGCTCTAATGGCATTAAAGCGAGCAGTTTTGCAATCGTTTCTGAGGCCTCTAGGATCTTTGCTGTAGGTTACGAGAATGGTGAAGTTATGGTGTTCCAACATCAATATGCCAGCACTTACCCCGATGGAACTCGTGTTATCACGCCTTCTTTGAGCTACCCATTAGGTGAAGAACCTATACCAGTGGCCAATGCAAAAATTGATCTACTCACTATCTCGAACGAAGATGAAAACTGGAGTATTCTTGCCAGCAGCAATGGCGAGTTAACACAAACCAATATTACTGCTGAAGAAAACATTCTCACTGAAGAGCTGGAAATTGACACTCAAACCCGAAGCCATCCTTCTATTAAGACTGATGCTGAAAAGTTATTGCTACTTCCCGGTAAGCGCTGGTTACTTGCTGCTGACAATGCTGGCAAAATTTCGCTATTTGATTTACAGGCCGAAGCTGGTAAAAAGCTCGTACAAGAGATAGCTGCGACTAGTGGCAAGATTACAAACTTCTCTTTATTACTGGGTAACAATTCATTAATAGTCGGTGATGATTTAGGGGTTCTTTCTCAATGGTTCCTTGTCAGAGATGATAAATCACAATGGACGCTACAGAGAATACGCGATTTTTATACTACAGCAGGCGCTGTAGGAACAATTGCGATGGAACATCGCCGTAAAGGCTTTGCGGTTATTGATGGCAGTGGCGAGCTTTCTTTATATAACGCGACCGCTAATCGCCAAGTATTAAGCGAGAATGTTGCCCAAGATACAGTCACAGCAATGGCTTACGCACCGCGCTCAAATGCACTACTCATTGAGCAAGGTGGACAAATCACATTATGGTCTGTCGATAACGAGCATCCAGATATTTCTTGGCAAGCGCTGTGGGACAAGGTTTGGTATGAAGGTTACCAAGAGCCAGAGTACATTTGGCAATCTTCAGCGTCTAATAACGACTTCGAACCTAAATATAGCCTAATGCCACTGGCATTTGGTACGCTAAAAGCAGCTTTCTACGCTATGCTATTAGCCACACCACTAGCGATTTGTGGCGCTATCTATACCGCTTACTTCATGGCGCCGGCTATGCGTCGTAAGGTAAAACCGCTGATCGAATTAATGGAAGCACTACCGACTGTTATCTTAGGCTTCTTGGCTGGACTATGGCTAGCGCCTTTTATAGAAAATAACTTAGCCGGTATTTTCCTCACCTTATTATGTATTCCAATCGCGATTCTAGGCTTTGGCTTTGGTTGGGCAAATTTACCTAAATCGTTCAGAAACATGATGCCACATGGCTGGGATGCAGCACTGTTAATTCCGGTAGTCATTATAGCGACGCTATTTAGTATCCATTTTGCAACTAATGTAGAAGAGCTACTCTTTGCTGGAGACTTACGTCACTGGATTACAGAAGAAGCTGGTATTCCCTTTGATCAGCGCAACGCTCTCGTTGTAGGCATTGCGATGGGCTTTGCGGTAATACCGACTATTTTCACCATTACTGAAGACGCTATTTTCTCAGTCCCTAAGCATTTGAGCTATGGATCTCTTGCACTAGGTGCGACACCTTGGCAAACACTCACAAGGGTCGTACTACCAACAGCAAGCCCGGGTATATTCTCCGCTTTAATGGTGGGAATGGGTCGTGCTGTAGGTGAAACAATGATCGTACTAATGGCCACAGGTAATACGCCTATTATGGACGTCAATATCTTTGAAGGCATGCGTACTCTTGCAGCGAATATCGCCGTTGAAATGCCTGAGGCAGAAGTGGCAAGCACACACTATAGAGTACTGTTCTTAGCAGCATTCTCATTATTCTTATTCACCTTTGTAGTAAATACTTGTGCCGAAGTTATCAGGCATAGATTACGCAATAAATACGGTTCGCTGTAAGCGTTGCGAGGATTATTAAAATGAAAACATCCGTTCAAGATTGGGTAAAATCTGGATCACCTTGGGTCTGGCTAAATGCTGGCGCTGTTGCTATCTGCGTTATCATGGTTGTCAGTTTAATCACTTTAATTGGCATACGTGGCCTAGCTCACTTTTGGCCTGCTGACGTTTTACAGGCTACTTACACAGAAAAAAGTAACTCTCGAAAAGTTGTCGGTGAAATTGTTCAGATTGAACAAGTTAGCGCTACGCAGCTAAGAGACGCCGGTATTGATGTTGCGCCTGGGATTGAAAGCTTAGAGCGTAAATTATTAAAAACCGGCAACCGCGACGTCGGAGGCATTGATTTTAATTGGGTACTTGAGCGTAACTTAAGCGACAAGAGTACTCCCCAGATGCTGTTCACTGCTGAGCGTTACGAGTGGGGCAACCTATACGGCTATTTACGTGCTGTCAAACAGCAAGACAAAGTGATTGCTGAGCATACAGGTTTCGAGCCAAGTCCTGAGTACTCTGAACTTTGGGCATTACTCACACAAAGTCTAATTCGCGCAAGCGAGTTAAAAGCGCAGATTCATGCCATTGAAAAAGAGGAAATTGGCAGCATCAACCACGAGTTAGAAAGACTGAGGCTCAAGCAACGCCGCATGGAAATTGAAGGCGACAATGATACTCAAGTACTTGCTCAAATCGAAAAAAGCACAGCACAGCTTAACCAAGATTATAAAAAGCTAGAAGACAGACTCATTGAGCTTTACGGCAAGATTAATCGTGACAGCATTGATGTAGAAGTATCCACAGGCGCTATCATTTCAGTGCCTGTGGCTAACTTAGTGCGTATTTTCCGCGCTAACGATATGGACACGATGCAAAAAATACAGCATTACTTTGCAAAAATATGGGAATTTGTTTCAGAAGAACCACGTGAAGCAAATACTGAAGGTGGTATCTTCCCTGCAATTTTTGGCACCGTGATGATGGTTATCTTAATGTCCATCATGGTGACGCCTTTTGGTGTGGTTGCCGCTGTCTACTTAAGTGAATACGCAAAACAAGGATTTATTACGCGTCTAATACGCATCGCGGTAAACAACTTAGCAGGTGTCCCCTCTATTGTTTACGGTGTATTTGGGCTAGGTTTCTTTGTCTATGTATTAGGGGGCTCGATTGACCAAATGTTTTATCCAGAGGCATTGCCATCACCCACCTTTGGTACAGGTGGTCTACTTTGGGCGTCTATTACACTCGCGTTATTAACCGTTCCCGTTGTCATTGTTGCGACCGAGGAAGGCTTAAGCCGCATTCCAAGTTCAATTAAGGAAGGTTCGTTAGCGCTAGGTGCGACTAAAGCTGAGACACTGTTTAAAATTATTTTACCAATGACTAGCCCAGCCATGATGACAGGTGTCATTCTGGCGATAGCGCGTGCAGCCGGTGAAGTGGCACCGCTTATGCTGGTAGGTGTTGTAAAACTGGCTCCAACACTGCCTTTAAACATGAATTACCCATACCTGCATTTAGATCAAAAGATCATGCACTTGGGCTTTCATATCTACGATGTTGGCTTTCAAAGCCCGAATGTAGAGGCGGCGAGACCGCTTGTTTATGCCACCGCATTTTTACTGATATTAGTCATAGCATTGCTTAATTTATCAGCAGTCGCTATACGCAACAAATTACGTGAAAAATACAAAGCGCTTGAAGTTTAATAGAGCGAAGAAAGTAGTTTAATTTTTCAATAAAGATTACTTACTTAGGCACAAAAACACAGTGTCTACGTAAAAGAGGACAGAAGATCATGTCACAAGTTAAAAAAGCCACCGTCGATTTAAGCTCTATCATTAAAAACCAACAGAGCTTGAAGTTTGCAGATGAAGAAATCATGCTAAACACTCGCGATTTAAAAGTATTCTACGGCGATAAAGAAGCGCTGCATGGCGTGACTATGGATATCCCGAAGAACCGCGTTACTGCCTTTATCGGCCCATCTGGTTGTGGTAAATCAACACTGTTGCGCTGCTTCAACCGTATGAATGACTTAGTAGACAGCTGCAGCATTGGTGGCGAAATCATCTTAGATGACAAAAATATCTACGAGAAAGATGTTGAAGTTGCCGAGCTGCGTCGTCGTGTTGGTATGGTGTTTCAAAAGCCTAATCCTTTCCCGAAAAGCATCTATGAAAACGTTGCTTACGGTCTGCGTATACAAGGCGTTAAGAAAAAGCGTGTGATTGATGAAACTGTCGAGTGGGCATTAAAATCAGCCGCACTTTGGGATGAAGTAAAAGATCGTTTGCATGAAAGCGCCCTTGGATTATCCGGTGGTCAGCAACAGCGTTTAGTGATTGCCCGTACCATTGCGGTTAAACCTGAAGTATTGTTATTGGATGAGCCGGCATCAGCACTTGATCCGATTTCTACTTTAAAGATTGAAGAGCTTATTCACGAACTAAAGAAAGACTTTACTATCATTATAGTCACTCACAGCATGCAACAGGCAGCACGTGTATCAGACTACACCGCTTTCATGTACATGGGCGATCTGATCGAATTTGGTGTCACTGATACTTTATTTACTAACCCAGAAAACAAACAGACCGAAGATTACATTACCGGACGATTTGGCTAGATTAAAATTAGGAGCAACAAAATGACAATTAATGACTCAAACACCGAAGGTTACACTAGCCATATCTCCCAACAGTTCAACGATGAATTAGAACAAGTGCGCACCGAGCTGCTAGCAATGGGTGGTATTGTTGAGCGCCAAGTACACCAATCTGTTGAAGCGCTACTCACCGGCGATATACAACAAGCTAAAGAAGCGCTTGCTATCGATGTACAAACTAACGCAATGGAGCTAAAGATCGATGAGCGTTGTACGAGCATTATCGCTCGCCGACAGCCTGCTGCATCGGATTTACGCTTGATCGTCTCTATTTCTAAAGCAGTGGTTGATTTAGAGCGCATGGGCGATGAAGCCAGTAGAATTTGCCGCCAGACAGTAGAGCTTGGTAACCGTGGCGGTTCACAACACGGATTTCAGGAAGTTCGTCATATCGCTACCCTAGTACGCACCATGGTGAAAGATGTCTTAACAGCTTTTGCCCGTGGTGATATCGAGCAAGCTTTTAAAGTGGCTAAAAGTGATCGCGCCGTTGATCAAGAATACCGTTCAGCTATGCGTACTTTAGTGAGTTTAATGATGGAAGACCCACGCTCTATCTCAAGCTGCTTAAATGTTATTTGGGTCTTGAGATCACTGGAGCGTATCGGTGACCACGCCCGAAATATGGCTGAACATATTATCTATTTGGTCAGTGGTGAAAACGTGCGCCACCAGAGCATCAACGATATGAAAAACACTGTCGAGCAATCGATTTAAGATAACATAAATAAATATTCAATGGCGAGTGTCACCTTTTTAAAACACTCGCTTACTTCCCTTTTAGATAGTCTTTTTTTAATTAGCTTGTATGAGTTTACCCACTCCCTATTTACATACTCAATACCATCAATAATAACTAATGCAGCGCTACTAACGTTTTATCTCGCGTATCTGAAACTATATTTTTAATATATTATCGATCAAAGTAACAAAATCGCAAAAGCTTATGGCACAGTAGTCGATATAACAATATGGCATTACATACGTACATTTTTTATTCAAAGTAAAAAACAGCTAAGCTTGCACTCACGATTGACTACATTATTAACCAGTCCAAGAGGCTGTAACATAACTACAGGGATACTACCGATGGAGAAATACATCGTCTATGGCGATTTAAACTGCCCTTATAGCTATGCGCTACATGAGAAGTTAAAAACTCTATCCCTACTCGATAACGTTGAATTCCGCCTTGTGGAACATGCCCCTGATCTTGGTCTTTATGGTAACCGCCCAGAAATTCTCACAGAGCTGGCCAGCGATGTGTTTGCCGTTCGCTCTCTCGCTGAAGAAGTTCCACTTGCACTACCGCCGGAACGCCCCGATAGTCGCTTTGCTATTTTATGTATTATTGCGGCGCAACGCATTGATATTAAAAAGGCTAACGCACTACGCGAAATTTTTTATACTGCGCTGTGGACTGATGGCAAAGACATTTCCTGCCCCAGTGTCATTTTCAAATGTATTGAACAGGCTGGTCTCCCGCTAGAATTAGAAGTAGAAGAGGACAGCGAAGATCAACTCGAACAATGGCAAGCCCAGTGGGACAAAAGCCAAGTAGGATCGAGAATACCAGCCATTATTGCCAATGATGATCGAAAACTACTGGGGCTTCCCAGTATCACTGAGATAGAGTTGTTTTTTGCAGGTAAAACGCATAATTTACAAAACGAATCCTCTAAACTACATCGCTCCTCCAGTTTGCGATCAATTGCAATTTTATGCACTGATAAAATTAGTGCAATGTGGGAGCCGATAGAGTCTATTCGGGGAGAGTATAATTTACTCCTTCCCGCCTCCATGGAAGAGCTTAAGCAGTTGTTTGACTCAGAAGATTATGCTCCTGACTTAGTGCTTTTACACGCTGAAGAGCACTGGAACGACTTACTACGCGGTTATCAAAGTTTTATTGAACGCATGAAAATAAGTTATACGCCTATCGCCATTATAGGTGGTCAAGATAATGATGCCTTAGAACTTTCTGCCTATTCTGCTGGTGCTGCTGATTACATTACTAAAGGCCGATCCTCCGGCATCTTAAAAGCCCGTATTGGCATGATGTTAGAACTAAAAAAATCACGAGATTTTCTTGAGCGATCAGCGCGCATTGATGGCCTAACAGGTATCAATAATCGGCGCGAGTTTGAAAAATTGCTCGAGCAAGAATGGCGCCGTAGCTCTCGCACTAATCAATCGATTGCATTAATTATGCTAGATGTAGACTTTTTTAAACCATTTAATGATAGGTATGGCCATTTAGCTGGCGATTCGGCCCTAAGAAAAATATCTGAAGCACTGCAAAATACCATGAGCAGGCCCTACGATGCGGTCTGCCGTTACGGTGGAGAAGAGTTCGTCATCTTGATGCCTGAAACTGATCTAGCGGGCGCCAAGAAGATCGCTTTCGAAATACGTAAAGCGATTATGGATTTGGCCATTGCACACGATAGCTCTAGTGTCGCTGAAATTGTTACTGCCAGCCAAGGTGTTTCCTGCTTTATCCCCAATGATACAAATTCACCTATGTTATTGATTCAAGCAGCCGATGAAGCGCTATATAAAGGGAAAAATAGTACTCGAAATGCGATTGCCATAGACGGAGAGAAATAGCGACAAGAAAAGATTCATCCACCATGTTTAGTGGCAGATGAATTATCGACAAAAATATTATTCGTCCGCTTTGATTTGTTCAACAATAGCAGTAGTAGAACAGTTATCTAGTAGCGATAATACTTGCACATCACCGCCGTAGCTGCGAACGAACTCTCCGCCTACGACACCTTCAATGCCATAATCTCCACCTTTAACCAGAATTTCAGGACGAATTAACTCGAGCAAATGCTCCGGCGTTGGCTGATCAAAGCAAACCACCCAATCGACAGCTTCTAAACTTGAAAGCACAATCATACGGCGATCTTCTGTGTTAATGGGTCGCCCTTCTCCTTTCAATCGTTTAACGGAAGCATCGCTGTTTATCCCGACCACTAAACGTTGACCTAGCTGCCTTGCCTGCTCTAAATAACCCACATGCCCTGCGTGTAAGATATCAAAACAGCCATTAGTGAAAACAATCTTCTCGCCCGCTAAACGGGCATCTTCAATTGCAATAGCCAACTGCTCCTCGCTGACAACACCACGAGCACTGCGCTGATTGGCCGCAATTTCACGCCGAATCTCAGGGCCAGATATTGCATAAGTACCAAGTTTACCGATCGCAATACCCGCAGCCATATTCGCGATGGCTACTGCGTTTTGCATTTCCTCGCCGGCACCTAATGCCGCCGCTAGCGTCGATATCACAGTATCTCCTGCACCTGTAACATCAAAAACTTCGTGTGTGCGCGCGGGAAAATGTAATTCTGTGCCTTCTTTATGCAGTAGTGTCATTCCTTTTTCGCTGCGCGTAATTAACAGGCACTCCAGCTCTAACTCTTTAATAAGCGCACTGCCACGACTGATGATTTGCTCTTCTGTATGGCATTTACCAACGACAGCCTCAAACTCTGACATATTCGGTGTTAATAAAGTAGCACCTTTATAAGGTCGATAATCACTACCTTTGGGGTCAACCAACACTAATTTATTGTGCGCTTTCGCCTGGGTAATGATAGCTTGGCAATCACTTAGAGTCCCCTTGTCATAGTCTGAAATAATCAGCACATCACTCGACTCAATTTGACGGGCAACCGAATCACTAATCGCCTGTGCATATTCACTGCTAAAGCGCTGTTCAAAATCCATTCGCAACAACTGCTGGTTGCGACTGATAGCACGCAGTTTCATAATCGTAGGTTCTGAGGTTGTTTGACTAAAATCGCAGGCAACACCCGCGGCAGTTAACCTGTTTTCCAGAACGTTCGCCGCTTCATCTTGCCCAACCAAACCTAATAAATGTGTACTTGCTCCTAGCGCCGCCGTGTTTAGCGCGACGTTGGCGGCGCCACCCGGGCGGTCGTCTTGACCTGCTATTTTGATCACTGGCACTGGGGCTTCAGGAGACACACGCTCTGTAGCACCGTGCCAGTATCTATCTAGCATAATATCGCCAACCACTAAGATGCGGGTTCTGGCAAACTCTGGCATTTTTAATTCAAGCACGGGTGCTCTCTCCTAAGTATTTGTTCAAATGCTTACACTTAACTTTCATCAAAACCTTGTTGATGCAGTTGCGCATATAAGCCCTGTTGTTCGATCAGTTGCTGATGGGTACCGCGCTCAACGATTGCTCCGTTATCCATCACTAAGATAAGGTCAGCATTTTGGATAGTCGATAATCGGTGTGCGATCACTAAGGTCGTTCGATTCTCCATCACTCGCTCAAGCGCTTGCTGTATATAACGCTCTGAGTGATTGTCTAACGCCGAGGTCGCTTCATCTAGAATGAGCACTGGCGCATCTTTTAAAATAGCTCTGGCTATGGCTAAGCGTTGCCGCTGACCGCCGGATAACATCAGGCCTTTCTCTCCTAATGGGGTGTTTATCCCCTGAGGTAATTTATCGACAAATTCCGTTGCATTGGCAATCTCTAATGCTTTTTGCACTTCTTCATCAGACTTATCAGATAAGCTACCGTAGGCTATATTGCTTTTTATAGTGCCTGAAAAAAGCACCACCTGCTGATTGACGATAGCGATTTGTTCTCGAAGATTCTTTAATTGATATTCTTCAAGCGCCACGCCATCTAAAGCAATCTCCCCACTAGTGCATTCAAAAAACCGAGGGATTAAATTAGCCAGAGTACTTTTACCGCTACCTGACCGACCAACTAAGGCCACGCTTTGGCCTGCGCTCATGGAAAACTCAATATTTTTGAGCACAGCTTTATCCGTATAGCTAAAACAAACCTGCTTAAAGCTCAATTCACCTTTTGTGCGCTCAACAACGATCTCTCCGTTGTCCGGTTCCGTGTCAGAATCTATCACTTCAAATAGACTATTTGCCGCGGTAATACCACGCTGTAACGGCCCGTTTATCTCTGTTAAGGCACGTAGTGGCTTAGCGATAAGCCCCGCCGTAATTAAAAAAGCAACAAATTCACTACCCGGCATCTGCGCCATGAAACCTGGATACAGTGCGACAAAAATCAACAAAGCCAAAGCTATAGAGACTAACATTTGTACGACGGGAGAGTTTAGCGCAGAAGTGACCGTCATTTTTAAGGACTGGCGTTTGAAGTCATCACTTGCCTGATTAAACCGAGCCAGTTCACTCTCATAACCACCAAATGTTTTTACTACTTCATTACCTTGTAAACTCTCTGTCGCAGCATGGGTGATATCACCAATCGAACTCTGCATATTTTTAGCAATCTTTCGAAATCTCTTAGAGGCGATACTGATGGCTATCGCAATAAAAGGGCTTGATGCAAAAAAGAGCAGGGATAACTGCCAGTTCAAATAAAACAAATAGCCTACCAAGCCCAACACTGTCGCGCCTTCTCGAACTAGCGTTCGTACCACAGACGTACAAGCTGAGGTAACTTGCTCAACGTTATAAATTAAAATGGCTAAATAGTGTCCAGAATCTTGTTGCAGATATTGCTGTCGAGGCAATTGTAGTATGGAGGAGAATATTTCTTTTCTCAGTTCATAGACAACATTAAAAGCCACTCGGTCTAAACAATAAGTGCCGATGAAACCACCTAACCCCCGGGCAAAAGTGATGGACACTATCGCCAGTGGTAAAACTATATAAGCATTTCCTGAAGGCGTATCCATCTCTGAGACAATTTTCTCCATGAGCACTGCAAAACCTGTTTGGGTTAATGCAAATAGAATATAGCCGCAGATGCTTAGGGAAAAAAAACCAATATAGGGAATGAGATAACTTAATAGGCGTTTATAGATTTGCCATGGTGTAATTTTCAATACGTTCAACCTATAAAATTTTAACAAAACAGCACTGGGGATAGCGCCTAATCGATCAACTGAATATAATAAACTTTATTGTAACTTAATTCTCGACTGGAAAGCCCTTAACTACTGTGAATGATCAAAAAAAAGATTGGCCTGCACTATTTACGCTTGCACTCATCCGCACCTTGGCAAAACTCCCTTTTAAAACAGGACTCAAGGTAGGTGCTCTGCTTGGCAACCTCATCCGTCTTATTGCAGTTAAAAGGCGCAAAGTTACCCAAGTCAATATACGTTTATGCTTTCCTGAATTATCGAGTGAAGATCAACAACAGCTGGTTAAAGACATATTTATCGCCAATGGCATAGGTTTAGTAGAAACTGCTTGGGCTCATTACGCAAATAGATCAATGTTTGATGAACGTATTGAAATCATTGGCCTACATTTATTAGAGAATACCCTAAAAGAAGAACGAGGTGTTATGTTACTAGGCGCTCACTTCAGTACTTTAGATCTAGGCGGATTATTATTTTCCTATACAAACGCACCGCTTAACACTTTGTACCGCCAACATAACAACGCTGTTCTGGATAAAGCAATTAAAGAAGGACGTTCAAAGTATTGTGAACCTATTGAGCGTAAAAATATTCGCTCGGTTATTCGCAAGCTTAAACAGAATGAATGTGTTTGGTTCGCCCCTGATCAGGACCTAACCGGAAACGGCAATGTATTCGCTACATTTTTTGGCCAGAGGGCATCAACGGTCACTGCTGCCAGTAATTTTGTCACCTTTAATAACTCGCCTATTTTGATGCTTGCCCATTATCGCAAACCTGACAATAGCGGCTATATCCTAGAATTTAGTGAATTAGAAAACTGTGATCCAAAGGATAAGGCTGCTTTTGCACAAGTGGTTAACAACAGTATTGAACGAGCTGTACGAAAATATCCGGCGCAATACATGTGGGTGCATAAACGCTTTAAGACGCAGCCAGACGGTAAGAATAAGCTCTATGATTGAGTTTTATTCAAACGAAACTCAGGCCGCTTTTCAATTGAATTAATACAGGCAATTAATATGATTAACATCCCGGTATAAAAAATCATCCCGCTATTATGTGAAAACAATACTTGTGTTAAATTGGCGCAGATAAAAAAGAGACCAAACATCACTATACTGATAGCGAGACCCTTGGTAGATTTCTCTCCTTTTTTATAATACCGATGCCCCGCATAGACAGGGAATATTAATAAGGCAAGTAAAAAAGCTAGCCCCAAAATCCCTCTTCGTGCTGATATATCGAAGTATGCATTGTGTGCGTGTTTAAAAATTAATATAGACTGATCAACTTTACCCATATCTACTAATTTCTTTTTTTCCTGCATATTAGCGGTAATACCGACCCCTAACAAAGGATTATTCATGGTAATGATAGAAGCAGCTTTCCAAAGTTCAAGTCGTACCCCAGCAGAAGAACTTGCTTCTCCTTCCGTGAAGTAGCTTTGAGTTTTAATTATAGCCATTTCAAGCCGATTAATAAGTGATGTATTTGCAATAGCAACAGCCACAATTGGAAGCACGATTAATGAGGCAATCAATGTTTTGGCTTTGTAGGCTTTAAGCTCATTGCGGTAATAATAAACACTAATCACAAATAATACCGGTAGAAAAAGCAAACCTCCTCTGGTTTGAGTAAATACGGAAGCGCATAACCCTAGAACACCAGCCAACAATAATAATGACGTAATAGCCCATTTTCCCTTATGTTTAAAATACACTGGGGCTAATAGAATAGACATCATGCCAAAGACACTGGCTATATTGCCAAGCTGAATGGCATTAATGAAGGTGCCTACTCTTTGATAACCTAAATAGTATTTCTCAAAAACTGCTAAGCCAAACAGACCCATACAACCTGCAGCTATACCTAAAAAAACAACCAGAGGTGTCACTCTTATCGAATTCAATATAAATATAAACGGGATAAAAACAAGGATCTTGCTCTGCGGATCTATTTTACTGATTGGCACGTCGTGGATCAGAATTTCTAAAACCGCGGAAGCCAAATAACAGAGCAATACCACAATCAGCCACTTTTCTGCTTTCGAGAGCGATATTTTAGCTCTGATATCCGCGAAAAATAGCAGTAAATAAGTCGATACTATAAAAGCGCCGCTGATGGCATAACTGCCTTTAAAGGACACAGAGAGCGCTAAAAACAAAAAAACCGCGAAGTTGACATAATATTTAGCCGCCTTCAAACATGATATATTATTGAGCAATTGATTGGCCTTACTGGGTTGAATTAGATTTTTTGAACATAGTTTCGAATTCATCCCAAACCAATACCGGTAAAAGAGGTTGAAAAACGCTCGGTTCTACATTTTCTGACGCTTTTGTTTGGCAATCTTTTGCCAATAGTACTTTTTGATTTTTACCGTAGCCGCCCACTAAGCCTGGATCAGTTGGGCCAAATAACGTTAAATTCGGCTGATCTAACGCTGCACTTAAATGGGAGAGCCCGGTATCAACTGAAATACACCCAGCTGCGCTTTTGATTATTTGCGCAACTTCTGAGAGTGAGAGTTTATCGAGCACTGTTACACGTTGATTATTTTTTGCAAGTCTATTTGCGCGCGCGAGTTCTTGCTCATTTCCCCAAGGTAATTTGATATTCCAGCCTTGCTTAGTTGCCAGCTCTATCAATTGTTGCCAATAAACTTCGGGATAATGTTTATCGAATTTCGTAGTCCCATGGTTAAAGACTAAATAATCAGAACCGGCACTGGCTTTAAAATAAGGAGCTATAGAAAAGTCTCCCTGAGCACCTTCGAGCTGATAATTTAAAGCAGTCGCAAACAACTGACGTGTTCGCTCAATAGCATGCTGCTGTTTATCTACTTTTATTGGATGCTGATAAAACTTACTCGCCCAAGGTTCTTTAGCACTTTGACTGTCGAATCCGTAACTTGGACCAACGGCATTCCTCACCACCAAGCAAGCGCTTTTCAAAAGTCCCTGTGCATCGATCACCGCATCGTATTCAGTAGCGGCTAGCTGCTGTTTAAAAGCCTGCCACTGACCACTGCGCCAAGCTTGGATAGGCGATTTACGCCAGCGTCTGATCGCCACGGGGATAACTTGATCAACCGCGCTGTGCCAAGCGGGAATTTCTTTAAATCCCTCTTCCACAACCCAATCAAACTTAATGCCTTCAATCGATCGCATCGCATCGGTGAGTGCTGGTAAAGTGTGGATAATATCGCCCATCGAAGAGGTCTTTACGATGAGTACCTTCATTGATTAGCCATTGCTTGTAGCTTATCAAATACCAACTTAGGCTCTATATCTATCATGCTCTGATGATAACCTTGTTCTGCATCACCTTTGCGCACTTTAATGAAACCCTCTATCAGCCTAATCACTTCTGCTTGATCACTCAATGGGGGTGTAAAATCAGGGCTAGTTGGCCCATATAATGCTAGCATAGGTGTATTAACCGCTGCGCCTATGTGCATAAGGCCTGAATCATTAGAAACTATTGCTGATGCTTTAGCCAAGATGTCAATTGCTTGAGTAAGGCTAGTCTTACCTGATACATCGACAAAATGAAGGCGTTCTTCCTCTGTCAGTAGGTATTTTATTTGTTCGATCGTCACTGTATCTTTTGCCGAACCTAAGCACACTATTTGCCTACCTTGAGCGATAAGCAGCGATGCCAGTTTTGCAAAGTGAAAATGAGGCCAACGTTTAGCGGGGCCAAATTCGGCACCAGGGCAGAAAGCGATCACATCATCACG
>Ga0105354_1000465_pt1 | contig 25375 bp, 23 predicted proteins | sample GOMGulsemesocosm_FD_83658 | JGI IMG/M metagenome (GOLD analysis project Ga0105354, IMG submission 83658) | Methane-oxidizing microbial communities from mesocosms in the Gulf of Mexico - GOM9B Gulf of Mexico | ecosystem: Environmental > Aquatic > Marine > Cold seeps | place: USA: Gulf of America...
AAAATGATGTTGAGGCTACGTGTCCAATAGTTCCTGCTTTTGCTTTTTTACCGTTTTTGTATGTATATGTTGCGCCAATTGCTTGTGCATTATCTTCTATAACAAAAAGATTGTGCTCTTCTGCTATTTCCATTATTGCTTCCATATTGGCACATTGTCCAAATAAATGCACCGGAACGATAGCTTTTGTTTTTGGTGTAATGGCTTTTTTAACAGCTTCAATGCTTATGTTAAAATCGTCTGGATTTACATCTACTAAAACCGGAGTTAGATTTAATAAGGCTATTACTTCTACTGTTGCTGCAAAAGTAAAGTCGGCTGTAATAACCTCATCGCCAGGTTGCAAACCTAATCCCATCATAGCAATTTGTAACGCGTCTGTCCCGTTTGCACAAGGAATAACGTATTTTACACCTAAATAATCTTCAAGATTTTTTTGAAATTCATGAACTAAAGGTCCATTAATATAGCTTGTTGTATCTAAAACTGATTGGATTTGAGTATCTACAGTTTCTTTTATTTTAGCATATTGACCTTTTAGGTCTACCATTTGGATTTTCTTCATAGTAACAAATTTACAAAATTTCTAAGTGCTAAAACAACGAAAAAAAGCTTAAAGAATAGTATTTTTACCTTAAATATGTATTAATGCGTTTATTTTACAATCTTCTTATCTTTAAAGCCTCTGTTATTTTACAGATTTTAAGCCTTTTTAATACTAAAATCAAAAAAGGTGTTGAAGGAAGAAAATCGTCTTTTTTAAAAATTGAAAAACATATTAATTCTACGGACAAAACCATTTGGTTCCATTGCTCATCTCTTGGTGAATATGAACAAGGCTTGCCAGTTTTTGAAGAAATTAGAAGCCACTATCCTGATCATAAAATTGTTTTAAGTTTCTTTTCGCCTTCTGGTTACGAAATAAGAAAAAATTCGACTATTGCAGATGTGGTTATTTACTTGCCTTTAGATTCTAATAAAAATGCGAAACGTTTTGTTGATTTTTTAAAACCTGAGTTAACCGTTTTTGTTAAGTATGATATTTGGCCAAATTATATTAATCAATTAGAAAAACACGGATTAAAAAAGGTTTTAATATCTGCAGCTTTAAGACCAAACCAAATTTACTTTAAATGGTATGGTGGGCTTTTTAGAGATGCATTAACATGTTTTGAATATATTTTTACTCAAAATGAAGAAACAAAATTACTACTTAAAAACATAGATTACAAAACTGCAATTGTTTCTGGAGATACTAGATTTGATCGTGTTTCTAATCAAATAAATACTAATAATAGGTTAGATTTTATTGAATCTTTTAAAGCTAAAAAAACGACTATTGTTTTTGGTAGTTCTTGGCAAGAAGATGAAGCTATTTTTATTGATTTTATAAATAATGCTGATGATAATTTAAAGTTTATAATAGCGCCTCATGAAATTAATGAAACGAATACTTCAAGATTATTAAATATAATTAATAAAGAGACAATTCTATTTAGTCATAAAGATTCTAATGAAGACTTATCTAATTACAACGTATTTATAATAGATACCATTGGCTTATTAAGTAAAATATACAGTTATGCAGATATAGCCTATGTTGGTGGCGCTATGGGAAAAACTGGATTACATAATATATTAGAGCCTGCTACTTTTGGAATCCCAGTACTATTTGGTAATAACCATAAAAAATTCCCTGAGGCTGAAAACCTAATAAATTATGGAGGTGCTGTTGAAGTATCTACGAAAGATAAACTTAACGAAACGATACACCTGTTATTATCTAATACTAATTTTTATGAAAACAAAAGTCAGGCTAGCAAAGAATTTATCACAAACCAAAAAGGTGCAACAAAACTAATTACCGAACATTTATTCAATAATTAGCAACAAAACATATGTTAAAATTGTTAAAATGTAAATTTTGTTGTTTATTTATACTTTAAATTTAATCAAACTACAATAAAAATGAAAAAAGTAATCTTATCTGGTGCGTTATTAATAGCAATGAGTGCATCAATTACATCTTGTAAAGAAGTTAAAGAAAATGCAGAAGCTGCTGGCAATGCTGTTGAAAATGCTGCTGACGCAACTGGTGATGCTGTAAACGATGCTGTTGACGCAACTGGAGAAGCAATGGGAGATGCTGCTGATGCTGCTGGTGATGCAGTAGATAGCGCAACTGATGCTGCTAGTGATGCAGTTGAAGCTACTGGTGATGCTCTTGAAAACGCAGGAGACAAAGCTGGTGAAATGGTAGACGTAGCTGTAGACGCAACAAAAGATGCTGCTAACGATGTAAAAGAAGGTGCTGAGAAATTAGCTAAAGATGCTGCAGACGAAACTAAAGATGCTGCAGATAAATTAAAGAACAAAATGAACTAATTCTAAGTTTATTTTATACTCTATTAAGAGCCATCTATTTAGATGGCTCTTTTTTTTATAAAAAAATATAATCTTTTTGTAACATTTTAGAAATGCTTGCGTATAAGTATGTGAAGACTTATTAATTTAAATCCCTATACTTTTAAATGAGACAACTTAAAATTACCAAACAGGTAACCAACAGAGAGACCGCATCTTTAGATAAATATTTACAAGAAATTGGAAAAGTAGACTTAATTACTGCAGATGAAGAGGTAGAATTAGCTCAACGTATTAAAGCTGGAGATCAAATTGCATTAGAGAAATTAACTAAAGCAAATTTACGTTTCGTAGTATCTGTTGCAAAACAATACCAAAATCAAGGTTTAACTTTACCTGATTTAATTAACGAAGGTAATTTAGGTTTAATTAAAGCTGCACAACGTTTTGACGAAACTCGTGGTTTTAAATTTATATCTTATGCAGTATGGTGGATTCGTCAATCTATTTTACAAGCATTAGCAGAACAATCTAGAATTGTACGTTTACCTTTAAATAAAATTGGTTCTATTAACAAGATTAATAAAACCTTTGCTCATTTAGAACAAGCACATGAACGTCCACCAAGTGCAGAAGAAATAGCAAAAGAATTAGACATGACTATTAACGATGTTAAAGAGTCTATGAAAAATTCTGGAAGACACGTAAGTATGGATGCACCTTTAGTTGAAGGTGAAGATTCTAACTTATACGATGTTTTAAATTCTGGTGAGTCTCCAAATCCAGATAGAGAATTATTACACGAATCTTTACGTACAGAAATAGAACGTGCTTTAGAAACTTTAACGCCACGTGAAGCTGATGTGATTAGATTATACTTTGGTTTAGGAAATCAACATCCAATGACTTTAGAAGAAATTGGTGAAACTTTTGACCTAACACGTGAACGTGTAAGACAAATTAAAGAAAAAGCTATTAGACGTTTAAAACATACGTCTAGAAGTAAGATTCTAAAAACTTACCTAGGATAATATATTCAAAAATTAAAATACTTTCAAAACCCTTAGCTTACACTAAGGGTTTTATTTTTTTTATATTTGCACAACTTAAAACATAAAATATGGCATCTAAATTAATTGCACCTTCGGTTTTAGCAGCAGATTTTGCTAACCTACAAAGAGATATTGAAATGATTAACAAAAGTGAAGCGGATTGGTTTCATATAGATATTATGGATGGTGTTTTTGTACCAAACATTTCGTTTGGAATGCCAGTTTTAAAAGCAATTAATAAACATGCTAAAAAAACAATTGATGTGCATTTAATGATTGTTAATCCAGATCAATACATCCAAACTTTTGCAGATTTAGGAAGCGATATATTAACCGTACATTACGAAGCTTGCACTCATTTGCATAGAACTTTACAAGCTATAAAAGCTGCAGGAATGAAAGCTGGAGTAGCATTAAACCCACATACTAACATTAATGTTTTAGAAGACACTATTAATGATATAGATATGGTTTGTATTATGAGTGTTAACCCAGGATTTGGTGGACAAAGCTTTATTGAAAACACGTATAACAAAGTTGAGCAACTTAAAGCACTAATTACAAAAAAAGGCGCAACGACTTTAATAGAAATTGATGGTGGTGTAACTAATAAAAACGCTAAACAATTAGTTAATGCAGGTGCAGATGTTCTTGTTGCTGGTAGTTATGTGTTTGGAGCAGAAAACCCAACAGAAACAGTTAAAGGATTAAAAGCTTTAGCTAACAGTTAATTAATAGTTAGCAAAATTAAATTTTAAAAGCTGTTTCACTTTTCTGTAAAGATTAGGGAAATGGCTTTTGAAGTCTTCAGGAGTTTCTATAAAATTTTCTATTAGAACTGCTAGAAATTCAAATTGATTGGTAAACGCATAGTCTCTAAAATATTTAGAAGCTATTAATTCTTTTCGCAACACTTCATTTTGACTTAAAAACAATGTTAATTCATTAAAGCTTTTCTTAAAAATTTTAGAACTATAATCATTCTGACTTAAACTATTAAAATGAATAGCATGCGTAAACTCATGTATACCAAGGTTTAAATTATCATTATCTATTTCATATCCTTTTAAGAAATCTTCCCACGAGAACACAATAGCTTCAAGATTAGGATTAAATTCTCCTTTATGGTTTTTATCATTAATTGTAGAATAGAAAGCCTTTGGATAAATTAAAACACGCTTAATTGATTTAATTAAATAGTTTTTCATGCCAAATGTAAGCATAACAGCTGTTGCAGAAACTAGTAGCTTTACCTCATCAGTTATAATAAAATCTTCTCTAGCAATAAACTCTTTTTTATTTCTAAAAACCACCAAACGATGTTCAAAATAGGTTTTTCGCTTTGCATTTAAATTCCTATAAAACTTAAAATGTGATAATAAATAGTCTTTCTCTGTATTAGATAAAGACTTTTTAAATGGATAAAAATGAACTATAATAGATTTATTAAAAACCCTGTAGTAAAGTCTTTGAGACAACTTAAATAGTAATAATATAAACGTAATAAACAATATTATATTAAATACAGAATAGAATATTGGATTTTCTATTGCTAAAGCTTGGGTTACATTCATTTAGTAAAAATAGTAAACTAATAATAATTATTAGACATAACATTAAATTAACGTTCTTAACAAAAGTCTAAAATTTTGATAACATTTGGGTTTCATAAAAAGTAAGTAACACGTTTAAGTTTGCAAAAAAACTAAAACCGAAAATGAAAAAAATTTACACTTTTATTATATTACTATCTGTTTGTAGTATTGGAAATGCACAAACTATTATAACTTATTTACAAGCTGCAAAAGCAGAATCTGTTTGGGTAAGTTGGAAAACAGACAACGAGAACGGTATAAATCCAACTGTAGAATATGGCCTAACCGAAACAAATTTAAATCTCACAGCTACAGGTACAAAAGAAAATTTGGAACCTCAAGATCCTGCATATAATACACCTTACCATTGGCATAATGTAAAATTAACTGGTTTAAATCCAAATACTGGCTATTATTATAAAGTTAAAAGTGGAGCTACAGACGAATCTGCTACTCACTATTTTAAAACTCCAAAAGCAATTGGTGCAGATAATGGTAAGCTGAGGTTTATCTTCTTAGGCGATCATCAACTAATTAATTATCAAGGTCAGCCCTATCATAAATTTAATGAGTTAGTTCAAGCTGCAAAAAATAAAGCAGAAGAACTTTACGGAACGCCAATTGCGGACCATATAAATTTAATTGTTAATGATGGCGATCAAGTGGATTTAGGAAACTTAACACATTACGAGAAAATTCATTTTGAAAAACAAAACATTATAACACCTATCTTACCGCTAATTACAGCAGTTGGAAACCATGAAGTCTATGGTTCTATGGGAATAAACGCTTACGAAGAACATTTTATTTATTTTATCCATTTTAATTAATGTCTTAATTTAATAAGTAATTTAATAAGTAATTTATTTTAAGCTAATTTAGCTTTAACAATATTAGATATTGTTTTCCCATCTGCTTTTCCAGCAAGTTCCGCACTCACTAAGCCCATAACTTTACCCATATCTTTCATACCTTCTGCATTTACTTTTGTAATTACAGCCTCTACTACTTTAGCTACATCTTCGTCAGACATGGCTTCTGGTAGAAATTGAGAAATCACTTCTGCCTCAGCTAATTCTGGAGAAGCTAAATCTTCTCTACCTTGCTCTAAATAAACAGCCGCACTATCTTTACGCTGCTTTACTTGCTTTTGAAGTATTTTTAACTCTTGTGCTTCTGATAATTCTTCTTTAGCTCCAGTTTCAGTTTGGGCTAATAATATCGCAGATTTAACAGCTCTTAATGCTGTTAATGCAACTTGGTCTTTACTTTTCATTGCAGCTTTTAAAGCCGTCATGATATCTGTAGATAAACTCATTTCTAGTTAATTTATTTAATTGCTAATATAAAAAAATAAAACCCAAGATAGAGAACATCTATTTTGGGTTTTAGAACATTTCTGTAAACTACATTAATCTACGTTATCGTGTAAAAATGAGTTATTACTTCTTAATTGTATATCGTCATTATCATCTGTACCCAACATAGTTCTTGATACTTTGTTATCTGACGAATGTTGTCCTTCTTCTAAATCTAAACCTTGACGTTTATAAGCTGGTATTTTCTCGATATCATCAATTTTTGAGTTATTAAATTTATAATTAAATAACTTCATTTTTTGACGACGTTCTTCTGCTCTACTTTTTAATAATTCCGAAATTGGTGTATGAAATGGATCTACATCATCTAACATTTCTTCTTTTACTTCAGCTTTAATCTCCGAAACTGATTCCGAAACCGTTTTAGTTTCAAAAACAATTTCTTCCTCCGCAACTACTTCTTCTATAATTTCTTTAGAAGAGTTGTTAATTACTGACTCTTCAGTTTCGTAATCATCTAAAGCATATCTAATTTCTCCTGAAGTTGTTGTTTCTGTAACTGGAATAATTTCCACTTCATCCTTAACTTCAATTTGCTTTTCCTGTTCTGTCAACTGATGAACAATTGGTTGAATTTCTTCGACTTCTTTTACCTCAACAATAGGCTCTTCAATTTCAGTTTCAAAAACTACCTCTTCTTTCTTTTCTTCAAATTCAATATCATTACTGAAAGGCATGTCAAAAGTGAGTGTTATTTGCTGTTCTTCTTCAACTTCTTCAATAATTTCTTGAGATGAAGTAATAACAAAATCATTTAAGTCTTCAACATTAACCGAAACTTCATCATAAACGACATCAATGTTCTTTATTAATTCTGATGTAGGAATTAACTCAGATTCATTTTTTTCAATTGTAGGTTGAACATCTTTTTTTGGAACAAAAGCGGTATTTACAATATCAAAATCCTCGTCTAAATCTAACGTATGTTTTATTACTGGCTCGGGCTTTTTTTGAACAACAACAGGTTTTACAACCTCAACAACTTCCTCTTTTGGAGCTTCAGCTTTTACAGCAGAATCATCTAAGGAATGTACCACTTTTTTGGTTTCTATATTAGTAATTTCGTTTTGTTGCTCAACATCAAAACCCGTAGCTATAATAGTTACAGAAATTGATTCATCTAAACTATCATCTTCACCAACTCCCATAATTATGTTAGCACTATTACCTGCTTCATCTTGAATATGGTCGTTAATTTCTCCTATTTCATCAATAGTAATTTCCGAAGAACCAGAAACGATTAGCAACAATACGTTTTTAGCTCCAGTAATTTTATTATCGTTTAATAAAGGTGAATCTAATGCTTTTGAAATCGCTTCGTAAGCTCTATTGGTTCCTTCTGCTGTTGCAGAACCCATAATTGCTGTTCCACTATTACTTAAAACCGTTTTAGCATCACGTAAATCAATATTTTGCGTGTAGTGATGTGTAATTACTTCTGCAATACCTCTTGAGGCAGTTGCTAATACTTCATCTGCTTTAGAAAATCCAGCTTTAAAACCTAAATTCCCATAAACTTCACGTAGTTTGTTATTATTAATTACAATTAAAGAATCTACTTCTCTACGTAATTTTTCAATACCAATTTGAGCTTGCTCATTACGCATTCTACCTTCAAACTGAAATGGAATTGTAACAATACCAACTGTTAAAATGTCTAATTCCTTAGCCATTTTAGCAATTACTGGCGCAGCACCAGTTCCTGTTCCTCCACCCATTCCAGCAGTAATAAATACCATTTTTGTATTGGTATCTAACATGCGTTTAATCTCTTCGTAACTCTCAACTGCAGATTCTTCTCCTACACTTGGGTTTGCTCCTGCACCTAAACCTTCTGTTAAGTGAACTCCTAATTGTATTTTATTAGGTACACCACTATTTTGTAGCGCTTGAGAATCTGTATTACAGATTACAAAATCTACGCCTTTAATTCCTTGCTGAAACATGTGATTGATAGCGTTACTTCCACCGCCACCAACTCCAATAACCTTGATAACATTTGATTGATTTTTAGGTAAATCAAATGATATACTTTCGAATTCGTTGTTGCTGTTCATAAATTCTAATTTGCTGGTTTTCTTCTAATTCTAATTCTATATTTATTACTATTAAGAGCGACCTCTTAATTACTCTGCATTATCTAAAAAATCTTTCACTCTTGCTGTAAAACTTTCTAAGAAAGAACGTCTTTCTTTTTTTGGTTTTTCAGGTTTCACTTCTTCTATTTCAGGCTCATCTTCATCATCATCATTTATTGCTTCAGTAAATTCTGGATTCACTGGTGTTTCAATAATTTCTTCTTCAACTTGGTCTTCTTCTAAAGCTTCTTCACGTTTACGTTGTTGACGCTGTAAACCATCCATAACTAACCCAACTGCTGTTGCGAATAATGGGCTTGTTATTGCATCATCACTATCGCCAGCCAAATGCTCGTTTGGATAACCTATTCTAGTATCCATTCCCGTAATGTATTCTACCAATTGTTTTAAATGTTTTAACTGACTTCCGCCACCTGTTAAAACAATTCCTGCAATTAGGATTTTCTTTTGCTCTTCGTGTCCGTAGTTTTTAATTTCTACATAAACTTGTTCTATAATTTCCACAACTCTTGCATGGATAATTTTAGATAAGTTTTTTAACGTAATTTCTTTTGGATCTCTTCCTCTTAATCCTGGAATAGAAACAATCTCGTTGTCTTTATTCTCTCCAGGCCAAGCACTACCAAACTTTACTTTTAATAATTCAGCTTGCTTTTCTATAATAGAGCAACCTTCTTTTATATCTTCTGTAATCACGTTTCCTCCAAATGGAATAACTGCTGTATGACGGATAATACCATCTTTAAAAACAGCTAAATCAGTTGTTCCTCCACCTATATCAATTAACGCAACTCCAGCTTCTTTTTCTTCTTGACTTAATACTGCGTTTGCAGATGCTAAAGGTTCTAACGTAATACCTTCTAATTCTATATCTGCTGTTTGTACACAACGTGCAATATTTCTAATAGAAGTGACTTGTCCAACAACCACATGGAAATTAGCTTCTAATCTTCCGCCATACATTCCAATTGGTTCTTTAATTTCTGCTTGCCCATCTACTTTATATTCTTGTGGTAACACATGAATAATTTCTTCACCAGGAAGCATTACTAATTTATGAACTTGGTTAATTAAACGGTCAATATCATCTTCATCTATAACCGTATCTGCATTGTTACGGGTTATATAATCACTATGCTGTAAACTTCTAATATGTTGTCCTGCAATTCCAACAGTTACACCTTCAATTTTCTCCGATGCTGCTGCTTCTGCTTCTTGAATTGCTAATTGAATAGATTGAATTGTTTGCGTAATATTATTTACAACACCACGATGAACACCTAAACTTTTAGATTTTCCAATACCTAAAATTTCAACTTTACCATAATCGTTTTTACGACCAATCATAGCCACAATCTTTGTGGTTCCTATGTCTAATCCTACTGAAATATTTTGTTCCATAACTTAAAATTTGGTACAAACAACTTGGTTATCAAATTGCAAATTCACTGTTTTATATTCTCCTAACACATTATCTTTATTAGCTTTAATAAAAAATGCTTTTAGGTTATTTATCTTTTTCTCTAATTGATTTAAATTACCAAGCTTAACTACAAAATTTGCAGACCTTAGTTTTAAATCAATGGTTTGGTCACTATTTTGATGAATTTCTATAACTTGTTTCTTTAGAAAATCATCTTTTTTTATGTAATCTGCAATTGCAAAAACAAGTTGCAAATTATTTTTTGATACATCACCTGTTACTAATGGCACACGCTCAGTATAATTTTTAGATAATGGCATAAATCCACCTTTACTATCTATATAAAACTGTGTTGTACCAAAAACGCGTGCAATAGGTTGTTTCTGTTCAACTTTTGCACTTAAATCACCAAGCGTATTAACGTAAACCTCTGCATTTGAAATCATTGGGTTTTTCATTAACGACTGCTCTAAACCATTCAAATCTAAAGCTTCTTTTGTCACGTTTGCAACATTACCTTGACTTTGTATTAACAAGTTACTAACAGCTTCGCCTGTAATAAACAAATTTGTATGCGACCCAACAAACGAAACTTTTGGCTCACTAACTACTCTTTTTTTGTTCTTAGAACTAGAAAAAGACCCAATTGTTATCAAGAATGCAAAAAGTAAAACAAATTTTAAAATGGTATAATTAATTTTCATGAAGCAAAGCGTTTTTAATTGATTTAACTTCTACTCCAATATCTCCTGCACCTAAGGTTAAAATAACTTTAGCTGATGATTTTTTTATCTCCTGAATTAATTCCGATTTCTGAATTAATTTTTTATTCTTTTTCTCAATTTTCCCCAACAACCATTCAGATGTTACGCCTTCTATTGGTAATTCTCTTGCCGGATAAATATCTAACAACAAAATATCATCAAACTGCGATAAACTCTGAGCAAATTCATTTATAAAATCTTTTGTTCTTGAAAACAAATGTGGCTGAAAAACCACCAAAACTTCTTGATTTGGATACATTTCTCTTACCGCTTGATGAATGGCGTTTATTTCTTCTGGATGATGCGCATAATCATCAACATAAACTAAATCATCTGTTTTTATTTGATACGAAAATCGTCTTTTAACACCTTTAAAATCTTTTAATGCTAACTTTAAATCTTCAGCTTTACAACCATATTCTAATGCCATAGCCAAAGCCACTAAAGCATTGGATAGATTATGTCTTCCTGGAAAACTAAAACTAAATCCAGCATGAGTTCCTGTTGGCGTTTTTACATCAAAAAAGTAACTATTATCATTTACATGAATATTTGTTGCGCAATAATCCGAATCGTCTTCTATTCCATAAGTCAAGCCTTCTATTGGTAAACCATTTTTCACAAATAATTTTCCGTTAGTCTTTAACTTTTTGGTAAAATCTATAAACGAATCGTGCAAAGCTTCTTTACTGCCATAAATATCCAAATGATCTGCATCCATTGAGGTTATACAAGCCAAATCTGGCGATAAGGTTAAAAACGAACGATCAAACTCATCGGCTTCTATTACACTTACTTTTTCGCCATTTAAGATTAAATTAGAGTTATAATTCTCGCTAATTCCACCTAAAAAAGCTGTTAATTCTACATTACAAAAACGTAACAAATGACCTAAAATAGTAGATGTTGTTGTTTTTCCGTGCGTTCCCGCAACTGCTAAACTAAATGTGTTTTGAGTAATTAAACCTAAAACTTCACTTCGTTTTAAAATAGTATAACCGTTATTTTTAAAATAAGCTAACTCCTTACAATCCTTTGGAATTGCAGGCGTATAAACCACTAACACTTTATTATGATTGTATAAACCTTCTGGAATATTAGCTACAGAATCTTCGTAATGGATACTTATACCTAAATCTTGAAGCGTTTGCGTTAAGTCGGTTTTAGTTTTATCGTAACCAAAAACAGCTTTACCAGAAGCCTTAAAATAACGCGCCAAAGCACTCATACCTATTCCTCCAATTCCAAGAAAATAAATATGTGTCCATTTTATGTTTTGCAAACTCTGACTCATTTTTTTTACGACTTCACTTTATTTAATAATACTTCTACTTGGTCTGCAATATCTTTTGTTGCGTTTACCAATGCTAATGCTTTTATATTCTGACTTAACTTATTTTGTTTTTCTTCTGAATTAATTAATTCTGAAAACTGTACTTGAAACTGGCTATCTAACTCTTTTTGAGGAATTAAAATAGCTGCGTTTTTAGTTGAAATAGCTTCGGCATTTTTAGTTTGATGGTCTTCAGCAACATAAGGTGAAGGCACAAAAACCACAGGTTTCCCAACTATACATAACTCAGAAACCGAACTTGCACCAGCACGAGATATAATTATGTCTGCTGCTGCATAAGCTAAATCCATTCTATTTAAAAACGTATGCACTTGTACGTTTTCTACTTTACTATATGCTTCAAAACGAGATTCGTACAACTTTCCGCATTGCCAAATCACCTGAATATTATTCGTCTTGAAATACTCTAATTCTTTTTCTATTAATTCGTTTATTGCTTTTGCACCTAAACTTCCGCCAAGCACTAAAAGTGTTTTCATATCTTTTTTTAAGCTGAAAAACTTTAAAGCTTCATCTCTTTTAGATGTAATATCTAACAAATCTTGACGTACAGGATTTCCTGTTAACTGAATTTTATCCTTTGGAAAAAAACGTTCTAAACCACTATAAGCCACACAAATTTTATCTGCTTTTTTACTTAAAAGTTTATTAGTTATTCCAGGAAACGAATTTTGCTCTTGTATTAAAGTGGGAACACCTTTTATATTTGCCATTTGTAATAATGGTCCGCTTGCAAATCCACCAGTTCCTATAGCCACATTTGGCTTAAATTGATTTATAATTTTATACGCATTATATAAACTACTAATTAATTTAAATGGAAACATTAAATTCTTAGCACTTAAACTACGCTGTAATCCAGAAATCCAAAGTCCTTTTATAGCATAACCTGCTTGAGGCACTTTTTCCATTTCCATGCGGTCTTTTGCACCAACAAATAGAAATTCAGCATTTGGAAAACGGGACTTTAACTCGTTAGCAATTGCAACTGCGGGATAAATATGTCCGCCAGTTCCGCCACCAGAAAGTATAATTTTATATGTTTTACTTTTGTTTTCCATTTACACTATGCAACTCCAATTTTTATTTATTAACCTCTCAACTGCGTTCGAGGAGACATTATTTACAATGCTTCCGATAAAATTTCTAACGGATTTTCTTCTAAATCTGTATCTATTTCTTCGTTTTCTTTTTTCTTTAACTCTTCGCGTTTAGCACTTACACTTAATATAATACCAATTGCTAAACAAGACATCCAAATACTTGTCCCACCACTACTTACTAATGGTAAAGTCTGACCTGTAACAGGAAATAACTCCACTGCTACAGCCATATTAATCATGGCTTGAAATATGATTGGTAAACCAACTCCAAGTACTAATAATTTCCCAAAAACAGAATCGCTTTTTTGAGCTACAATTACAAAACGTAATAGTAATAACATATAAGCCACAAACAATCCTAATCCACCAATTAACCCAAACTCTTCAACTATAATCGCAAAAATAAAATCTGAAGATGATTGTGGTAAAAAATTCTTCTGAATACTTTTTCCTGGCCCAACACCTTTAATTCCTCCTGATGCAATAGCAATCTTTGCTTTTTCAATTTGATAATCTTCTGCTGTATCTTCGGAATTAGAGAAATTATCTATTCTACTCATCCAAGTATCTACACGGTTAGGCATAGCATCTGGAAATGCTTTTGCAACTAATATAAACATGGTTAAACCAATTAATCCTGCACCTACAATTGCAGCTAGATACCTTAATGGATAACCACCTAAAAAGGTAAGTACTAAAACCATAACAAAAATAATGGCTGTAGTAGAAAAATTACTTGGTAAAATTAACGCTAAAACAATAAAAACCGGAGCCCAAAGTGGCAATAACGAGTCTTTAAATGTGATAACCTCGTCCTTCATTTTAGATAAATATCTTGCCACATAAACCATTAAAACAACGGTTGCTAAAGTTGATGTTTGAAACGAAAAGCCAACAATTGGAATTTTTATCCATCTACTTGCATTAGCACCTTCTATGGTAGTTCCTTGAAACATAGTAACAACCAACAACACAATAACAAAAGGCATTGCCATTAAAGACAAACCTCTAAAATAGCGGTACGGAATTTTATGAACCGCAAACATTATGGTGAATCCTAAAATTAGATGCACAAAATGTTTTACTAAAAATGAAATAGTATTTCCGTTACCATAAGTATATGCTAAATTACTTGAAGCACTATAAACTGGCAAAAACGAAAACATAGCCAATAGCGCTACTAGAGCCCAAATTAACCTATCGCCTTTTATGTTTTGAAATATCTGTTTCATTTCTTTTTAATTGAACCTTATGAGATTCAAAATCTTACTTTTTTTATAAATTTCTTACTGCATTTTTAAATTGTCTTCCTCTATCTTCATAGTTTTCGAATAAATCGAAACTTGCACAACAAGGCGACAATAAAACATTTTCTCCAGCTTCAGCTATTTTATAAGCAATCTTTACAGCTTCGCTCATATATTCAGTTTCAACTAAAATATCCACCATACTACCAAAGTTTTCCTTTAGCTTTTCGTTATCTTTTCCTAAACAAATGACAGCCTTCACTTTTTCATTTACAAAAGAAAACAACTCAGTATAATCGTTCCCTTTATCAACGCCACCAACAATCCAAACCGTAGGCGCATCCATACTTTCCAAAGCATAATATGTTGCATTTACGTTAGTTGCTTTAGAATCGTTTATATATTGCACTTTGTTAATTTTTAACACATGCTCTAAACGATGCTCCACACCTTGAAAATTCTCTAAACTTTCTCTAATAGTTTGCTTACGTATTTTAAGTAAGCTAGCTACTGTTGAAGCCGCCATAGCGTTTTTAGTGTTATGATTTCCGTGTAATGCTAAATTTTTAGTTGGCATGGTAAAAGTGTTGTTATTTATGGTTACTGTTAGGTTGTTGTCTTTTATATAAGCACCATTTTCAAAAGTTTTTGTTAATGAAAATGGTAATAATGTTGATTTTATTTGATGCGATGCGATGTACTTATTTAAAATCTCATCGTCCGCATCGTAAATGAGATAATCTGCTTCTGTGTGGTTTTGAACTATTCTAAATTTTGAAGCCACATAGTTTTCTAATTTGTAATCGTACCTATCTAAATGATCTGGTGTAATGTTAGTAATTACAGCAATTTTTGGATTAAACGTATAGCAATCGTCTAACTGAAAACTACTTATTTCCAACACGTAATTAGGATAATCAAAATCCAAAACTTGTTTTGCAAAACTATCTCCAATGTTTCCTCCTAAACCTACTTCTAATTCTTTTTCAAGAATAAAATGCGTTAATTTAGAAACCGTTGTTTTTCCGTTGCTACCAGTTATTGCTACACATGTTGCTCTTGTATATTCTGAAGCAAACTCTATTTCTGAAATCACTTTAGTTTTAGCTCTTAATTCTTGAACTAATTTCACTTTATCTGGAATCCCAGGACTTTTCATAACTACATCTGCATCTAAGATTTTAGATTCTGTATGTTGTTTTTCTTCAAAGTCTATTTGATTTTCCTTTAATTGAGTTTTATACTTTTCTTTAACTTCTCCTTTATCTGAAACAAAAACAGTGTAACCCTTCGCTTTTGCTAAAAGCGCAGTTCCAGTTCCGCTTTCGCCCGAACCTAAGATTACTAGTTTTGATTTATGTTTCATTTTTACTTTTTCAATTTAATTCAGAACCTTTCGACTACGCTCAAGACCACATTAATTATCTTAATTTTAAGGTTACAATAGATAGAATTGCTAAGAAAATTCCTACAATCCAAAATCTGGTTACAATCTTACTTTCATGAAATCCACCTTTTTGATAATGATGATGTAAAGGCGACATTTTAAATATGCGTCGTCCTTCTCCATATTTTTTTCTTGTGTATTTAAACCAACTCACTTGCAGAATAACCGACAACGATTCCGCGAAGAAAATTCCACATAACAATGGTATTAAAAGCTCTTTTCTAACCGCAATTGCAATTACAGCAATAACACCACCAATAGTTAAACTTCCTGTATCTCCCATAAAAACTTGCGCCGGAAACGTATTATACCACAAGAAACCAATTAAAGCTCCTACAAAAGCTGCAATAAAAACAACGAGCTCTCCAAGTCGTGGAATAAACATGACATTTAGATAATCTGAGAAGACAATGTTTCCAGAGATGAAAGCAAAAATGGCTAACGCGAATACAATTATTGCGGAGCTTCCTGCTGCTAAACCATCAATACCGTCGGTTAGATTTGCGCCGTTTGAAACTGCTGTAACAATAAAGATTACAATTGGAATAAAAATTAACCAAGCATACTTTCCTGTTTCGTCTCCAAACCAAGCTGTAATTTGAGCATAATCAAACTCATTATCTTTTACAAAAGGAATGGTTGTTTTCAAAGATTGCTCTTCAGCATTAAACTCTAAAGGCGAGTTTTCAGAGATCTGTTCATTTGAAAATTCCGGAGTAACTTTCTCTTGCTTTACGGTAACTCCAGGATGAAAATACATAATACTACCAACAAAAATACCCAATCCTACTTGACCTAAAACTTTAAATTTCCCGCTTAATCCTGCTTTATCTTTTTTAAATACTTTAATATAATCGTCTGTAAAACCAACAATTCCCATCCAAATTGTAGTTACAATAAGCATGATAACGTAGATGTTTTCAAGTTTTGCAAATAACAGCACCGGAACTAAAGTTGCCATAATAATAATTAATCCACCCATGGTTGGTGTTCCTGCTTTTTCTACTTGTCCGTCCAAACCTAAGTCACGAACAGATTCCCCAACTTGCTTTCTTTGAAGTAATAAGATTATTTTTTTTCCGAAAATGGTAGAAATCAATAAAGACACAATAATTGCTAACGCTGCACGAAATGTGATAAATTGAAACACACTTGCACCAGTTAATTGGTATTGATTTTCTAAAAATTCGAATAAATAATATAACATTTGATTACTTTTTGTTTCTTATTTTGTTTATTTCTTGTTTTCTCGCAAAGACGCTAACTCGCAAAGCTTCTTATTACCCTATTATTTACTTTACAATTATACACTTGTCTTTTATTTGTCTAATTGTTGTAATAACTCTTTAACTATTTTTAAATCGTCGAAATCCGATTTTACACCATTTACATCTTGGTAATTCTCATGACCTTTTCCTGCAATAAGAATTATATCTCCCGAATTAGCCATTTGACAAGCCGATTTTATAGCTTGTTTTCTATCTAAAATTGAGAGCGTTTTTTTGAAATTTTGTGGCTCTACACCTTTTTCAATATCATTTAAAATGATTTGAGGATCTTCGGTTCTTGGATTATCGCTTGTAAACACCACTTTTGTACTTAAAGCCGAAGCTATATGTCCCATTTTTGGTCTTTTAGTGGTATCTCTATCGCCGCCACAACCAACAACTGTAATTAATTCTTCGTTTTTTGTACGTATGAAATTAATAGTTTCTAATACATTTTTTAACGCATCTGGCGTATGTGCATAATCTACAATTGCTGTGATTTTAGTTTCCGAAATGATGTATTGAAAACGACCACTTACACTTTCTAAAATAGATAGCAATCTTAATATCTCTTGTTGCTCTAATCCTAATAATTCTGCAGTAGCATAAATTGCTAACACATTATAAGCGTTAAAATTTCCAATTAACTTAGTCCAAACATCTTGGTTGTTAATTTTTAACAATAACCCGCTTAACTGATTTTCTAAAATCTTAGCTTGATAATCTGCAATGCTTTTTAAAGCGTACGTTTTCTTTTTGGCAACCGCATTTTGCAACATTATCATTCCGTTTTTATCGTCTGCATTGGTTAATGCAAAAGCTGTTTTTGGCAACTGGTCAAAAAAACGTTTTTTAACATCTCTGTATTCTGCAAACGTATCGTGATAATCTAAATGATCGTGACTTAGATTAGTAAAAATCCCACCTTCAAATTGTAGTCCTAATGTTCTATTTTGATGAATTCCATGAGAACTCACTTCCATAAAACAGAACTCGCAACCTTCCGCAGTCATTTCATTTAAATAATGATTTATTGTAATAGAATCTGGCGTGGTGTGAGTTGCTTTAAACTCATTTTCATCTACCATTATTTTAACCGTAGATAATAAACCTACTTTGTAGCCTGCACTTTTAAATAATTGATATAAAAGCGATGCTATAGTTGTTTTCCCATTAGTTCCAGTAACTCCAACTAATCTTAATTTAGACGAAGGATTTTCGAAATAATTTGAAGACATGATAGCTAAAGCTTCAGATGAGTCTTTAACTTGAATATAGACTACATTTTCGTTTTTTTCTTCGGGCAAAACTTCACATAAAATAACTTTTGCACCTAATGTAATAGCTGCATCTATATACTTATGTCCATCTACAACACTTCCGTTTATAGCAATAAAAACATCGTTTGCTTGAACCAATTTAGAATTAAACTGAAGCGCATTAATTTCTATTGATGTATTACCAACAACACTTTCAATAGCTACTTTATATAATATGTCTTTTAACTGCTTCACTAAACTTCTAATGTTATATTCTGGTTTGCCTTTACTTTAACTCCTTTTGCAATGGATTGAGATTTCACTTTTCCGGTTTTAGTAAACTTTACTTTTAAACCCATGTTTTCTAATAAAGCCACTGCATCCATAACAGGCATTCCAATAACGCTAGGCATAATGGTTTTATAGGTTCTAGATTTCTCGTTATACGCATCAAAAGATTTATCAATTTTTGCTATGTTAACGTCAAGTGAGTTTAATTCGTCTTTAATTGGTGTATCTGTAAATATTTTTTGAGCCACTTTTTTAAATACTGGTCCAGAGACATCTGCTCCGTAATAACCAACACTTTTATCTGGCTCATGTATTACTACTATACAAGAGTACTTTGGGTTTTCTGCTGGAAAAAACCCTGCAAAAGAAGATATATAAGCTAACTTATCTTTGTTTTTATAATCCTTTTGACATGTTCCTGTTTTACCTGCCATAGAAAAATTCTCTGAATACAAACTATGTCCTGTACCATGTTTTTTCTCCACAACATTTTTAAGCAACTGCTTTACTTTTGCAACTGTTTCTTTTGAACATATTTGTGGATTAATAATTTCTTTTTTAAATGGTTCTATTACACGATCAAACTCTTTAACTTCTTTTAGAAATTTAGGTTTAACCATTTCACCATTATTAGCAATTGCGTTATAAAATGTTAGTGTTTGTAATGGTGTAAAAGACACACCATAACCATAAGCCATCCATTGTAAAGCAATACCAGACCAACGTTTATTTTTAATTCTTGGATCTGGAATAATTGGTTTTGGCTCACCTATAATTGGTAAGTCTAAATCCGAATTTAAACTCATAGCATACAACCTATCTATAAACTCAGATGGCTTTTTTCTATACGCTTTGTCTATTGCTGTTACCAAACCTGTATTTGATGATACTTCGAATGCTTTAGATAATGTGATTTTTCCGTAACCACCATATTTAGAATCACGTACTTTTTTACCATAAAAACTTAAAACACCTTTTTTAGTATCTACAACATCACTTGTATCTACTTTTTTATCTTCTAACGCAGCTGTTAAAGCCATTAATTTAAATGTAGAACCTGGCTCATGAGATTCTCCAACTGCATAGTTTAGTCTTTCGTAATAATAACCAGCACTATTTCTTCCTAAGTTAGAAATGGCTTTAATTTCACCTGTTTCTACTTCCATAACAACCACACAACCGTGATCTGCTTTGTATTTTTCTAATTGCTCCAATAAAGCGTGGTGCGCAATATCTTGAATGTTTACATCTATTGTTGTATAAACATCATAACCATCTTTTGGCTCTTTTTGATCGTAATCTAAAATAGGTTTCCATTGGCCTTTTCCAATTTTTTGCTTTAGACGCAATCCGTCTTCTCCTTTAAGATAAGTTCCCCCAAATGCTCCATCTATTCCTGGTCTTGTTATATTTCCGTTAGCATCTTTACGCTCATAACCAATAGTTCTTTGCGCAACGCCACCAAGTGGATATTCTCGTTTTGTGTTCTGCTCTACTATAATTCCGCCTTTATAAGCGCCTAATTTTAATAAAGGCAAACTTCTAAACCATAAATAATCTGAATAACCAATATCTCTGGCTAATAAGAAATATCTGTTTTTATTTTTGCGCTCTTTTCTTAATTTCTGAACATAATAAGATGGCTTTTTTCCGAAGTAAACCGATAAAGAATCTGCCAACTCATTAACATGTTTTTCAAACCGTTTATTTGTTGGCGTTAAAAGATCTAATCTAATATCGTATTTGGGAATTGAAGTGGCTAATAAATCGCCATTTGCAGAATATACATTTCCACGATTTGCAGGAATCACCATTTCTTTAGACGCGATTTTCTCGGCTAAAGCTCTGTATTTATCACCTTGAACAAACTGAATAGTTAGTAATTTAAAGACCACAGCTACGCCAAAGATGAACATACATCCAGTCACAAAATACAAACGGTTTAATATGTCCTTTTCGTTTACTGCCACTTTACTTTTCTTGAGATGATTTTACTAATATTTTTTTTGGTGGTGTTTCTGAAGGCATGATGCCTTTTTCTTTCATTTTTATTACAATTGAAGATTCCATCTTTAACTGCATTAATTGTGTTCTTCCATCGAACAAAGCAGAACGCAACTCTTTAACTTCGTCTGTTAACCTTGCTATTTCGTGTACTTTTTTATCGGCACTGTGCGAGCTTCCAATCATAACTAAAGCCAAAACCGAAATAAATAGTATAACACGCCAATTCTTAAACGAATCGTCGCTTACTAAAAACTTACCTCTTAATATGTTATAAAAACCTTGCTTCATTTATGGTTTTTCGGCAATTCTAAGCTTTGCACTTCTTGCTCTATTATTAATTTTAATTTCTTCTTTTGAAGGAATAATTAGTCCACCAACTTTTTTAAGTGGCACTTCAAAATTCCCGAACATATCTTTTTCTGGTTCACCTTGAAACAAGCCGTTTCTAATAAAACGTTTTACTAATCGGTCTTCTAGAGAATGATATGAAATCAAACTTATTCTTCCTGAAGGTTTTAAGATTTCTGGCATTTGAGTTAAAAACTCTTTTAATACTTCAATTTCTTGATTAACCTCTATTCTAATAGCTTGATATATTTGTGCTAATATTTTATTCTCGTGTCTTGGCGGTAAAAACTTAGCCAACACTTTTTTTAATTGTTCACTTGTTACAATTGGCTCAATTTCTCTTGCCTCAAAAATAACTTTAGCCATAGCTACTGCAGGACGCAATTCTCCGTATTGCGCTAAAACATTTTTTATTTGCTCCTCGTCGTAATCATTAATTACGTTGTACGCAGATAATTCTGACTTCTGATTCATTCGCATATCTAAATCAGCTTCAAAACGTGTAGAAAAACCACGTTCTGCAACATCAAATTGATGCGACGACACGCCAAAATCTCCTAAAACACCATCAACCTCTTTAACACCATAAAATCTCAAAAATCGTTTGATATATCTAAAATTCTCATGAATTAAAGTAAATCTTGGATCGTCTAACTTATTCGCTAAAGCATCTGGATCTTGATCAAATGCAAACAACCTTCCATTTTCTCCTAAACGCTTCAAAATTTCTTTTGAATGTCCGCCACCACCAAAAGTGACATCTACATAAACGCCATCTGGCTTAATATCTAAACCATCTACGGTTTCGTGTAATAAAACTGGATTATGATATTCCATGATCTTCATCTTCGTTACCCATTACTTCTTCAGCTAAATCTGCAAAATCTAAAGTTGCTTCATCTATAGCTTCTTCATATTTGGTCTTATCCCAAATTTCAATAATATTAACCGCAGAAGACAATACTACTTCCTTTTTTACATTAGCAAAAAGCACTAAGTCTTTAGGAATTAACAATCTACCGTTAGCATCTACCTCAACCACTTTTACTCCAGCTGTAAAACGACGAATAAAATCGTTGTTCTTTTTCTTAAACCTATTTAGCTTGTTTACTTTCTGCATTAGAATTTCCCATTCTTGCATTGGATACAACTCCAAACACGATTGAAAAACAGATCTTTTAATTACAAAACCATTTTCTAAAACAGGAGACAACTGCTTACGTAACGCTACAGGGACAGCTAATCGCCCTTTGACATCTACTTTACACTCGTATGTTCCTATTAATGAGTTCACAAGAAATTTTAGCCTAAACTGGTTTAATGTTCAAATATATTGAAAATAATACCACTTTTTACCACAAAAACCCACTTTGTTAATAACTTGCTGCTTTTTTGAAACTTTTCAACATTTTTATTGAAATAATAAATGAAAAAAAATTAAAGCGTAATAAATAAGATTAGCTATTAATTTTTAAAGTAATTACCTATATTTGTTTTTCGATGAAACGAGAATAGATTAATGACGGATCAACTAACCACAGAAGGAAAATACACATATTTAGAAGTAGGAAAAGGCACACCAATACTGGTACTGCACGGACTTATGGGTGGATTAAGTAATTTTGAAGCTGTGACTTCTCATTTTAGTAAAAAAGGCTATAAAGTTATTGTTCCAGTACTGCCTTTATATACAAAATCGCTTTTAAAGACTAATGTTAAGGCTTTTTCTAAATATGTTTTTGATTTTATTAAATTCAAAAAACTAGATCAAGTTATACTTTTAGGAAATTCTTTAGGTGGACATATAGGCTTATACTTAACTAAATTGCATCCAGAATACGTAAAAGGATTAGTAATTACAGGAAGTTCTGGCTTGTACGAAAGCGCTATGGGCGGAGGATACACAAAACGTGGTGATTACGAAGTGATAAAAAAGAAAGCACAAGATGTTTTTTATGATCCAGCAGTTGCAACTAAAGACATTGTTGATGAAGTTTACGAAACCGTAAACGACAGAAACAAATTAATTAAAACTCTAGCAATTGCAAAAAGCGCCATTAGACACAACATGGCAAAAGAATTACCAAAAATGTCCACAAACACGTGTATAATTTGGGGTAAAAATGATAATGTTACACCACCCGAAGTAGCTGAAGAATTCCACAAACTACTTCCAAACTCTGAGTTGTTTTGGATTGACAAATGTGGTCACGCTGCAATGATGGAACATCCAGAAGAATTTAACCAAATCTTAGATACTTGGTTAACAAAACACAACCTATAATACCTTTTTATTATGCATATTAAGTCGGCAGAATTTGTAATGAGTAATTCTGTAGTAGAGAAATGCCCTAAAAGTTTAATCCCAGAGTATGCTTTTATAGGACGCAGTAACGTTGGAAAATCGTCTTTAATTAATATGCTAACTAGTAAAAAAAGTTTAGCAAAAACTTCTGGAAGACCGGGAAAAACTCAGCTTATAAATCACTTTATTATTAATAAAGAATGGCATTTGGTAGATTTACCAGGTTATGGTTATGCTAAGGTTAGCAAGTCTTCTAAGAAAACGTTTCAAAAATTTATTACACAATATTTTAGCCAAAGGGAACAATTAGTAACTGCTTTTGTTTTAATAGATATTAGACACTTACCACAACCTGTAGATTTAGATTTTATGCGTTGGATGGGAGAAAATGGCGTGCCTTTTTCTATTATTTTCACCAAAGCCGATAAGCTTAAACCTAACGCTATTGAAAGACATGTAGAGGACTACAAAAACGTACTTTTAGAAACATGGGAAGAGATGCCAAACTATTTTATAACATCTTCTTCTAAAGTTATTGGACAAGATGAAGTACTTGGGTATATTCAAGAATTGAATGATAATATGGAGAACATTATGGATATTTAAAATGAAGAAAGTACTTCTTTTAATAGTTTTCACTGCTTATTTTCAAAACATGCTTTCTCAAAACAAAGTATATCTTGATGAAAAAGGAAATCAAATAAGTCAAGTTGATTTTTTAACAAAATGGAGAAATAAAGATAATTATTTCTCTAGATGGGATCACATCAACAAATACAACTTTAGAGTTTGTGAGTTAAGAGATAATCTATATCAAACAAAAAAACTTAATTATACAGGAATCAAGCTACACCTAGAAAAGCTAACAAACAAAACTTTACCAGATAGCACAACAATATTAATAGAATATTTTTTTAAAGATGACCTATGCTCGACCTCAAGAGACAACTCATGGGACGCAAAAGAAATTAAAAAAGTTAAAAAATTCTATTCTCGATTGAAAAAGAAAATTGAAAAAAACAATACTATCTTAATTTGCCTGTTTGAAGAAGGAATGTCTTTAAAAAATGAGCCAGCAGATAAAGATGAATATTTTTTTAGTGACCAAAACAATCTATTTAGAAAACTAATTTTCAATGATCCAACCTTATGTGGTTCTTATGCACTTTTAAAGCCAAACGGAGAAACATTAGTTAGAAATGGTGAATATAGACCTGATATGATGACCGAACATTTAAAAAATATAAATTGGGATTTATTTTTTCCAACTAAATAAACAACCTAACTCTTCACATCTAAAGCATCACGTAATGCATTTCCTATAAGCATAAACGCCATTACTAAAAACATAATACACAAACCTGGCACTAGTGCTAAATAAGGTTTACCAAGAATAATATAATTGTAATGATCTTTAATCATTGCGCCCCAACTTGCCATAGGTGGCTGAGCTCCAATACCAAGAAAACTTAATCCGCTTTCTATTAAAATAGCAGCTGCAAAGTTAGCCGCACAAATTACAATTACTGGCGCCATTATATTTGGCAAAATATGTTTTGTTATAATTCTATAATTATTAAACCCTAAAGCTTTTGCTGCTGTTACATATTGCAATTCTTTAGCACTAATAATTTGTCCTCGCACTACTCTAGCCACCTCAACCCACATTGTTAAACCTACCGCAATAAAGACTTGCCAAAATCCTTTACCTAAAGCCAAGGTTATTGCTATTACTAATAATAATGTTGGAATAGACCATGTAATATTTATAATCCACATTATAAAAGCATCTACTTTACCTCCAAAATAACCAGCAATACTTCCTAAAGTCACACCAATTAAAAGTGAAATTAATACTGCTATAAAGCCAATAGAGAATGAAATCCTAGAACCTATTAATACACGACTTAATAAGTCTCTTCCGTATTTATCTGTTCCTAAGTAAAAGGTTTTATTTACTATTAAGTCTTTAGGTGATTTAGTTAATCCTAAAACATCTAACTGCTTATCTTGACCTACCAATCCGTCTGAAGCATATTCTGTGTAATTGATAATGCTATTTTCAATTTT
>Ga0105354_1000470_pt1 | contig 25245 bp, 20 predicted proteins | sample GOMGulsemesocosm_FD_83658 | JGI IMG/M metagenome (GOLD analysis project Ga0105354, IMG submission 83658) | Methane-oxidizing microbial communities from mesocosms in the Gulf of Mexico - GOM9B Gulf of Mexico | ecosystem: Environmental > Aquatic > Marine > Cold seeps | place: USA: Gulf of America...
AAATTTTAACTAAAAACGTTGCTCTATATGCAATCGCTTGCATGATGTATTTAGCATGTGGTTATGAAATTATGTATGGTGGTGGATTCTTCTTATCAGGTATTGAAACTATTGATGCTGATACCGTATTAAAAGAGTTCGCAGATCGTGAAGATGGCTTTAATGGCGGAGCCATTTATTCAAAAGCCTCTGACTTTTTCTTTCAGGTAGTTTTTGTAGCAACGGCGATGTCTATTGTTTCTGGTGCAGTAGCTGAACGCATGAAACTTTGGGCATTCCTTGCTTTTACAGTTGTTTTAACTGCAGTTATTTATCCACTTGAAGGTAGCTGGACTTGGGGCGGTAATGCTGTTTTTGGCTTATATACTTTAGGCGACTTAGGTTTTTCTGATTTTGCTGGTTCAGGTATTGTACATATGGCTGGTGCATCAGCGGCGCTTGCTGGCGTATTATTGTTAGGTGCACGTAAAGGTAAATATGGTGCTGACGGTCGTGTAAATGCAATTCCAGGTGCAAACTTACCTATGGCGACATTAGGCACATTCATTTTATGGATGGGTTGGTTTGGTTTTAATGGTGGTTCGGTATTAAAACTTGCCGACATTAACAGCTCACACTCAGTCGCAATGGTATTTTTAAATACCAACGCAGCAGCAGCTGGTGGCGCAATAGCCGCGTTAATTTTTGCAAAAATATTATTTAAGAAAGCTGATTTAACCATGACATTAAATGGTGCTTTGGCTGGTTTAGTTGCTATTACTGCAGAGCCTTCAACGCCAACGGCACTTCAATCAACCTTATTCGGGATGATCGCAGGTGTAATCGTTGTACTATCAATAATCGGTTTAGATAAGTTAAAAATTGACGACCCAGTAGGTGCTATTTCAGTACATGGTGTTGTAGGTCTATTTGGTTTATTGCTTGTTCCTGTAACGAATTCAGCCTCTAGTTTTAGTGGTCAGCTAATTGGTGCAGCAACAATATTTGTCTGGGTATTTAGTGCAAGCTTTGTTGTGTGGTTTATCCTGAAGAAAGTCATGGGCATCCGCGTTAGCGATGAAGAAGAATACGAAGGTGTTGATAAGTCTGATTGTGGTATGGAAGCATACCCAGAATTTACTAGAGGTTAGTTGCCTCTAAGCAAACTTGTTTAGTGAATTACGACTAACAAGATTTTGAAAAAGTCAGTGCAGTGAGTGACAGTCGTCACCACTGTGCAGACTTTCTATCACAAAGAAATATTCAACTAAGCTTTTAATATCTCATTGTATTAATTGTATTTATCTACTTTTAAATACTTAGGTAATTCAGTTGTTATTCCCATTATTTTCTCTCAATAGTGGATATATTTCTCAATTATAGTCATTATACTTGGCAAGTATATTTTGTAATGTCGAACGTGTTTCATGACAGACCCTTTGAAAAAAGAACTTGAAAAGTTGAGTAAAAGCGATAGTCAGTTGGCTAAAGAAGCTGTCCGCCTGCTCGACAAGTACCGTAAACTTGAAGATCGCCATACTGCACTTTTTAAGCTTAACCAGTTATCTCATGAATGTGCTGATTTAAGTCATTTCTTTGATCAAATTCACGCCTCTATTGCTTCAATAATGCAAGCCGAAAACTTCTATATCGCACTCTATGATCAAACATTGTCCACACTTGAATTTGTTTATCACTTTGATGAAAAAGATGAGTATCCGTTAGGCGTCGTGCCATTTGAAGCCTTTGCAGGCTCAATGACTTGTTATGTTATTGAAACCGCAAGCTCTTTATTGGCAACACCAAAAGTGGTCTATGAATTAGAGGAAAATAATTTAATTAAGCGTATTGGCTCAGACAGCACTGATTGGCTTGGCGTTCCCTTGATGTCTGACGGTTTAGTTATTGGCGTTATGGCTGTGCAAAGTTATTCAGAAAAAGTACGTTATCAACAAGACGATCTAGAGCTGATGGAGTTTACGGCTCAACACATTGTTACAGCAATGGCACGCTTACAAGATCATGAGCGTTTGCAAAGCGCTGTAAATGCTAGAACAAAAGAGTTGATGTTACAGATTCGAGAGCGAGAAAAGTCGGAGTTATTGCAAGAGTCGTTATTTAAAATTTCCGAATTAACCAATGACGCCACGATTACCATTGATAAATTTTATTCGATGGTACATAACATTGTTGGGCAACTTATAAATGCTGAAAATTTTTACATTGCAAAATACGATCAACAGTCTCAAACCTTGGTATTTGTTTATTATTTAGATCAAAATTCTGAAAGTGCTGATATTGACTCTATGCCAAGATCATTCGGCAATGGTTTTACTGAATATATCATTCGAAAAGGTGAAACGCAGTTACTTAACTATCAGCAAATGTATGCACTGTACGAACAGGGAGAAGCAAACGAGCCACAAAAAGCAACGAAATCTTGGTTGGGTGTACCGCTAATACATTCAGGTGTGGTTTTAGGTGCTATGGTTTTACAAAGCTATAATTTAACGACTACCTTTACCGAGCAAGATGCTGAGCTTTTAAAGTTTGTATCACAACATGTATCGTCTGCGATTAAACGCAGAGATATATTAGAATACGAGCGTCAATCTCATGAACTTTTAGAGCAACAAGTTAAATTACGTACTGTTGCACTTGAAGAGGAGATTAAACAAAGAAAGCAAGCAGAAGAAAGGTTACAACACGCTGCTTCACATGATATTTTAACGGGCTTGCCGAATCGTACAATCTTTATTAATTTGTTAAACCATGCAATTGCCTGTCATAAACGCCAACCCACTTTAAAATTTGCCGTATTATTTTTAGATCTTGACCGCTTTAAAGTGGTGAATGACAGCTTGGGACATCATGCAGGAGATATTCTACTGCAAGAAATCGCCAAAGAATTAAAAGTACTGGTGCGTGTTAAAGATACTGTTGCGCGTTTAGGTGGTGACGAGTTTGTTATTTTAATTGAAGATCTTGACTCAAATGAAGAGGCTTATGATATAGCCCAGCGGATCACCGAGTTTCTTGCTGCGCCTTTTGTTATCGAAAATCAAAGTATTTTTATTGGCACCAGTATTGGTGTGTTATTTAATAATAAACGTTATAACTGTGCAGATACTATGCTACGAGACGCAGATACCGCTATGTATCATGCAAAAGACAAAGGTAAAGGGCGTTATGAAGTCTTTGATTCAAGCATGCAGAAAAAAGTACAAAATGCCTTGATGTTAGAAGCTGATATTCGAAAAGCTATTAGCAATAGTGAATTTTCACCACACTTTCAACCTATTGTTGATTTAAGAAGCCAGAAAGTAGTCGGCTTTGAAGCGCTCGCTCGCTGGAAAAGTGAAAAGCGTGGTTTTGTTTATCCAAATGACTTTATTCCTCTTGCAGAAGAAACTAACTTAATTACGGCGGTTGATTTTTTAATTTTAGAAAAGTCATGTATACAGCTAAAAAGCTGGCAAGAGAAACTAGGCCGAGACGACTTATATATCAGCTGTAATTTATATGGAGACCATTTTTTTAGCGCTACACTGCCACAGGATATTGCTAAAGTCATTCAAGATGCTGGTATTAAACCCAGACAATTAAGAGTTGAATTAACAGAGCGTGCATTATTAGAAAATAGTGACTTAGTACTCGAAAATATGAATGCATTAAAAAAATTAGGTGTCAAAATTCTTCTGGATGATTTTGGCACTGGTTATTCTAGTTTAAGCTATTTACACCGCTTTCCTATTGATGTACTTAAAATTGATCGTTCTTTTATCAATAATGTCCATGAGCATGATAACCATCAAGCGATTATTAAAACGATTATTGACTTAGCGTCAAACTTGAACATGGCAACAGTAGGTGAAGGAATTGAAAACTTAGCTGATGCTCAGTTATTAACGGCAATGGATTGTAGTTATGGGCAAGGGTATTATTATGCGAAACCTATGCCTCCTCAGTTGGCAGAAGAATATTTATTAGAAAGTACTAATAATGCTTAATAAATGATTAGTTACAATATCTGTAACTAATCAAGATTACGTTATTCAATTCACTCTGGTTCGTTGGTTAATCTACTGATAAATATATCTGAATCTACGCTATCTGTTCGGCAAATTAATAGCATCTTCTGGTCTGGTGAAATTGCTAAGGTATTTCCGATGGCTGAAGGCAGGTGCTTGGTAACTAAGGTGTCTTCAGTCGAACTAACGTTATAGCGCCATATACCTTTATTATCTCCTAACTTAGGGTAGTAAATATTTCCATCATGGGCTGTCCAATGCTCTTGAAATTGTAGAGGAAAATCGGGCAAAGCACTGGCTAATTTTTCCCCTGATGTAGACATCATTTGTAGGCCCTTTTTGCTTTTAGACGAATAAACCAATACCTTGTTATTTAATAGCATCATTCGGTTTACACCATCAGTAGTCATCTGTTTTATGGTTTTATTAGCTGTAATTCTAATAATCTGTGAGGCTTCATTTTCCTCTTTAGTCATGGCAAAAATTTCGCCTTCAGAGCCGTATAAACACGAATAATACTCTTTTTCAAATTGGCCAACTGACTCATAATGCTGATTTGCAATATCATATTGATAACAGCCATACTCCGAAGCTTTTCTATAACTAACAAGCAACTTGTTACCCGTAGGTGACCAAGTGGGCAATATCAAATTTTCGCCTTCAAGATTAAATAATTTGTGCTGTTTCTTTGTTGTAAACGAATAAAGCCAAATAGCTCCTCTTCCTTGCCGATTACTCGTAAAAGCAACTTGGCTGCCATCGGGAGAGAAACTAGGCATGTTATTGTATTTAATTGAGCGGATCAGCGGTAATAACTGGTCTTTATTATCCGATAGATTAACTGACCAAATATTGGCGTTATAACGAATATCAAGAAAGGTTAAAATTGAATTGTCGTAATTTAGTGACGGAGATTGTGCATCTCTCGCCCCCAGCAGTGTTTCTTTTTTAGTCTGAGAGTTAATCAGCCATAAATTTCGATCGCCACGTTTATCACTGTCAAATAATAGGTGTTTATTGTCTTTTAACCAAGAAAAACTAGAGACATAACTTCTATTGTCGGTAAGTTGAAAAACATTACTTGGACTGTTTAGTTTCACCCAAACGAGATTTCTAACTGATTGACCTCCTCGGGTGAAGGCTAATTTTTTGTTGTCAGGTGAAAATCGTGGTCGAGTATCGAAAAAAACGCTGTTATGTGGAAAGGTTAACTGAATTTTCGTCTGTTTTACTCTGTCATACAGCCATATTGCAGCAACTTTGTTAATAGGATCTTTGGCAACAAAAGCCAACGAGTTACTATCCGAAGACCAGCTAAATATACCTGAACGATTTGGCAATAAACATTCACCGATGTTGATACGACTTTTAGTGACTAAGTCATAATGATAAATAGTACAGGGAGCTTTTTTCGACACTGCCGCAAGGGTTAATGATTTACTATCGGCGCTAAAAGACGGGGACATGAGACTATCAACGTCATCTGCAATTGTATGCAATAGTCTACCTTTGTTATCTACAACTTTAACAACGAGTCGTTCATTACTTTGTGCAGTAAATGCTGTCATTTTACCATCAGGTGACATTTCAGGGGTGTGTTCCACTAGGTCGTCAGTGGTAAGGCGTATACCACTAGTTAATCCCTTTTGTAAAACATCATCAATATGTTGTGGTGATGGCCAATTGGCAACAAGCAAGGAGACAATAGCAATTATGGTAGCTACGGCACCAATCATCGGCATTTTGTATCGTTTAATTGGCTCGTTTAACGGATATATAAACCGATAACCTTTTTTGGGAATTGTTTCGATAAATATTGGATTTTTTCTATCGTCTCCTAAAGTTGATCTCAGCTCTGCAATACAACGTGATAGAGCGTCTTCATTTACAACTTTATCTTTCCAAAGAATTTCAGTAAGTTGCTCTCTTGTTAACAATTCATTTGCGTTTGCAATAAACAACGCGAGTAAGAGGCTTAATCTTGGTTGCAACTTTATCGGGTTTTCAACACTTTTTAGTCTGCCGTCTATTGGGTCAAAGTGCCAATTACCAATTTTGCAGGGCTGTTTAATTGCGGGCTGAATTGATTGCTGCATCGTTATAAAAAATATCTGAAAATACTATTATTTCTGAGTATAACGATAAAAGGATAAATTGTGGAGGAAATTAGGAGCTTATCCGAAGGCTTTTATATCAATGGTTTATGTATGTTTTAGTTACACATTTAATACCAATAACATTGAGAATTATAAATATGAAAAATCTATCACTAGCGGCATTAATTTGCTTATTTACCTTGCCAAACTTGTCCTCTGCTCAAGACTTAGGTGATGATACTTGTGATTCACTGTTGCTTGTCAGTAGTTGGACACGTAACAACGTAAAAATATATGATGGCTGTAGTGGTGTATATATTAAAAATCTTGATAACCAAGGATTAATTGACGGGCCGCTAGGAATTCTTGAAGCGCCAGATGGCGACGTTTTAGTTATTAGTGAAAACAATGGGCGAATGTTAAAGTTTGATCGCGAAACTTTATCTACCGGTTCTATATTACTTGGTCCTGGTGGTGAGAACGATTATATAGCGAATCCCATTTCAGCTGTAATAGATAAACAGGGCATGATGTATGCCACAAGTTTTACTCAAAATAAAGTTGTTAAAATTGATACCAAATCTTGGAAAATTACCGATACTATTTTGCCATCAGGAAATTCTTTACTCGACGGCATTGATGTAGGCATTGTGATTGATAATGGTTCTTTATATTTGCCAGGCTGGAAAAGTGACAACATCGTAAAAGTAGACTTAACCACTAAGCAAGCTACAGAAGTCGTGACAGCCAGAGCAGGTGGTTTAAGCCGACCAAGAAGTATTTTATTTAATCAAAATGATATGTTGGTTTCTGCGGAAAACAGCAATGCTGTTTTGGTCTTTGATAAAACTAACGATACATTTAAATCAAAATTGGTAACGGTTTCAGGTCCATCAGGTATGATAAAAGATGGTGTGGGGTATTACCTAGTAACAGCTGGAAACTCAGTTTACCGAAATGCTATCGACGGGAGTAGTAGCGAGCTGGTCATAAAACCAGGAGCTGGCTCCTTGGCAGGTGCTACTTTTGTCTATCGCTTAGCTAAAAGCGACACAGAAAATAATAATAAAAGCTTGGCCAGCAAAAGTTAAGTCGATGTTTATCTTACTCATGCAGGGTTAGTATTTGTCGGGTTAAGGCATTATAAATAATGGGTAGTTATATTAAATTATAACCCTAAGTTCTTTAATGAGACTCTAATGCTAGCCTATTCAGGTGCAACAGATACCCAAAGTAAAATCAAAGCTAATGAGAGAAGATTGACAGAGTCTTTATTCAAATAAAGACTCTGTCAATCTTGTTATAATAATAGGGCTATCGATATGATATAAAAAATTTAACCATTAACTGTTAATTTTTAGCCAAGTAATAACTTTCTCATCAACTGCCGCTTTATTTTTTCGTAAACTGTGCTCGCCATTAGGGTAAATAACTAATTCATGTGGATGGTTCAAACCTTTCAGTTTTTTAGCTATTTCCTGAGCATGACTTACATTAACAGCTATATCCTTTGCTCCATGTAACAATAAAATAGGCGTTTTAGGATTTAGTTCTTCTGCCCAATGCATCACGGAACGCTCTTTTAATAATGCTTCTTTGTTCGTTTCATAATTAGGTATTCTAGCTTGATGTACTCGCGCCATTTCAGGCCTAATGGTTAGTCCTCGGGCAAGATCTGTTGCGCCAGCTAATATTACAAGGCTTTTTAACTCAGGTAGCTTTCTTGCAGCCATATAGGTCATCATACCGCCGCGACTAGCTCCCATCATACTGACACTTTTACTCTTTACGGTAGGTAATTGCTTCCCTATTTCTACCAATGCCAGAACATCATTAAGATCGCTACCCCCAAATTCATCATTTTCACGATATTGGCTCCCCATAACGACAAAACCAGCGTCTATAATATCTTTCTTACCAAGAATTGCTATTATCGGCGAACGGCCAAATTGGCCATTACCACCACGGTTATAAATTAGTAAAGGTTGTTTCTTAGTTACGCCTTTCTTACTTAAATAGAAACCATCTACCAGTACGTCGTCAACTTTATAGGTTATTAAAATACAATCATAAAGTGCTTTTGTTTGTTCATAGTTTTTCTTGGTAAATCGATTCTGTAAAACGTTCTTGGTAAGCCTTTGAGCTTTTCGGCCAAAAAACGCTTTAAATTGATTCAGGCTATGAGTAATGAACCCTTGATGATTATTTCTATTACTGGCAAAACATGACTCTGAACTGATCACGTTACTTATTCCAGTAAATGGGTTTACTTGTTTTGCTTGTAGTTCAATAGAAAAGGCCGTAGCCGTTATCGCGGCAATAATTAAGCTGTTCATTATTATTGTTTTCATCATAGGAGTCTCTTAAGTTTTTACAAATTCAAGTTCTAAACTAAAGCAACAATATCTCCTGTAGTCATTATCTGGTATAAATTAAGCTCAAACTTATTAATTACTCGATAAACAGCGCTTTATGTCCGATAAACAGCCACTTGATACAAGTAAAAATATATTTAATAATCGCCGTTTATTCTTGATGAAAATAGCGCTTCATTTTTGCCTAGTCATTTTCTTATCTGCGCTGTCCTTAATTTTTACTTTGATGGTCCAAGGTCCTGGGATATTACCTGATGGGTACTTTAGAAATCATTTTTCAACCGGCCTAACACTCAATATATTTATATTTTATTTGCTTTATTATCTGCTCTCTTTCGGTATATTTAAATCGACTTGGTGGGGCAGAGCATTCGTTATATTTTTTGTCTTGGCTATAAGTGTTGGTATCAGTACTCTCATTGACCTTGAGCATATAAAGGCCACTATGGGGAGTTTTACTAAAGGGCATTTGACTTACTTTTTTATTGTCAATATAGCGGTAAAGTTTGTATTTATTGGTTCTGCACTCATGACTTCAGTTATTGTTAATTTAACAGAGCAAAAGCAAAAATATTCGCTACTAAGGTTAGCAACATTGCAGGCCGAACTTGCGCTCTTGAAAAATCAAACCAACCCGCATTTTTTATTCAATACCTTAAATGCGTTGTATTCATCTTCTTATCAATATGGCGATATAAAAACGGCCACAGGTATAGGGCAAATATCTGGCTTAATGCGCTATATGTTACATAAAAATGGCATAGAGCAAGTACCACTTAGCGGAGAAATTGAACATATAGAAAATTTTATTGCCTTGCAGCAATTTAGGTATCAATCACAATTAAAGGTTAATATTGAGCTGCCACAAGATAATGTAGATTATGACATCCCACCTATGCTTTTAATGCCTTTAATAGAAAATGCATTTAAGTATGGCGTTATCTCTAATCAAACCAATGAGATATCACTTAGTATGCTAATAAAAAATAATGAAATAAATTTTGAAATTATCAATAATGACTATAGTAACTTAATTAAAAATACGGATTATTTTCAACACAGTGGCACCGGTATTAATAATCTCAAGCAACGACTTAATGCTATTTTCGATAATAATTATCAACTAGATTGCTCGGCAAAAAATAGTCAGTACCGAGCGCACTTGGTGATCCCATGTTAATTAACACCGTAATAATCGATGATGAAAATCACTCTTTAGATTTACTGAATAATTATTGCCAGCAGTTACCACAATTAAAAGTGTTATCAACATTTACAGACCCATTAATGGCACTTAGCTTTATTAATAATAATAACGTGGATTTATTAATAACAGATATTAATATGCCATTACTCAGTGGTATCGATCTTAAAGAAAGTTTGCCTGATAATATCGCCACAATAATAGTTACGGCCCATAGTGAATACGCAGTACAAAGCTTTAACTTAGATGTTGTTGATTACCTATTAAAGCCCGTTTTATTACCTAGATTTATCAAAGCGGTCAATAAAGCAAGTGCGATAATTAAAATTAACATAGATGAAAAAAATTCGGTAGATAAAGTAAGTTATACTTTTGTGAAAGATGGGAGCACTAGAAAAAGAATCAACTTTACTGATATTTTATATATCCAAGCACAGGGGGATTATTTGTCGATTCATTTAGTCGATTCACGGTTAATGATTTTACATACCCTTTCTGACTTTCTCGCTTTACTACCTAGCGATAATTTCGTAAGAATACACAGATCGACTATTTTAAACTTAGCAAAAGTGGATTATGTCGATAAGGATCATTGTGTTATTCAAGGAGTCGACTTAAGTATTGGCAAAACGTTTCGCACAAAACTCCTCAAGTCATTGGATAGTTAGAGGGTATTCGAAAACAGCTAATGTTGATACCTTTCGTAAATCGTTATTTTTTAATGACGTACTCCTCACTATTACTGTTAAACGAGTCCTGCCAATAATAAAAATTATAGTATTTAGTGCTTTAATATTAAATCATAAATTAATTAAATTATTTAAAAGGTTTTTCTGGTAAACCTTCTATATTTAAACATAGCCCCTAAGCAATATACTTCACCTTGTGTTTACAATGTTTGAAACTCACTTGATAAGGTAGCTATGTTTATCTCATTAAAAACAAAACTTTTCGGAACAATCTTTTCTGGAATTTTAGTCTTGCTTCTCGCAACGGTTGTTAGTTTTTATTTTATTAATCATTTACTTGATGATTATATTGAAGTTGACGAGAATTTAATTGGGACTAACTTTGCTGTTAACCATATTCACATAGATTTTAAGACCAGCATACAAGAATGGAAAAATATCTTAATTCGTGGAGAAAACACTGAAGATAGGGATAAGCATTGGCAAAAATTTTCTCAACTTTCGGGGAAAATAATCAAACATACAAAAAAACTATTAAGTAAAAAAAAGCTCGATAGCGATACACGTAAACAACTTAATGACTTTTTAAGCCAATACCAAGATATTACTAATCAATACCAGCAAGCTTATCAAGGCTATTTAGCTAATGATAAAAATATTAATGTTATTGACGATAGCATTAAAGGGATTGATCGCGATAGTGCCGCTTTACTTTTGAAATTAAATGACTTTTTACAAGAAAAAACAAAAGTACAAGTTAACTCTCTCGCTGTAAGAGCTGACGAATTCATTTGGCAAATTCCCGTTTTATTATTCGTAATATGTCTCTTAATGTTGTTGGTTTTGTACTTGGTTATTAGCAAACATATTATGACACCCATCTTTAAGCTTATAGAAAACGTAAAATGCTTATCTGAATCAAATTTTCATTTTAATATTTGTACCTGCAATAACGATGAATTAGCTAGGTTAGCTAGTCATATAAAAAAATTAAAAGAAAAAATGTCTGAATCCGTTTCTCAAGTCAGCATGGTCGGATATCAAGTTGATACGTCTTTTAATCAACTAAAAGATCTAAGTATTGTTATTTCTGATGGAGCAATGACTCAATTTAATACTGTAAATAAAATGCAAAATTCAATGGGAGAACTAGAAAATGTATCAAGTAGTCTAACCGAGAGTGTTCATTCATCTATTAGCGCCAATCAACAAGTTAAAGATCTCACTAATAATTGCTTACAAGCGTTTGAAGAAAATGAAGTTGAAATGGAGTCTTTGGTTAAGGAAGTTGACGTTGCTACCGATCGTACACATGAATTACAGCAAGAAATCGTTAGAATTAGCGATATATTAACCGTGATAAACTCAGTCGCCGAACAAACGAATTTGCTCGCGCTTAATGCTGCGATAGAAGCTGCGAGAGCAGGGGAAGCGGGTCGTGGATTTGCTGTCGTAGCCGATGAAGTTAGAGCATTAGCAGGTAAAACGCGTGAATCTACCGAAATGATCAACGAAGTTATAACCTCCCTGCAACAAGCATCTGATAAAGCGGTAAACGCGATGGAGTCAGGGCAAAAACTTACCTTCAAAAATGCTGAAAAAAGCTCATCGTTAATGAAATCTTTGCAACAAATATTTACCGAGTTAGAAAGCATGCATCATTCAGCCATAGACGTTGAAAATGCTGCAGTGCAGCAACAACAAGTGTCCACAACGCTCAATGAAGTGGTTATTGAAGTTGCTAAATTTAGCAACGATTATTTGAAAATAGCCGAAGACACCACTGTTAGTACTGCTCTTTCTTCAGCGGTAGATGAATTAAAGAAACTTACTGCGGGGTTATCTGAAAATACTCCTGATGACGGTGATGAATTATTTTAAAGCTAATTTAACGAGCCATCATTACAGCAAGAAATACTCGCTAAACTGAAACGACTTTTTCACTCGAAATATAGTCCGAAAATTTATCTGCATTTAGTCAATAAATATCAGGCTGCATTTACTTTATCAGATCTTATTTATGCTATTGCAAGCATAGTAAAGCCATGTGATTATTTATCCAAAATAACCAGGAGCCTTACTATGGATAATATGATTATTCGCCCAGCGGTACACGACGACCTCAAAAAACTCGCAGAGTTTGAGCAGGGGGTGATCAAAGCTGAACGACCATTTGATAACACCTTAAATGCTGATCCCATTCAATATTATAATTTAGAAAAACTGATCTCCAATGATAATACCTATTTGTTAATCGCTGAATTGAATGGCCAATTAATTGCGAGTGGTTATGCACGCATTGAGCAAGCTAAGCCTTATGTTAATTATCGCTTTTATAGCTATTTAGGTTTTATGTATGTTTCGCCAGAATATAGAGGAAAGGGGGTTAATCAAAAAGTTATTGATGCGCTTGCAAATTGGAGCAAAGAGCAGGGGGTAACCATGATGCATTTAGATGTTTTTTCTGAAAATTCGGCTGCTATACGGGCATATAAGAAAGCGGGCTTTAAAGCCAATTTAGTAGAAATGCGCTTGGATATTTCAAGTCAAAAACCAATATGTTAAAATTGGGTTAACTTACATAAAAGGAATTGCGTTATGGAAAACAAATTAGGTAAATTTAGTTTTTTGATATTATCATTATCATTGTCATCTCCGTATGTTTCAGCCATTGAAATATCTAAGCATTTAAGCACTATAATAGAGCCTGTTCCTATTAAACATTCATCCAAAATACCCCATGAAAGCCGCACGAGAAGGGCGCTCTGGTTGGACAAAATATAGTTTTATTATTGAAAAAGATGGCAGTGTTTCTAATATTGTTGAAATCGACTCATCTGGCAGTAAAGACATTTCTAAAGCCGGTTTAAAAGCAATAAAACAATGGCAGTATCAGCCTGCGATGGAAAATGGTCAACCCATTCAGCAATGTGTAAATACAGTGCAGTTAGACTTTCAATTGGAGAAAACGAAAGGTGGTGTAAGAAAGCGTTTTCGTAAAAAGTATGAATCAGCCCTTAAAGCTCTAAAAGAAGAAGAATACGTTCGCTTGGAAGAACTCCTTTTGGAGATGAAAAAAATGCCATACCGTTATACTTCTGAGAGTAATTCTTTACATACGTTATCTGCCGAATATGCAGAAGCGATTGGAGACAAGAATAAGCAACTACAACACTTATCAAGAATTTCTTTTTTGAATAACGAAAAGTTAAATAAATATAAGTTAGCTGTTTTGCATGAACGATTTTTTCTTGCTGCAAGCCTTAATAGGTTTCAAAGTGCGTATCGCGTATATAACCAGTTAAAAGTTATGGATGAAGCCAAACCATACCTTGGTGATTACGAAAAAGTTATTGCAAAAATTGATGCCATGATTGGCAATGAACAAGATATTGTTATTGATGCAAATATTTCCGATAAGGACTTTTGGCATTATGCCTTAGTGAGAAATGAATTTAGTTTGGTAAATATAGAAGGTGCCTTACACAAACTTGATATCAGATGTGCAAATAAACGACATGTTTATTCGGTTGAGAATAATAACATTTGGACGATACCTAAGGCATGGGGACATTGTAGTGTTTTTGTTTATGGCGAAGATAATTCTAGCTTTAAACTAATAGAACATCCGATTAAAGCCTAGCAATAATGCATAAAGTTGTTACTTTAATAATGAAATGCAATTTAACACTTTTCTTAGGTCTATTTGAAAGCATTAGCTGATATTTAGCTGTAAGACTTATAATTATTATAAGTCTTACAGCATATATTAAATGTTATATGGCACATCTAATTTACTACTCTTTAGTTAACCTTGAAATAATGACAAACTTATTCTCTGATTAACCTAGCAGTAAACTAAGACATTAAATTGATTCACACTGAATAAATTTATCCCAGTTATCTTCTTCTTTTTATTAAAAAATAATCAATATCATATCAATACACCTCAGCAACACCCAAAGAAAGTACAGTTGTACTATTTACAAAAGAACACACTCGTACTATTATTGAAAGAATACAGTTGTACTATTTTATGTAAGGGATGATCAATAATGAAATTTAGTTACTTTAATAATGGAAAACGTGGTTTTGGTTTAGGGGCAGTCAGTCGTGGTTTTACGAGTACTATCAGCACACTGGCACCAAGATTTAGTGCATTTTTAGGGAAGAATATCCTAATGAAGCCATATGCAAAACGCCATTACGAGTTTGACTTGATCACGCCAGAAAAAGAATTCAAGCTGCAAACATCTATAGGTATTGCTCATATTAATTTATTTGGCACTGGCTCTAAGGTTATTGTGGTTAGTCATGGTTGGGGGGATGCTAGTCATACCTTTCAACAGATGGTTCTATCATTAACTCAACAGGGGTATATGGTCGCCGCTGTTGATCATATTGGTCATGGAAAGTCGTCTGGAAATCAATCGCATTTATTAAGCTTTGTTGAAACACTTGAAATACTTATTGAGTACTTTAACGAAGAAAAGCTTCCGGTATACGGCATTGTTGCTCACTCAATGGCAGCTATTGCTACGTTAAATTTACCTTTGTATGCATTGACAAATAAAAAAATTATTTTAATCTCATCGCCGATTAACTTCTTTGAATTAATGTTTGAGAAAGTAGAGCAAGTGGGGATTTCTAGAAAACTTCTGACAAAAGTATTAGAAAGTATTAGTCATAAATACGGAAAAACCTGGCATCAGTTAACCACCGAAAGCAATCGTGAAAAACTAGCTTTAGATATTACTTTTATTCATGACAGTCAAGACAGGTTTGCACCGATAGCAGACGTCATTACTTTTCTTGAACAAGAAAAAAACCCCTTAATTACAACTGAGGGGCTTGGTCATAAGAAAATTTTAGGAGATACTAAGGTTATAGAAAATATTACACAGGTTTTAGCTTTTTGATGAACAAAGGCGAGCGTACCAGAAATGAAATACTAAAACAGAGCATAATATACAGTAGCCAATATGGGCTTGCTGATATTACCATAGGCACAGTTTCTAAATTGTGTAAGCTCTCAAGAACGGGGGTGATCTCGCACTTTGAAAATAAAGAAGATATGCAAATAGCCATTTTAGAATATGGTGAAGCGCTATTTCAAGAGCGCGTGATCAAACCCGCATGGCGCGAAGACCCTTTAGCTCACCTGATAACATTATTGGAAAACTGGGCCGACTGGACCAGTGAAATGTTTAATGAACATCAAGTCAGCTGCCCGTTTATAAAAGCGGTCGTAGAGTTTCAAAATCGACCTACTTCAAAAGTACGGAGCTACACCATAGATCAACAGAACAGACTGATCAATTACCTCTCTCACCGAGTTAATCGCTGTATTGAACAAAAACTTTTAAAATCTACAATTGAAAGCAATACCATCGCCTATGAGTTATATAGTCTATATTTGGGCCACGCGATTACACAACATACCAGCGCAATAAAGAATACAGAGGGGGTGTTCAAACATAGTGTTGCTAGGTTATTAAAACAATATCAATTAGCTCTTTAGGGCTGCTCTTCTAATGTTCCCTGCAATTAACATGCTTATCTTAGGTATAATATTTCTTAGCTGTTAGAATACTGCGGCTGATGTTATAGGCAAATATGGTAAAGCCTATTGCTAAAAATACAGCATACCTATGAACATACAAAAACGTTAAATATAAAATACACTCGGCTGTATTGGAGTACTCCAAATGAATAGCATTGATTTATTTGTAAAAAATTGGGCTAGCAAACAAACTATGGTGCCAATAAGTAGTGATGATGTTGCAGATCTAGAAACAAAGTTAGCTGCTTATTTACCAGATTCATATAAGTATTTAATAACAAAATATGGCTTGGTTCATACTCCTAATGTATTAACTAAAATTTGTGACTTAGGCGTTGATATTACTGAAGTACAAGACTTCTTAAGCCTAGAAGATATATTTTCACTGTCAAAGTTATATGAAATGAGCGGTATGCCTAAAGGGCATATTTTATTCGCCTCAGACTGTAAAGGAAATATGTTTTGTTTCAAACTTAGTGATTGTGGTAATAGTAGGCCTGATGTAGCTGTATGGTTTTATGACCATGGTCTTTGTACGATAAATAAAATTTCTGATTCTTTTAGCGCATGGCTGGAGGAGTTCAATGGACTTTAATACCTTAACGTTAGACGTTCAGCAAAAGTACCGGTTATTAAATGGTGGTGTAACACCAAGGCCGATTGCCTGGATCAGTACCCGCTCCAAGGAAGGGATTGATAACCTAGCCCCTTATTCATTTTTTACCGTTGCAAGTTGTAACCCTCCCGTACTTCTCTATACCCAAGTCACGCAAAGAAATGGTCTTGATAAAGACACACTGCAAAACTTAAAAGAAACTGGTGAATGTGTTGTCAATATTGTGAACACACAATTACTGGAAAAAATGAATATAACTAGCGTAAGTATAAAAAAGGATGAAAACGAATTTAAGCTCGCAGATGTCGAACATATTGAGAGTAAAGTCGTAAGGCCACTATCTGTAAAGGCATCACCAGTTCGTTATGAATGCACGTTAAAAGAAGTTATTACTCTAGGAGATTTACCCGCTGGAGGGACTATTGTTCTTTTAGATGTAAAATCTGTTTATGTTAGAGATGACTTTTATAATGAAGAAGGAATAAATCAAGAGTTAATCGACGCCGTGGGTAAAATGGGGGGAGACGGCTATAGCCCTACTTCAACATACCTTACACTCAATCGGCCGTAAACTAGCGTGAATAACTAGCTAAAGTAGCAGACTGCCGTCTATAAGAACCAACAATGAAAATAGTGCCAATATAATAGTAAGAATAATGATGTCACTTCGTTAATACGTAATAAGAGTAGTTTTTCATGCATTCAAGAAAACAGCTGAGTAAAGAAGATATTAGAACAAACAAACCAACAAGAGATGAATACTTAAAACAGAAAAAAATCCCTTTAATAGTGGTCTTAGATAATGTCACTAACAGTTATAATATTGGGGCTTTTATTCGATTAGCTGATGCCTTTGCTATCGAAAAAATAATTATTTGTGGTGAGTTAACGATTTCAGATAAGAAATTGAAAAAAGCATCAAGAAATGAAGCTAAATGGGTTTGTGTTGAATATAGCGATAGCACCACATTAACTCTGCAAGAATTAATAGCTAAAGGTTATGCCGTTTTTGGTGTCGAGCTATGTCATCAGTCTGTTGACTACAAAGATGTTACTTACCCATCGCCTTGTGTCTTAGTATTAGGTAATGAGCGTAAAGGAGTAAGTGAGCCTGCATTAGAGTTAAGTCAGCAACAAATACATATTTCTATGTTTGGCATGGGCAACTCCTTAAATGTTTCGACGGCTGGCGCAATTGTTTTGGCAGAGTGTGCTAGTCAAATTCGTAAAGCAGTTGCCGGCTAAGTTACTTTAAAAAGCTTTGCATGCTCCGGTGTAATCAAACAGCTGGTACGGATTAATTTTATAGATGTTTAATTTGATAATTTTGCTAATCGATGGGGTATAATTACCCCATATCGTTCAGTAGGGTTAATGTCATCAACCAAGCAGATAAAAAAGAAATCATTAATATTTCCCCAGCAATAGCTGAATCAAATTTACAGCTAAAAATTGCTACCTTCAACTTGTTTAACTATCTTGAGCCCCCCAACGCTTATTATGAATTTGAGCGAATTTATAGTGCTGTTCAATGGGAAAAAAAGCAACATTGGATTAGTGAGTATTTACGTGAGTATCAACCTGATATTGTTGGCTTTCAGGAAGTTTTTAGTACCGAATCATTAAGGGAGCTCGTTGCAAAGCAGGGCTATGATTATTTTGAAGTGGTTGATCAACCGCGTGTTATTGATGACTTCATTTATAAAAAACCTGTTGTCGCTATAGCATCTCGTTACCCGATTATTAACGTCGACGCGGTAAAGGTAAATACTGAACTCGCTCGAGCATTGGGCTTAGCTGATAACTTTTCTTTTAGTCGAAAAGCATTGAGAGCGACTATTAAAGTGCCTCATATAGGTAACTGCGATTGTTATGTGGTGCACTTTAAATCTAAACGTTCAATGTTCGAACTCGATGAAAAAAATAAAAATTGGACGGCTGAAAAAACGATTATTGAAAGCCTTAAGACGCAAGTAGCTGGCAGTTGGGGAGCGACAATACAACGTGGCAGTGAAGCAGCTCTATTAATGGTTGATATGATAGAACGTCGTGAAACTACCGGTAATCCTATGGTCTTAATGGGAGATTTTAATAATAATTTAACTGATGGTGTGCTAAATCATCTATTAACGAATTCCTTACGTTTTGTTTCAGTTATTGATCGTAATGCCTACCTAGCTAAGTACTGTTTAAATGATGCTTGGAATTTATTTCAAAGAGCGATAACGAATGAAGTAGATGAGGAAAATAAAACTAAAACAGAAATAACAGAGCGAACCCCAACACATTATTTTGGCGCAAATAGCTTGGTACTTGATTACGTTTTATTATCTTGTGAATTTGATGCCAGTTATCACGATAGCCTTTATCAGGTAAGTGACTATGATACTTATGATCGGCATTTAATTAATCCCATTTTTGAACGTGATGGCGAAAGTACAGACCATGCTATTGTCTTAGTGACTTTAACGTTAAGGTCATAGTGCTTGCTAAGATCTGATAATTTTTTACCAAATAGCCTGCAACTCAATAGATTGTATCTATACTCAAATGTATTCCGTTGTTAAACAACGACCCGCAGCTATGTATTAAGTTAAAGGAATATCATGAGTACACTACCTGGTTCAACTGCATTACATCCTGACTTAGATTGGAGTCAATTGAAAGAAACGGTGCTAATGCTCAATCTTGCGGTCGCGCAAATAGACGAGTCTATGAACGAAGGAAACTCGTCAGTTGAAACACTTTCGGGCTCATTTACAGCGTTGGCGACTAATTTAAGTGACATACAGTCATCAGTTTTACAAATGAAAGAAGATGATGAAGATGCCGATAAGCTACGGCTGATCATTGAAGGGTCCACATCAACCGCATTAGACAAAGTGCATTCAGCAATAATTGCATTTCAATTTTACGACAAATTAACCCAACGACTTGATCATGTTAGTCAGAGCTTAGGCGCTTTAACAACATTAATCACAGATCCCGCAGCACTTTATTCACCAGTTGAATGGCGAGCGTTACAAACATCTATTCGAAGCAAATATACCATGGAAGAAGAACGAAACATGTTTGATAGAGTCATTTCTGGTGTGCCTATTGAAAAAGCGTTAGCTGAATTTAAACAAGCAGTTCTCGATAAAGGAGACTGTGAAGAAGATGAAATAGAATTGTTTTAATGCCCAATGTTGCACAGCAAACAATCAATTAAATTATCGACATATGGTAAGAATTCCATAGTCTTTTTAATGGATGAATACTAAAACTAAACACCTTAATAATATTCTTCAGTGAGCTCTTTGATAATTACTATGGCATGACAATTAACAAAGTCAGTGGATTACTAATTTAAATGAATGATGTACTTAGCAAAAAGCCTCGGGTAGAATTTATTCAGTAGTCCAACAAAAGGTAAAGTTCATGTCTAGAGCAACGTCATTTGATATTGCCTATCGAGCTAACGTATCACAATCAACGGTTTCAAGGGCTTTACGTAATAGTCCATTAGTAAATGAAGAAACCCGTTTAAAAGTTCAAGCGATTGCGCGAGAACTTAATTATAAAGTTGATAAAAATGCCAGTAATTTGCGCACTCAGCAAAGTGATACTATCGCCTTATTGCTATTTGAAGACCCCACCAATGACGATTCACTTATTAACCCATTTTTTCTTTCAATGCTTGGTAGTATTACCCGAGCTTGCGCTAAAAAAGGTTACGACTTATTAGTTTCTTTTCAGCAATCAAGCGAAGATTGGCATGCTGATTTCGAAGATAGCAAAAAAGCTGATGGTTTAATTCTTCTCGGTTATGGCGACTTTGTCGATTACGAAGAAAAGTTAATTAAATTAAGCGAACAAAATACCCACTTTATTCGCTGGGGAGCTAAAGTTGCTGGCGATAATATTGTCTCTGTGGGTTGCGATAATTTTCAAGGCGGCTATCAAGTTACCGAGCATGTGATAAATAATGGCCGAAAACATTTTGCTTTCTTAGGTGATGCTTCAAGTCATTCTCCTGAGTTTCTAGATAGATATAAAGGACATTGTCAGGCTTTACTTGATAATCAACTATCCGTTATTAATGATCTTAAGGTCGATGCCACATCAATTGAAGAGTCTGGCTACCAAGCTGCTTGTCAGTTAATTGCAAAAAATATCGAATTTGATGCCATTATGGCGGCAAGTGATTTAATCGCTATTGGGGCGATGAGGGCTCTTCAAGAACATCAGATAAAAATACCTGAGCAAGTTGCTGTAGTTGGGTTTGATGATATAGCTGTTGCTAGCTTCACTTTACCGAGTTTAACAACCGCTAAACAAGATACTATGCTCGCTGGAGAACTGTTAGTTGATAATTTAATCTCACTTATCAATGGTGATAAACCTAAAACGACCTTAATCCCCACGACACTGATTGTCCGTAAATCTTGTGGCAGTTAATTAGCTACATAACTTGTGTTTATTAACAATGAACGTAATTTTATTTGTTAATTTCAGACAATATCTAACAAAATCGTTGAAAAGAAATACATGAACAAAGTTAAGTGCCAATTTAAGGCACCTAACTATCAAATGAGCTAATAATTAATATTCTGGCTCTTTAACTCTTAGCGTTAATATTGCCGCAATAATCATACTTACACCACCAACAACTAATGAATAAATAGGTTGGTTATCAAATATCTTGGTAATTAAAAAACCTAGAATACTGGCTGCTAATATTTGTGGTAACACGATAAAGAAATTAAATATTCCCATATATAACCCCATTTTATTAGCAGGTAAGGAGTTAGCAAGTATCGCATAAGGTACTGATAAAATTGACGCCCAAGCAAAACCAATACCTATCATAGAAATAATAAGAAATGTAGGATCTTTAATGATTAAGAATGAGATAAAGCCTAAACCGCCAAGCAGTAGATTGATCATGTGAGCAATGCGTAAATTAAACATTTTTACTAATAAAGGAATGCAAATCGCGGCAACTACAGCGGTTAAATTGTACGTTGAAAATAATACGCCTACCCAATCAGCCCCTTCATTAAAAGCACTTGAAGTAACATCTGAAGTACCGTAATGATATGAAGTTATAGCGGCCGTACTGTATGTCCACATGGCAAAAAAAGGAAACCATGAAAAGAATTGTACAAGTGCGAGTTGTTTCATGGTTTCAGGCATTGAAAATAAGTCTGCCATGATATGTGAAAAACCATTGTCTAATTTTCCTGAAAAAGAAAGTTTACTGGCAATCAATTGGCAAAGGCCAAAAGCGGCAATACCACCACTTAGAATAAATAAGCTTTTATCAAGTTCATTAATGTATAGATAAATAACACTACTCATGAACAACCCTAACGTCAGCCATAGTACCCCTGCAGAAAAATACTGTTTAGCAGAACGGGTAATATCAGGCTCTGTTGGTTTAGATAAAGTGCGCTCTGCTTTCTCAAACGCTTCAAGTTGCTCGGGTGTGTACTCTTTGGTCGAATATACTGTCCATAAAACGGCTAATAAAAAAATAACGCCGCCGGCATAAAATGCGAATTTTACAGAGTCAGGTAATTGGCCTTCACTTGCGGTATTACTAATATCAAACCAATTTGTCATCATCCAAGGTAATGAAGATGCAACAACAGAGCCGATGCCAATAAAAAAACTTTGCATAGCATAACCCGTTGCGCGTTGTTTTTTCGGTAACATATCGCCGACAAAAGCACGAAAAGGTTCCATGGAAATATTAATTGAAGCATCCATGATCCACAACATGCCTGCCGCCATCCAAAGGGTAGGAGAATTCGGCATGATGAAAAGTGATAAACTTGCTGCTATCGCACCAAATAGAAAATAAGGGCGTCGACGACCAAATTTCCCCCAAGTGTTATCGCTCATATAGCCAATGATCGGTTGAACGATAAGCCCTGTTATTGGCGCCGCTACCCAAAGAATAGCCATACTGCTGTAATCAGCACCCAAAGTTTGGAATATACGGCTCACATTGGCATTTTGCAGAGCGAAGCCAAATTGAATACCGAGAAAACCAAAACACATATTCCAAATTTGCCAGAAATTCAGTTCCGGCTTTTGTTGTGCTGTTTGCGTTGTTATTGTCATTATTATTAACCTAATCTATTGTATTATTAGTTTAACGCTTTAAAGCGAATAGCTACGCCACCACTTGTTGCTAAAGGTAACTTCAGGCTGTCTTTAGCGGTAACTTCTTGTTGTTCAATAATCATTTCATAAGGATTATCTATCCAATTCGCTTTTTTACCGTCACGATAAATTTGCGCTTCATAACGTTTATTTACTTCAAGGAAATCTAGTTTTAAGGTTAACTCTCTTGCGCTTTCATCGGTTAATGCCCCAACGAACCAATCGTTACCATTACGTTCTTTACGAGCAAAAGCAACAAAGTCTCCTATTTCTCCTGCAATTGCCTTACTTTCTTGCCAATCAGTTGGTACATCTTTGATAAATTGGAACGCAGCTAAATTCGCTTCATAGTTACGTGGTAAATCTGCGGCCATTTGTATTGGGCTGTATAAAACAACGTACAAGGCTAATTGTTTTGCTAATGTAGTTTGTGGTCTATTAGTTTCAGCACCTAAGCCATTAAAGCCTAAATTAAAAATTCCCGGTGTAAAGTCCATTGGACCAGCAAGCATACGAGTGAAAGGTAGAATTGCTGCATGTTCAGGTGGATTCGGCGGCGTACCCCAAGCATTGAATTCTTGGCCACGCGCCCCTTCGCGGGCAATCCAATTAGGGTAGGTTCTTCTCAAACCTGTGTCTTTAATTGGCTCATGGGTGTTAATGCTTATTTTATGTTTGGCGGCTTCGGTAACACTATGCAGATACTCGTTCACCATAAATTGTCCGTCGTGCCATTCTTTACGCACAATGCCATCTTCATCGATGCGCTTGATATTACCTGCATCAGCAACATAGCCGGTTTTTACTTGTCGAACACCATGTTTTTCGTATAGTGCATAAGCATCAGACATTTGATCTCGATAGTTACTGACATTGCCAGAGGTTTCATGATGACCAATTAAACGAACATTTTGCTTAAGACCGTATTCAGTTACGGCTTTTAAATCAAAATCATCGTAGGCTTTAGTAAAATTAAATACGTCGCCATTATGATACCAGTCGCCGTCCCAGCCAATATTCCATCCTTCAACCAAAACTCCGTCAAAACCGTGTTTAGCGGCAAAGTCCATATAACGTTTGGTTTCGCTTGTGGTTGCGCCATGAATATCACCACTGCCCCAAGTATTTTCACTTATATGCATTCCCCACCAAATGCCAACATACTTTCCTGGTTCGACCCAAGAGGTGTCTTCTAATTTACTTGGTTCGTTTAAGTTAAGGATTAAATCTGAATTGAGTAAACCAACAGCATTTTGGCTTATTTGAATAGTGCGCCAAGGGCTTTTAAAATTAGTTTTCGTTTTTACTAATATGCCATCAGACCAAGGTGTTAAGTCTGCCTTTAAAGTACCTGGTCGCTGTTGATCTAATGTCATTGCGGCGTAATCAACTAATGCGGCTTCATGAATACTAATATGAATGCCATTTGATAATTTGGCAGTAAAGGGAGTATGAGCACGATCTATGCTCTGTACATCACTTGTATTGTAGACATATTCATAGCGATTCCAGCCTCGTGCAGGGATCCACCATGCGGTAGTATCTTTTGGGTTATCAATAACAAATTCGGTGAATTCATCGGTAATTTCTACTTGATCTAAGCCCGGTTGTTTAGCAACTTCGTAACGAAACCCAGCACCATCATCAAAAACCCGAAAACGGACATTAAAGTGGCTTTTTTTGTCAGAGGTAAAGGTAACGAGTAACTCATTATGATGGTCAACAATATTTTTCCGTTCACCCCAGGGTTGAGTCCAACTTGCATTAACTGAATTTTTTTTGTGGTCAGATATAACAAAACCTTTGCCAAAGCTGTCGGCAGATTTGAATGCCATGCCTAGTTTTGAAGAAGATATAACGGTTTTATTTTCAAGGCTTATTTGATAATTAGGTTGCTGTGTATCATCAACAGTTAAGACAATTTTACCGTCTGGAGACGAGACTGTTAATGATGCCGCGTGTATTTTGGCACAAGAAAAAATAGTCACTAAAGTTATTATTATATATTTCATGTTTTATTCCATACTAAGGTGAATGGCTAGCATAAATCCATTAGCACTAAATTACAGCTATACTGCATACGTATTCATGCTTTAAAATAATATGATTATAAAAACAACCTTTGTTTCTTATAGAGTTAAGAAAACATTCATAAGAGATTAATAGAGAAAAGGGGAAAGGTTAACTTGCGCTTTATTCAAATTATTTATCTCGGACTACTGATTAATTTTTCAATATCGAGTGTTATTTTTGCTAAGCAAATTCATGTGGCTTTTTTAGGGCCTGAGTTAGGGCAAAGTGCTTATTGGGATAATGTTATCGCGCCTTTAAAAACGGTTGCTGAGCAATTTGATATAAAATTAACACTTCATCATGCTAACTGGAATGATCGTTTCGATTATTACCCAAAAGCTAAAGAACTCTTTGAGTCTGAAGATAAACCCGATTACCTCATTTCTACGTTCAGAGGAGCCAGTGCAAAGCATTTTTTAGAATTAGTTGAACTCCATCAAGTCCCCTTCATTTCTATTGTAACTGG
>Ga0105354_1000476_pt1 | contig 25052 bp, 12 predicted proteins | sample GOMGulsemesocosm_FD_83658 | JGI IMG/M metagenome (GOLD analysis project Ga0105354, IMG submission 83658) | Methane-oxidizing microbial communities from mesocosms in the Gulf of Mexico - GOM9B Gulf of Mexico | ecosystem: Environmental > Aquatic > Marine > Cold seeps | place: USA: Gulf of America...
AGAGGGATTCGAACCCCCGGACCTGTAACAGTCAACAGTTTTCAAGACTGCCGCATTCGACCACTCTGCCATTTCTCCTGAGTGTCTCATCAACTATTTGTTGATTGCGATGGCAAATATAGGGAGCTTTTTTTAATTATCAACAACAAAAAACATTTTATTCAAAAAGACAACATATAGGTTTGTTTACAGCACTAAAAATCAACATATAGACACATTTTCAAAAGACAAAAAATTTGATAAACCATTCAGAAAAAAGAAGAGCAAGGATATTCATCACCGAGAAAAATGGTTAATAGCCTTGATTTCCGCAGCTATACTATAACAAACATGACAGCCGACTATTCCATATTCCTAGATTTTTATACCTCAACACTTGAGAAAATTGGGTTTTCCAAGATTTTAAGCATAAAAAAACCGAAAGCTTTCACTTTCGGTTTCCTTTTGCGGAGAAGGCATATCCAACCAACACTCCTGGTTCTGAAGTATCAATATCATGAAAAACGGTTACTTGTTGTAAAAATTGATTACTCATATTGTCTTTATATGAAATTCATTTACAAATACACCATGAAAAACGATTGTAATTCAACAAGGAATATGAAAATCAAACACATGGAGTTGTGTTTTGAATAGCCTGTACAAGGCGTAAAAAGCTATTTGATATGTGATTAAAAATTATCAAAACTCAATAAAATTTGAATTCTTAATTCACAATACCTGTTGAATAAACTTCCATGCTACTGAAGTAACTATGATGAGTATTCTTTCATTTTTTTTAAATACTAGATTTGAATTAAGTATTCTATTTAATTACCTACTCAAGGGTAACAAACAACTACTATAGTATTATTATAGTATTGTTTTTTTTGAATTTCCTAACAGTAATAAGAGTTATTTGTGTATCAATTAAAAATTAGTTATTACATGAAAAAAGTTACGCTTAAAAGTATTTTATTGTTGCTTGTTTTGGGAATTTGTACTGCAGGTTTTTCTCAACAACGTAAAAACAATAGTAAAAAAAAGGAACTACAGTTAGTAGCCGAGAGTCAACAGCATTATAACGAAACAGGTATTGTTAAATGTTATAGTGTTGAAAATGAAAAGGAATTACAGGCAAAGTTTCCGAACAGAGCTACTGATGCCGAATTTGAACAATGGTTAGCACCTAAGGTTGTAGCATACAAAACACGTGTAAATGCTGGAGAACGTATGGCAATTACAACCATACCTGTTATTTTCCATGTGTTTACCAATTGCTCAGGAACAGATAATGTTTCAGCTGCATTAATTCAGGCTCAATTAGATCAATTAAACTTAGATTATGCAGACTTATCAGGAAGCCCTTTTGGAACTTCAGCAGATACTGAAGTCCGATTTTCTTTTGCTCAAATAGACCCTACTGGAAATATTTTACCTGAATCGGGGATTAATAGAGTTATTGATTACGGTGAAGGACCTTTTTCTAGAACAGATATGGATGATACTATCAAAGCGGCAACTCAATGGGATCCTACTCAATATATGAATATTTGGGTAGCTGATATATCAGGAGGTTTACTGGGGTGGGCTCAATTTCCAGATAGTACTGGCTTAGATGGCTTAAATGCCAGTCATGGGACTGCTGATACTGATGGAGTTGTAATAAGATCTCAGTCTGTTGGGTCTGTAGCAAATTCTAATCCTGATGGCGGTCAATATGCTTCTGGGAGAACATTAACCCATGAGGTTGGTCACTGGTTAGGACTAAAACACCTTTGGGGTGATGGTGATTGTACTGCGGATGATTACTGTACTGATACTCCAAACTGTACAGGTCAGTTTTATGCAGGTGCTGGACAGCCAACTGGTTGCGCAGGTCCTTTTCAATGTGGATCTACACGACAAACAGAAAATTACATGGATTATTCTGACGACGCTTGTATGAATACTTTTACTGCAGATCAGAAAGCAAGAATACAAACTGTTTTAGGAGCGTCTCCAAGAAGAGGGATACTAGGTTCTTCTACTGTAGATAATGCAGTTGGCCCAGTAGTTTATATTGAAATGTGTACAGGTACTTTGGTTAATGAAGGATCAGGTTGTGATTATTTGGATATGGTATTGGAAATTGGGAAATCTAAAGTTTCTACAGCAGCAGAAACAATTACAATTAGTAAATCCGGTACTGCTACAGAAAATATTGATTATCAAATAATGACTTCTAGTTTAAATTTTGCTTCAGGAGAAACTGCTAAACAAGATTTCGTTGTTAGAATATTTGAAGATGATATTGCTGAAGCAGATGAAACTATAGTATTGGATTTAAACGTAACAACTTCTGGTAATTCAACTACTTCTAGTAATTCGAATCAAATTACAATTGTTATTGGAAATGATGACGCGGCAACAATACCTACAATTGCTGCCATTTTTTCTGAAAATTTTGATCCTTTGACAAACAATTTAAGTGTTGAGGATCAAGATGGTGATGGCAACAGTTGGACTTTAAGTAGTGAAGCTGCTCTTTCTGTTTCTCCCTCAGTAGGGTTTTCAGGTAATTTTGCTATATCAAGATCATGGATGAACGGTTCAGCTTTAACTCCAAATAACTTTTTAATTACCCAATCAGCAATTAATATTCCTTCAGGGGTGACTAATATTGAACTAAGTTTTGATGCAGGTACAATAGAGCCAGCTCCTTATGATGCTGAACAATACTCAGTATACCTTACTGCTTCTAATAACCCAACGGTTATTCAAGGAACAACAGCATTGTTTAATGAAGTATTAAACTTCCCTTCTGGAGGTTTTAATACCAGAACAGTAGCTGTAGATCCTAGTTTTGCTGGTCAAGCTGTTTATTTAACATTCAGACATCATGACTGTACGGATATGAATACGATGGTTATTGATAATATTTCAATAACAGGAACTACAAACGTGCAGACCGCTTTAAATACGGGTGCCCCTTCGGTGGCTTCTTTACCTAGTTCAGGAACTATTTATGCTATTGATGATGCCAGTGCAAATATTATGGGAGCTATCACGAATAATAATGATGTTAATTACGGATGTGTAAATACATCAGTATCCAGAGCCTCTGGAGCTTCACAAATGTATCAAACAGCTGGTGTTGCTAATTATGCCATGGGAAAAACCTTTACTATTAACCCTACATCAGTGCAAGCTGGTGGTGATGCAACATTAAAGTTTTATTTTACCGAAGGGGAGATTGCTGCATGGGAAGCTGAAACAGGAAACGCTAGAACAGATTTAATGGTAATTAAAGATAATGGTTTACAGGAAGCTATACCCCCTATAATCGGAGGTTTCGGATCAGAAGTAACTCTAGAAGCATCTTTTACTTCAGGGATTAATGGTACCTATTATTTTGCTAAAGTGAACGCTTTAGGACTTACCGATGATGAGTTTGATATGCTTACCGTTTACCCCAACCCAACCAACGGAATAATACATGTTTCATTAAGTACTATTGAAAATGTATGTATGTCCTTATTAGATATTAGAGGGAGAAGAGTTTACTCAGAGGAGTTTAATAACAATTCAGAAGTGTTTACCCAAGTATTAGATTTTAGGGATTTGGCCACGGGAGTCTATGTCCTGAATATAGAAAGTGGGGTAAAAAAAGCGATTAAAAAAATAGTAATACAATAATTTTTTAGGAATAAACATCTCATAAAACTGAAGATAACATCAAAATGAAAAAAGATATATATATAAATGATAGCGCTTATAGTGTAGCTGATGAAGTTTTCTTTAAGTTGGAATCTGTTCAACAAGAAATGCAGGAATTGGTAAATCAAGATCAATTTAAATCAGAGCGTTATAACAATTTAAGAAAGCTTTTTTCAACTTTTTTAAGAGATGAAATAAAAAGAAATAAGATTATGACTAAAAGGATAGAGTCCGATTTTTATTACTATACACTTTAATATCTAAAAACTACTTTTTTTATTAACCTAAGGGAGTAGCTTATTCAATATTTGGGGTTATTAGGTTGTTGTTATCCTAATAATAATAAAAGCCTGTTCCTTTTGGAACAGGCTTTTTAGTTTTAAAGTATTAGTAGTGTCAACTTTTAAATAATTGAAGTTTATATAATGATTCTTCTAGATTTTTTTTAATGATGAGTTTGGGTTACAAACATGATTTACCCATTTGCAACGAGCAATAAATAAGTACTATAGTACTTAAATAGTACCGCTTCTTTTTATTTTTTAATAACATATTATGGTTATTTGATTGTTCAAAAATTAATCAGAATAATTAAATATGAAAAAAAACACATTATTATTTACAATGCTACTATTTAGCTTTGTAACATTTTCTCAATCCATTGTAATTGGTACAGGTTCTACTCTTACACCTGTTGGTCTTGCAAACCCTATCGATTCGTATAATGAATCATTTAAATACCAAATTGTATATACAGCAACAGAGCTAAGTGCTTCACTAACCCCTTATGATGAAATTACTGCCTTAGGATTTCAAGTATACTATGATAATTCAGTAGGAGACTTATTAGGATACACCATAAAAATGGGGCATACATCTGAAACTAACCTTGCTTCAAACCATGACGCTTCTCCCACTATAGTTGTGAAGAATCCGTTTAATTATAACCCCGTTGCATCTGGAACATTTGATATGATCACTTTTGACACTCATTTTGTATGGAATGGTGTAGATAACGTAATAGTAGAAATTTGTAAGGACATAAATTCAAATGCGGGCATGTATCCTTTTGGTCAAGTAGTATGCTCAAATACAACAATACCCAGTATAAGATATTACAGAGCAGATGGAATTTCTTCTTGTGGAGAAGATACTAATTCTCCAATAGTTCAAAAACCAAATATCCAATTTAATTATACAGATGGTACTCCCCCTTCATGTTTACCTGCAAACACATTAACTGCAAATACCATTACAGCTACTTCAGCAGATATAGGATGGACATCAGGTGGTAGTGGAGAATCTGATTGGGAGGTTGTAATTCAAACAGCTGGAACAGGAATTCCTACAGGAAGCGGTACATCTACTGCAGGTGCTAATCCGTATAGTGCAGGTTCTTTAACTCCTGAGACTGATTACGAGTTTTATGTGAGAGCTGATTGCGGTACAGGATTTAGTACTTGGGCTGGGCCTTTTACTTTTACTACGCTGTGTGGCGTATATCCAGCATCCTATACACAAAATTTCACAACTTACCCTAGTAATTGTTGGGAAGAAGGTAATGACACAGATGTAGCTACTGGGCCAAACGGAACTGATGGCCAATGGTATAATAACGGTTTTTTAAATGTTGGAACTACAGGGGCTGCCACATTTGATTTTTACCTTTCAGGAAATAAGGATTGGTTAGTTTCACCAGCGTTTGATTTTACTGGAGGGAGTTTTGGGGTATCGGTTGATGTTGGTGTAACCCCATATTCAGGAACAAATGCTATTACTATGGGTAGTGATGATTCAGTAACTCTTTTAATTTCATCTGACAATGGTGCTACTTGGACTAATTTAATAAAATGGACAGAAACTAATTCACCATCTAACACAGGAGATAATCATGTAATAGATTTAAGCAGCTATACCTCTGCAACTACAAAATTTGCTTTTTGGGCTACTGATGGAGCTACTATTACTGGTGATTATAAATTTTACGTAGATAATTTTAGAGTAGATGCATACACTACATTATCAGTTGATGACCTTCAATCAATGGAAGGATTCAAATTTTATCCAAACCCAGTAAATGATGTTTTAAACGTATCTGCTAAAAACGTTATTGAAAAGTTGCAAATAGTTAATATGTTAGGACAAGTAATTAAAACTGTTACACCAAACATAAAAACATATCAATTAGATTTTTCAGAGTTATCTACGGGTATATATTTTGTAAAAGCAAGTGTAAAAAATACAGAAGGAGCATTTAGAATAGTTAAAAAACAACTATAAATCCTTTTTATAATTAAAGCCTGTATTTTTAATACAGGCTTTTTTTTATGCTTCGTTCCGTACTGAATTAACTCGACTTATTATCGATTTTTCGCTTAGAGAATACAGAAAAACAAAGAGTAAAAGCGCCTAATAGAATTTATTGATGTCTATAATTATTTGAGCTGAAATATTACAAATCTGGTTATAAGTAAAATTCAAGGGCTCTATTTTTTTAGCGTATAACGCTAAGCTATTTGGACACAATTCAAAATAGGAGTTCTTAATCTTAAGCAATAACTGATTAAATCCAGTAACCGAAATTCTCTACAACAATGTTACTACTAGCTGCTTAGTTTATTTCCGAGAGGTAATAAAAAGGTACTATAGTATTGTTACAGTACTTTGCTTATTGATTTTTATGTAATGGATTAAGTTTCTTTGGATATTAACAAATCCTTTATATCATGAAAAAAAATACCATAAAAGCTATTTTATTATTAATTTCTGGAACCTGTTTTTCAGGTTTTGCGCAACAGCAAAAAAGTTCACTAAATGACTTTAGTAATAAAAATTTTGAAAAGTGCACTACAGTTCAATATGAAAAAGAACTTCAAAAAAGATACCCTAACAGAGCTACTAATACCGAATTTGAGAATTGGATATCTGGTGAGATATCAAAGCAAAAAACAAACAAGACTATTAGTACCGTAACAACTATCCCTGTAATATTTCACGTAATTACTGATTGTGGTTCGGGAGTAACTAATCTTTCTCAGGAATTAATAAACGCACAATTGAGTCAGTTAAATATTGATTTTTCTAATCTTGCAGGGAGTACTAACCCAGCAGCGGTAGACACAGAGGTTCAGTTTGCGTTAGCTCAGGTTGATCCAACAGGAAATATTTTACCTGAAATTGGTATAGAACGTATTACCGATTTTGGTTCAGGATTATATAATGAAGCTGATATAGATGCTACAATTAAACCTGTTACCATATGGGACCCTACTCGTTATTTGAATGTTTGGGTCGTTAATATGGGAGTAAGTAATCTAGGTTATGCACAATTTCCTGATGCTTCCGGATTAAGTGGTCTTAATCCCGCTTATGGAACAACTAACACAGATGGGGTTGTTGTAATACCTGAAGTAGTAGGGTCAGTGGCAAACCCTAATCCAGATGGAGCAATATATGCCAATGGTAGAACCTTAGCTCATGAAGTTGGACATTGGTTGGGTTTACGTCATACTTGGGGTAATGGTGATTGTGCTGTAGACGATTATTGTGCAGATACTCCTACTTGTGATGGTTCTTATTACGGTTCAGGTCCAGCACCAACACAGTGTGGAAATACTAGGCAAATAGAAAATTATTTAGACTATAGTAATGATATGGTCATGAATACTTTTACTGCAGATCAGAAAGCAAGAATACAGGCTGTTTTAGCAGCCTCTCCGAGACGTATTGAGTTGGCTACTTCAACGGTAGCAAACGATGTAAACCCTGTTGTATATATTAATTCATGTAGAGAAACTAATATAACAGAAGGCTCTGATTGTGGTTATCAAGATATTACCCTACAGGTAGGAAAAAGCAAGACTTCTACAGCTTCTGAAACTGTTAAATTTTTTACTTCAGGTACTGCTATAGCTAACCATGATTATGAAATTCTGAATTCTACTTTAAATTTTACAGCAGGTTCAACCGCTAAACAAGATATTACTATTAGAGTATTTGAAGACCTATTTATTGAAAGTGATGAAACCATCATTTTAGATTTAAATCTAATTACTTCAGGAAACTCAACAATTAGCACAGAAAGTAATCAAATAATAATTAACATTTTAGATGATGACCTTGTAACTAAACCAATAGCTGGAGTTACTACTATTCAATCTTTTGAGAATGATAGTGAAGCAGCAATATTCAACTTAAACTCCATAGGTTCAATCCACGCTACAAATGCTGCAAATGGCAATATAATGGCTGATATTACCAATATTGATGATACGGATTTTGACTGTGTTAATGTACATGTGTCAAGATGGTCAAGTGGCGGAGCTATTCCTTATGAAACTGGTTGGCCTAATTATGTATTATGGAAAAGATTTACAATTACCCCTTCTACTATTCAACCATCAGGAAGCGTAACACTTAAATTTTACTTTACGGAAGCAGAAGTAGCTAGCTGGGAAAGTGCTCAACGCCAAAGAGCGGATTTGGTAGTTATTAAAAAAATTAACGGTACTTATTCTGAATATGAAACAACTACTTTAGGTTCATTTGGCACAGATATTACCTTAGAGACTACTTTTAATGATGGGCTAAAAGGTGAATATTATTTTGGGACAAGAGATGCTATAAATCCAGCCTTGGGTATTAAAGAAGACCAGTTTGATATGTTAGAAGTTTATCCTAACCCAACCGGAATCGTACAAGTATCGTTAAGCGCTACTGAAAACGTAAAAATCTCCTTGATTGATATTAGAGGCAGATTAGTATCTACAGAAGCCTTTAATCATAGATCGGATGTATTTACACAAACTCTTAATTTTAGTCATGTAGCTTCAGGAGTTTATTTGCTGAATATTGAAAGTGGTACTAAAAAGGAAACTAAAAAAATAGTGATTCAATAAATCCTTAAACGTTTTTGGCATACTTTATTTAAGTTTAAAGTATGCTAACTAGGGAGAAAAGGTCAGCTGAGGAGCTGGCCTTTTTGTTTTAAATATTTTTTCGTCTTGATATAGATTTACATAAAATCAATTTATTTATTACAGAAGAACTCAGTCTACCCCTTACCCCCTATCTATTACAATAACCTCCATAATGGCATTATTAATTAATAGTAACTCAACCTATGTGCGTTTTAGCTGAATACTAATAATAAAACGATACTATAGTACTGAAATAGTATAGTGTTTTTTTCCGTTAAACCTAGGTTTTATCGTGATTTGTAGAAAATTAAATCACATACTTATGAAAAAGGAAATTTATATAAATGACAAGGGATACAGTATAGCACAGGAAGTTTTTTCAACCTTGGAATTTGTACAAAAAGAAATGCAGGAGTTGGTAAACAACAACCAATTTAAATCAGATAATTATAAAAATTTAAAAAAGTTGTTTACTACTTTTTTAAAACTAGAAATAAAAAAAAATCAGGCTACCAATAAAAAGTTAGACTCTGAAATATATTACTACACATGTTAACATTAAAAAGAAATATTATTTTCTATAAACAATAATTTTTTTCAAACTTTATTTAAGGTTTAAAGTATATTAATTCGGGAGAAAAGGTCAGCAGGGGTGCTGACCTTTTCGTTTTACATACTATTTCGTTTTTAAATAGATTTTAGTAAACTCAATTTATGTATTAAAAAGGAAGAACATTGGAAAGTTAGACGAGTATGGTAATTGCAATTATGTTTTAAATTAGCTGTTTTCGAATCCTTGTAAATCTTTAGTAAATCTTGCCTAGAAAAGCTTTAAACAGGCTTAAAAAGAGCCAAAACTTAATTAGGAATATGTTTTGAAGTATGGATAATAAAAAGGATAACATTCTTTACAAATAACTTATTGTCACTAGACCAGAAGAAATATTTGTAAATGATATTACGTGTGTAAAACAATCGAAACTACCCTGCTTCTATCTTTGGTAACAGTTGTACAACGTAGATAAAGAATGGGGGTTAAATAAGTGATTCTGCAGACAGTTGAATCATTATTAAAGTAAGAGGATTAGTTTTGACTCTTTAGCTTAGTCATGGGACATAAAAAAAACGCCTTAAAATTAATTAAGACGTTTTCTTCTAAAACAAATAGAAAACCCGAAAATCCTATTTATCGTTACATACTTTTTATTTCTTATTTAACTCCTTAAAAATGCTTTCTAACTTGTTATTCTGTTCTTCTAAAGCACGTATTTCTTTTTCTTGTTCTTGTATCGCTTTTGTTATTACAGGGATAATTTCACTATAACTAATTCCTATCCTACGCATTTCTTCTTTTACCAATACGCCAGGGTTTTCTTCGTATTCTTTCCATTGATGTGTCTGGATAGCTTCTGGAATAATTTTTAGTACTTCTTGAGCAATTAAGCCTAATTTGTTTTCTTTTTCATTCTCAGGAATTACAAAACCACCTACTTTCTCCTCTTTCCATTTAAAAGAAACCGTACGTAATTTTAAAATAGCATCTAACCCATACTCTAAAGGAGCAATATTGGTTTTTAATCTTTTGTCAGAGGTGTTTATAACTCCATTTGTTGACCATACATCTTTCCATCTGTTAGTTGATGTACCAAGGTCTACACTATTGTCTGTTATTGGGGCAAAACCATTACTAATATGTAGCGTTGAGAATCCTTCATCTAAATATTCAATAGAGCCAATTCCTACATTTTTAGATCCCTCTACATGTAAATTGAATATTGTTGCATCGTCGTCTCCAATTTTAATATTTCCTTGATGATATATCTGGTCTGCATCTGAATTACCTATTGGGAATATCCAGTCCTCATCAATACCAACATTTTTCCAAGTAACAACACCATTGGCATCAGAAGTTAAAAGCTTTCCAGGGTAGTTATTTCCATCTTTAATTTGTAAGGTAGGGCTAGCGTTTGTAGTTATTTTAATATCATCTAAAAATGCAGCATCACTGTAAAAGGTTCCGTTACTTATTTTATTGAATTCCCATTTAAACGTATAGGCCCCTGCAAGTAATGGTAGCGAAAAGATTTCCCAAGGTTCTGCATAACCAGACCATTGTTCTTTGTCTACACCATCAATTGTAAATGTTAATTTATCCATAGAAAGACAATCAGTGCTTACCGAAAAAGATATATTTCCTCCTGAAGCGGGTATAGTGGTTGTATAGGCTACCCATGAGTTTTGATCTTTTATGATAACATCATTTTTAGATCCTATACTTCCAGAGTTATACTCTCCAGCAACACTTGTTGTAATCCACGGAACATCGCCTCCTGAGGTTAATGTACCTAAAGTATTGCTTTCAAATCCTTCGTTAAGTGGTGTGGAAGCTAGTGTAGCAGCCGTAAAATGTAATTTTGCAGTAGGGTTTGTTGTGTTAACCCCTACATTGGCGTTATTACCAACTCGCATAACTTCTGTACTATTGGTACCTAAAACAAAATCCTGTGCATCTGTAGTCCCTAATAAATTAGTTGAAGGAGAAGTTCCTACATTACCTGTCAATTCCCAACCTTGCCCTCCACCACTGCTAATTGGAGCCCATACGGTACCGTCATAGTAATAAAAGCCTGGAGTACTATCTAGCTGATATATTAACAATCCTGTTGCCGGGCTACTGATGCCGTCACGTTGTGCTTCAGTCATACGTGGTGTCAAAAAACCTCGGTTAGTATCTGTAATATCAAGTATTGAACTTGGGTCAGGACTAGTAGTCCCGATACCTACCTGGGCAAAGATTGGAAACGCGGTAAGTAATATAAATAGGGTGAATAAATTTTTCATAATCTTGTATTTTTATATTGAATCCCACCAGTGGGTTTAATTTTTTGAGGCTGTTGAATGGAAAATTATAGTTCCTATACCAAAATTGTAGTCATTCAAAATGCGTTTATTCGCAAAATTCTTTTAGGGGTTTAACGTTTTAATTAAGCGCTCTATTTCTTTATTTTGCGCTTTAATTTCATCGATGATGCTTTGGTGTTCCTGAGTTGCTTTAATAACTACCGGAATTATTTCGCTATAACTTACCCCTAAAGAGGCGGTTTCATTTTTCACATAAGTATTTGGTGTTTCTTCACTAGCCATATCCCATTCGTGAGTTTGTACCACTTCAGGCAATACCTTTTGTAATTCCTGAGCAATAAAACCAATTTTCACCGTTTTTTCATCTTCAGTTAGCATGGTTCTTCCGTATTGTTCCTTTTTCCATTTATAAGAAACTGGACGAAGTTTTAGTAAAGCGCCTAAACCATATTTTAACGGTTCAATAGCTGTCTTATCACGTATGTCTGAGGTGTTTAGAGCACCATTTACGGCATACACTTCAAGCCATTTTCTAGAGGAATATCCCATACCTAGATTAGTATCTGTTAAAGGAGATAAATTATGACTAATTCGAGTCTCAGATTCTATGTCAAGTAAATATTCATCTGATCCGATACCAATTTCTGTACCTGATGCACGACGGTTATCAATATCTAATTGTAAATTAACGAAAGTGCTTATACCAGAAGATCCTATAACTACTTTACCATCATGGTACATAGGGTCGGCGTTTGTACTACCACTAATAAAATTCCAGTCTTCATCAGTACCTGTTAAGGTTGCAGGATCTGTCCAGGTGGCATTTCCGCTAGCATCAGAATGAAGTATATACCCGTCATTTTCATTACCATCCTGAATACGCACTATAGGTGTGGCAATGCCAGAATTGATTTTAATATTATCGATGCTTATATCGTAATTCTGCCAAGCATCTTTTAATTGAAAACGAACAGAATAGGTATTCCCAGGGTTAGCAATGCTTATAATCTGAGAGAGGGTACCTTCATCATTACCGGTTAGCGGCCCTAATATTGTAACTTCTGCAGTTGAACTTGTTTCATTATACAAGCTTACTGTAAAATCACCAGATCGGTGATAATATCCATAGTTAAAATCAAGATTAATGTTACTAAAGTTAACGGCGCCCAATGCAACAACTAAAGTCGCGCCTTTTTGATGAGTGAAGTTATCATTTCTATTAATAACCGCTCTATTACCTATACAATCATCACAATCAAAAGAACTGGCAGGTAACGGTTCTGTTTCTTGAATCTCCCATAAAGTAGGGCCTAGATTGGCTAGATCATTACCATCTATTTGGTGTATATTTAAAGCTGTATTGGTTGAAATAATTCCGCTAGGTGTTGATTGAAAATCTTCATAAGTGTTGTATACTGATACATCGTCTGTCACAGATAATAATGCCGTAGGAGTAGTGGTTTTAATACCAACATTTCCATCGGCAGTAATTCTAAAAGCTTCCGTATTATTGGTGGCAATTACTAAATCCTGAGCATCTGTAGTTCCAAGCATATTTGCTCCAGGGTTTGTGCCTGAATTCCCAAGAATATCCCATCCGCTTCCTCCTCCTCCAAAAGGAATCCATCCAAAACCATTGTAGTGGTAAAAATTAGGACTATTATCTGTTTGATAAATTAATAAGCCTGTAGCAGGAGTACTAATAGCGTCACGTTCCGCCTCAGTCATTCTAGGGATTAATACTCCTTTGGTACTATTTGTAATGTCTAATGCAGCAGATGCATCTGGTGTTGTGGTTCCGATACCTATTTGGGCCTGTATTTGTGTAGCAGTAAATAGGATGATTAGTAGGGTATATATACGTTTCATAGTTCTTATTTTTTTGTAGCTGCTAGCGCTTTAATATCTTGTAATAATGCCTCGTTTTTTTGTTTTAAGGCCAAAAGGCGTTCGTGTTGTTCTTGCTTTGCCTTTACCAATACAGCTACCATTTCTTCATAGTTGATACCCATATATTTATTCTCTTTACGTATAAAAGTATCTGGTTCTTCTTCGCTTTTAACCCTCCATCCATGAGTATAAACCACCTCAGGTATTATTGCAGCTACCTCTTGCGCTATAAAACCAAGTTTTAATTCCTTTTCAGCATCTGGAATGGTAATTCCTCCTTGTTTTTCTTCTATCCAATTAAACGAAACAGGTTTTAATTGCATCAATTCTTTGATACCATATGGCAAGACTTTAATGTCTGATTTTAAATTTCCGTCAGAAGTTTGAATACTTCCGTCAAGCGCATATATGGTTTTCCATCTGTTGGCTGAACTACCTAAGAAGAATGCATTAGTTTCTGTTGAAGAAAATTTATGACTGACAAATGTTTGGTTGTTTCCGTCAATAAATCTTTTAGGGTTTGTATTACTACTCCCTATAGCAAATGTAGTTCCTGTGGGGCTACCATTATCTACATCTAAATTATGGCTTGTGGTTCCGGTACGTCCTATAACCACATTTCCTGTATGGTATACCATGTCAGTTATTGAGCTACCACTTGAAAATAACCAATCCTCGTCGGTTACCGCAAAACCAGTAGCATCTGTCCATGAGGCGTTACCTAAATAATCAGATACTAATATGCTATTAGCTCCTTCATTACCGTCTACAATTCTTAAAACAGGAGCAGTACCTACTATGTGTAAGGCTTCAGTTGGAGCGGTGGTTCCAACACCTACCATACCAGAGCTACTTACACGTATTACTTCAGTACTGTTTGCGCCAATGGCTAAACCTTGGGCGTCTGTTGTTCCTACTTTGTTAGTTGCAGGTGAGGTTGCTGTATCACCAAAAAGAGCCCAACCGGATCCTCCACTACTAAATGAAGTCCAAATGGTTCCTGTATAATAGTAAAATCCTTTGGTTAAATCGGTTTGATATACTAATAGTCCGGTAGCGAGGCTTGTAATAGCTACGCGTTCTGCGGAAGTCATACGAGGGATTAATATTCCTTGTGAGTTAGAGTCTAATTCTAACATTGCACTTGCATGTGGTGTAGTTGTTCCTATTCCTACTTGTGCATGTGATAATGTAGTAATGAACAATACTGAAAATAGGTAAAGTATTTTTGCTTTCATAAACTTTGCTTTTGGGTTAACAAATTTCAATTTTGAGATGCCACAAAACTAGGAGAGATTTACTATGAAAGAGAATAAACACAATACTATTTCAATACTATAGTAATCTTTTAGTATTAGATGCAAGCCCAAGATTTACCTATAAACACTAGCGTGAAGTGGTGTAGTACTATAGTGAAAACGCTATTATTAAAGCAAGTATTATTATATATTAAATAGGTTGTTTAATATATGTTTGTTATTAACAAAGTATAGAGAGTTTTTTGTTTTAGATTGTCTTCAAAAGGGTAACAAGGTCATCATTTCTTGAAGCCCCAATTTTTCTACGTATTGAGGAACGGTAATTTTTTATTGATTGTTCGCTAATACTCATTTGGCTCGCTATTGACTTTGTAGAGAGTTCTAAAATTAAAAGCGTAGCCACTTTAATTTCTTTAGTGGTTAGGTTGGGGAACTTATTCTTTAAGGTAAAAATAAATGACTCTTCGGTTTTCTTAGCAGCTTTGTTTAAAGCTATTTTTTCATTATTCACACTAATATTTTCTTTAATATAAAATTGTAAATTAATCAGGTAAGCTCTTATAACGTTTAATTCGGTTTCTTTCTTAATATGTTTAATTTTGTCAATACAGGTATCTTGAAATTTATTGCGTTCGTTGATATGTATAGCGTATTCAGTAATCTGATTGTTTTTATACTTCATTTCAGTATGAAGTTGCTCCTCTTTAAGTTTTACCACTTGGTTTTCTGCAAGCATTGTTTTTTTATTAATATTGTTTAATCTTCGTTGTCGGTATAAAAAGAAAACAAGCCCGATTGAGAGCACTCCGAGTAAAACATTTCGGTAATTACTCATTTCTTTTTTAGCTTCTGATACCAATAATTCTTGATTCTTTACTTTTAAATCTTGTTCATAACTACTAATGTCAAACTTAATTTTTAAGGCATTAAATTCTTTGGTTTTAATTCTTGAACTAATACTGTCTTTTATGGAGCTGTATTTTTTATAAGAATTAAATGCCTTTTTGGTGTTGTTTAAGTCTTGATATACTTCTGATAGATTCAAGTAAATTTGTTTAGTTAAATCCGTAAACTCATTATTGCTTTTTTTTGATTGCTGTATGAGGTCTTCTAAAATGATAACCGACTCTTCTAGGTTCCCTTTTTTGTGTTCAATAGAAGCCTTTATAACGGCTATGTTAGGCCTTAATGCGGTAATATTGGCTTGACTTAATAAACCCTCAGTTTTAACTAGATTATTTTTGGCTTGATCCAGTAAGTCTAAATTTAGTAAGGTTTCAGCATAATTTAAATGAATATTGGCTTTTATGAATTTATGACTAATCTTGTCAAAGAGTGCAATTCCTGTTTCGTAGCTTTTTTTTGAAGATTGATAATTTTCTACTGTTTTATATACATCCCCAATATTGCTATGACACACGGTTTGCCCAAAAAAATCACTTTCTTTTATTGTAATTGCTAATGCCTTATTTAGGTATTCTAGTGATTTTGTATACTTTTTATCTTTAAAGTACACACCAGCAAGTCCGTTATATATGCTATAATGGTGTTGTGCTAATTCCAAGCGAGTTGCTATTTCAAAGGCTTGATTGTAATAGTTAACAGATTTTTCCAAGTTACCAGTATGTACGTGTACATTTCCAAGCCCTGTGTAAACTTCTATCTTTTCCTCTTCAGATAATATTTTTTCTGCTTCTAGGTAATAGCGGATGGCTTCCTTGTACTTATATGTTTCTTGATGAGAATCCCCTATGGTTTTTTTAACTCTTGCTGCCTCTTTAAAGAGCTTGTTTTTCTCATAAAATGCAATAGCTTTTTTTCCGTGTTTGATAGACAAATCATAGTTTGCAGCAAGGTGATGAGCTTCGTTGGTTATGTCATGAGCTTTTGCTAGCAATATATCGTCAGCGGTTTTAATCGCAATCCCTTCTAGTTGTTTGGTATACCTAAAAACACTGTCAATGCTTTTTTGGCTTTCTAAATACTGATTGCAAATTTTGAGCAATACTTTAGATTTTTGAGTATCATCTGTAATAGTATTTAGTTGTTGTTTTAACTGAGCGGTGTTTTCCTGAGTAAACCCTAAAAAACTAATGAGAATAAAGATGAATAATAAACCTTTTTGCAGCATGTTTTTGATGATAAATTCTAAGCTATTAATTTAATGTAAATAGGTGTGACATGGTAAATGTAAAGATAGCTATTAAATAGTTTTTAAAAAGGCAACTAGATCATCATTTTTTGATACTTCCAGCTTTTTACGAATAGAGAAACGGTAATTATTTACCGATTGTTGATTGATTCCCATTTGATTGGCAATTGATTTTGAAGGAAGTTCTAAAACCAAAAAAGAAGCCACCTTAATTTCTTTAGCCGTTAGTTTAGGAAATTGATTTTTTAAAGTGAAAATAAAAGATTCTTCTGTTCTTTTAGCTCCCTTATTTAAGGCTATTTTTTCGTTGTTTACGTTAATATTTTCGGTAATATAAAACTGTAGCGTACTAAGGGAGTCTCTTACATCTTTTTGCTCAGACCCTTTTTTAATATGTTTAATTTTATCAATACAGGTGTCTTGAAACCTATTACGTTCGTTGATATGTATGGCGTATTCAGTAATTTGGTTGTTTTTATACTTCATTTCAGTATGCAACTGTTCTTCTTTAAGTTTTGCTACTTGATTTTCGGCAAGCATTGTTTTTTTATGAATATTACTTAATTTTCGTTGTCTGTATAAAAAGAAAATAAGTCCGATTGAGAGTACTCCGAGCAAAACATTCCTATAATTACTCTTCGTCTTTTTAGCTTCAGCAGTAATTAGCTCTTGATTTTTTACTTTTAAATCTTGTTCGTAACTACTGATATCAAACTTAATTTTTAAGGCTTCAATTTCTTCAGCTTTTATTCTTGCTGTAATACTATCTTGTATAGCACTGTATCTTTTGTAGGAGATAAGTGCTTTTTGAGGCATATTCAAGTCTTGGTATATTTCTGATAGACTCAAATGATTTTGTTTTTCAAAATCAGAAAATTGATTTTTATTTTTTTTCGATTGGTTAACAGCATTCTCTAAAATTAAAGCAGCTTGTTGCAGATTCCCTTTTTTACGATTGATGGAAGCTTTTGTGTTGGCTATACTAGGAGATAAAAGAGTATTATTAATTTGACTCATTATACCTTCAGCTTTATTTAAATTTGTTTCAGCTTGCTCTAATGAGTCTAAATGTAATAATGTTTCCGCATAGCTTGCATAGATATTGGCTTTTAAGAACTTATGACTCATTCTGTCAAAAAGTGTTATTCCTGTTTCGTAGCTTTTTTTTGCAGATTGATATTTCTTTAAAATCTTATATACGTCTCCAATGTTGTTGTAACATACGGTTTGCCCTAAAAAATCTTTTTCTTTTATGGTGTATTCCAGTGCTTTTTGGAAGTATTCTAAGGATTTAGTGTGATCTTTATCTTTTAAATATACAACAGCAAGTCCGTTGTATACATTATAATAATGTTGCGTTAATTCTAAGCTAGTCGCTATGGCAAAGGCCTTATTGTAATACCCAATGGCTTTTTCTAAGTTATTGGTTTCTCCATTTGCTACTCCAAGTCCTATGTATAGGGTAACTTTCTGATTTTCGGGTAATGATTTTTCAGCCTCAAGGAAATAACGAATAGCTTCCTTGTTATTATATATGGCTTGATAGGTAAACCCCATGGTTCTTTTTACAATAGCTGATGCTGTAAAAAGTTTGTTTTCCTCATATAATTTAATAGCTTTTTCTCCGTGTGTAATAGCTAAATCATGATGACCAGCAAGGTAATGTGCTCGGTTAGTTTTATCATGAGCTTTAGCTAGTAAAATATTATCATTGATTTTTACCGCAATACCTTCTAATTGTTTGGTGTACCTAAAAACACTATCAATACTTTTTTTATTTTTAAAATATTGATTGCAAATTTTTAGTAATATTTCAGATTTTTGTTTGTCATCTGTAGCTGAATTCAATTGTTTTTTCAACTGATCGATGTTATCTTGGGGATATCCCAAAAAGCTAATAAAAAGAAGGCATAATAGGAATACTTTTCTCAGCATATTTTTATAATTGAATCAATACCATTAAGTTAACCAAAATAGCACGATAAACAATTACAAAGTTACCTATTTAATAGTTCTCAGAAAAATAACGAGATCGTCGTTCTTTGCTAAGGCTAGTTTTTTACGAATAGAAAAACGGTAATTATTTACAGACTGTTGGTTGATGCCCATTTGATTGGCAATGGATTTAGAAGGAAGTTCTAAAACTAAAAAAGTAGCCACTTTAATTTCTTTTGCAGTTAGTTTAGGGTATTGATTTTTTAAGCTAAAAACAAAAGAGTCCTCTGTTCCTTTGGCTCTTTTATTCAAGGCTATTTTTTCATTATTCACGGTAACATTTTCATTGATATAAAATTGCAAATTAGCTAGCAGGTCTTTCGTTTCCTTGTGTTTAGCTTCTTTTTTTATTTGTTTAATTCTATCAATGCAAGTGTTTTGAAACCTATTGCGTTCGTTGATATGAATGGCGTATTCTGTAATTTGATTATTCTTATGCTCCATTTCAGTATGTAGTTGTGTTTCTTTTAATTTTACAACCTGATTTTCAGTTAGCATTGTTTTTTTATTGATGTTGTTTAGCTTACGTTGTCTAAAAATAAAGAACGTAAGCCCTAATAGAAGAACACCTAATAGAATATTTTTGTAATAGCTCATATTTCTTTTGGCATTAGCAGATAACAATTCCTGATTTTTTAAGTTTAATTGTTGCTCATAATCATTGATATCATGTTTTATTTTTAAGGTTTCCAGCTCACTAGATTTTAGCATCCCAGAAATACTGTCCTTTATAAGGCTAAAGTTTTTATATGCTGTAAGTGCTTTTTTGGGTTTATTCAGCTCTTGATATATTTCTGAAAGTTCAAAGTAACTATCTTCTGTAAAATCTGTTATTTCATTTTTATCAGATTTGGAATGCGCTATTGCTTTTTGTAAATAAATAATTGCTTCTGGTAAATTTCCTTTTGATCTATAAATTCGAGCTTTTAAATTTAAAATATCGGTAAGTAATAATGTGTTATTAACGCTTTTTAATAAGTTTTCCGCTTTCAGTAAATATATTTCAGCATTTTGTAAAATACCTAGTTGAAGTAATGTTTTTGAGTAATTTAGATAGGTGGAGCCTTTTAAATAGGTATGGCTAATTTTATCAAAAAGTAACATCGCGGCTTCATAATGCTGTTTGGCTTTAGGGTAGTCCTCTAAAGAAATATCTACGGCACCTAAATTATGATAGCAGACAACTTGCCCTATATAGTCTTTCTTTTTTAAGGTGTAATTCAGCGCCTTTTGGTAATGATTTTTGGCTTCATTATAGTTTTTACTTTTTGTATAGGCTTGTGCTAAACTTCCATACATAACATAATCATTGTGTTCTAAATTTAAGTTATCTGAAATTTCTTTTGCAAGGTTAAAATAATGTACTGCTTGTTCTAAGTTATTTGTTTGGGTATAAGCGCTCCCCATTCCATTGTATACAGTTATTTTTTCTGTTTCTGGAAGGTTCTTTTTAGCCTCAAGAAAATAACTAAGCGCCTTTTTATTGTTATAAAGCGACAAGTTTGTCCAACCTAAGGTTCTTTGTACTAAGGCAGCTTCTGTAAATAGTTTATTTTGATTATATAATTCAATAGCTTTTTCTCCATTTTTTTGAGCTGACTCATGATTAGCACTTAAATAGTAGGCTCTTGCGTTTTTATGATAAGTTTTGGCTAATAATATATTATCCGAAGTTTTTAAAGCAATGTCTTTTAGTTGCTTCGTATAGAGAAAAATACTATCTGTATTTTTTTTACTTGTAAAATAAGCATCACAGATATTTAAGAGGAGCTCCGATTTTTCTATGAGATTAGATGCTCCAGACAATTGTTGCTTTAGTTTCTGGACGTTTTCTTGAGTATAACCAAAGAAACTGATCATCATAAAAATAAGGAGTACTGCTTTACGTAACATACTATTGTAATTATTAGGTCTGTAAAATTAGGCTAACTGTATAGCTATGCAATACTATAGTATTCCTTTAGTATTGTAAATCCTGTGTATTCTCATTGATTTTGACGAAAAATGGAATTGATGACGCAATTACATGTAAACAGCTGTAATTGTATAATAAAACGATACTATAGTACTCCTTTAGTAGTAGTTGTTTTTGGCTTCTCTTTTGATTTTGGGGTTATTTGAAACCAAGCCTATTGTAATTGTGCTGCTAAATCTAATTGATACTGACTAGATGTAGTAATTAATCCCTTATTAGGTTTGAGATAATGATCATTTAAGTTTTATACACCCCCACAACTAAATTACTATGAGGAAATTAATTTTATTACTTTCAGTTTTATGTGTTTCGTTTATGTACGGACAGCAAAAAGCAAACAACAACTATTCCAACCAATTCATTAAAGATTGTATTGTAGAAATATTTCAAGAGCATGCAGACAAGTTGGTGTTTAATTCCAACTCAATAAGGCTTACAATGATTACTGATTTTTTGAAAAACAATTTTTCTGTAGCCTACAAACCAGAATATCATGGAAAAAAGTTCGATTTAGTTTCTTCTTTAGGGTTGAATAACAAATACAACCCATCCTTACAAATAGATACACATTATGATTCTCGTGTTTTCAATCCTTTAAAGTACAAATTTCCAAATTACCCGCGTACCAAAAAAATGTACAGAATTGATAATACCGATTATATAGTTACAATATATCCTTCAAAATAATTTACAAACTACTTTTTTATGAAAAAGACATTACTTTTAATAGTATTACTTTGCTCTTTTATAATGCAGGGGCAAACGTATACCATGGGTACCGACACGGGTATTCAAACCACTTGTTCAGGAACCTTTGTTGATTCTGGAGGAATAGGTGCAGATTATTCTGTAGATGAAAATAACTCAATAACATTTTGCCCATCTAGTGGGCCAGGAAATTATATTCAAATTGAATTTACTGTATTCGATGTAGAAGATACTTTTTTCGATCCACTTACAATATACGATGGTGTTGATACAAGCGGTACGGTTATAGGTGTCTATGCAAATAATAATCTGCCTCCAACTCAAGCGTTATGCATTGAAGCAGGAGGAACTTATTTAGCTTCTACTGATGTTTCAGGTTGTATAACAATAACATTTAATTCTGATGAAGATGTTAATATGGCTGGATGGGAAGCTACAATCTCTTGCACTACCACTCCAGGAGGAGATCTTATTGACGGAGCAGTCATACCTCCAGTAAATTCAGTATGTGATGGTGCAAAAGTCTTTTGTGCAGATGCAGGAACCTTAGAGTTTGCCAACACACCTGCTTCTGACTGTGTTCCTAACCTAGATCCTTCAATAATAGCAGCTTCTTGTTTAGATATAGCGCCTAATCCTTCTTGGTATTTTATTGACGTAGCTCAAGCAGGTGATCTTATAATTGATATCTCACAAACTACAGGTGCTGGAGGAACAGGAACACCCTTAGATGTAGATTTTGCCGTTTTTGGTCCTTTCACAGATCCAGCGGCTGCTTGTGTCGATTTTTCTGTTGGTTCGGGTTATTGTTTCGGTGATCATGATTGCTATGGAAAGATTGTAGATTGTAGTTGGTCTTTCGCCGCTACGGAGACAGCAACCATACCAAATGCACAAGTTGGAGAGGTGTATATGTTTTTAATAACAAACTTTCACGGTGACCCGGGATTTATAAGGCTTACTCAAACTAATGCAGGCTGGGGAGGTGCAGGTGCAACAGATTGTTGCCCATATATTGCAAGTGTAGCCCCTACTTCTTGTGGGACAAGTGATGGTATAATTGAAATTTCATTATTACTGCCAAATACTTCATATACAATAACCTATAATGATCCAGCACCACAGTCAGTAACAGTAACAAGTGATAACTCAGGGTTTATATCTATTACTGGCTTAGCAGCAGGTATGTACACCAATATTGATACAGGAACTCCTGGCTGTACATCAGAAAATATAACATTCAATGATATTTCAGCTCCAACACTAAGCAGTCTGTCAGCAAACGGACCATTTTGTAACGTAAACGATGCTGTTTTTACCATTGTAGGAACCCCAGATGCAACAGTTACGTATGATATAAACGGAGGAGCGAGTCAAACAGTTGTTCTAGATAGTTCGGGTAATGCTGAAGTAACCGTTATTGGTGCAACTGTAGATCAAATAATTAACTTAGAAAATATTACTTTTAGTGGTTGTAATATGCCTCTAGCTGATACAGCTACAGTTGCCGTATGGGCGGTTTCAACAGCCGATGCTGTTCCTATTACCCCAGTATGTAGTGGTGGTGATGCTGTATATGACATTACAGGAACACCTAATTCGACGGTTTCTTATAACATAGATGGAGGTACTACTCAAACAATTGTTTTGAGTCCAGCAGGTACTGCTCAAGTTATAGTAAATACTGTTTCGGTAGATACTATCCTAAATTTACTTGAGGTTAGTATGCCTGGATCGTCAGTTTTGGGTTCAGGAAATGGCTTAAGTGCAACAGGCGGGCAATTTACAGCTAATTCAGTAGGAGCTATTCTACCAGTTGGTTCCGCTCTTAATAATACAAACTCAGCTAGAGTAACTTCGGGGAGCCCTAATTTAGCAATCACTTTAGAACATACGGTGCCTGCAGGTACCCCAATTACATTTAGTATAGCTAAAGATTGGGGAGGTGGAACTCTTGCTACTATTACTGATGGTGTTGCTAATTTGAATTTTGGTGGAGGGACAAATGATATTTCACAACATGTTACCTTTACTACAGGAGCAGCCACAAATACACTAACAATAAATAGAATTTCCGGTGCGGTTTGGATTGATGGTGTTTCATATACCACTAATGTTGAATGTACTTCTACATTATCAGATTCAGAAACGGTAGTAATAGATACAACTCTAGCGGTGCCAGTAATTAATACTGTAGCTCCAACTTGTGCTACAGATGGGAATAGTACTATTACGAATTATAACACTGGGTTTACCTACACCTTTACACCAGTTGGTCCAACAGTAGGAGTAGCAGGAGCAATTAGTGGGATGACTTTAGGAACTGCGTATACGGTAACTGCAACTAGTGGAACTTGTACTTCAGTTGCTTCTACATCATTTACAAACCTATCGATGTTGGCATCTCAGCCTGTACCAACTATAAATGTCGTAGCACCAACATGTGCTTCGGATGGAAATAGTACGATAACAAATTATAACGGAGCCTCAACCTATACGTTTACACCAGCAGGTCCAACAGCAGGAGCTGGAGGAGTAATTAGTGGAATGACTTTAGCAACTCCTTATACAGTAACAGCAACTAGTGGAGCTTGTGTTTCGGTTGCTTCCGCATCATTTACGAATGTTGCGATGTTGGCATCTCAGCCTACACCAAAAATCAATACTGTCGCACCAACATGTGTTGCAGATGGATCAAGTAGTATTACAAATTACAATGCAGCGGTAACATATACATTTACACCAGTTGGTCCAACAACGGGAGCTGGAGGAGTAATAAGTGGGATGACTTTAGGGACTGGGTATACGGTAACCGCAGGAAATGGAAGTTGTACTTCAGTGGCCTCTGCAGGGTTTACGAATGTAGCAATGTTGATTACACCAGCTGTACCGATTATTAATACAGTAGCACCAACATGTGCTGCTGATGGAAATAGTACAATTACCAATTATAATGGAGCCTTAACATATACGTTCACGCCAGCTGGTCCGACTGCAGGTGCTGGAGGAACGATTAGTAGTATGACTGTAGGAACTAGTTACACTGTTACTGCAGGAAACGGAAGTTGTACTTCAGTCACTTCGGCATCGTTTACAAATCTAGCGATGTTATCAACTCAGCCGGTACCAACAATAGCTACTGTAATACCAACTTGTGCTACTGATGGAAATAGCACGATTACAAATTATAACGCAGCCATAACCTATACGTTTACACCAGCAGGGCCAACAGCAGGTACTGGAGGAACGATTAGTGGAATGACTTTAGGAACGAGTTATACGGTTACCTCAGGAAATGGAAGTTGTACTTCAGTTGCTTCCGCATCATTTACGAATGTAGTGATGTTAATAACTCCAGCAATTCCAACTATAACTACGGTACCACCAACTTGTGCTGCAAACGGAAATAATACGATTACAAATTATGATGCTGCCTTAACCTATACGTTTACACCAGCGGGTCCAACAGCAGGAGCTGGAGGAGCGATAAGTGGAATGACTTTAGGAACGAGTTATTCGGTAACTGCAAACAACGGAAGTTGTACATCAGTTGCTTCCGCATCATTTACGAATGTAGTGATGTTAATAACTCCAGCAATTCCAACTATAACTAC
>Ga0105354_1000482_pt1 | contig 24960 bp, 20 predicted proteins | sample GOMGulsemesocosm_FD_83658 | JGI IMG/M metagenome (GOLD analysis project Ga0105354, IMG submission 83658) | Methane-oxidizing microbial communities from mesocosms in the Gulf of Mexico - GOM9B Gulf of Mexico | ecosystem: Environmental > Aquatic > Marine > Cold seeps | place: USA: Gulf of America...
CCATCTGCAACTAACCATTCTGCAATTTCTACTTCTGTAATTGATTCCCCCGGTGAAGGAACTTTCATTTCTAAAATCATAATATATAATTTATAGTCTGTATTGTACTTTATTATTTTTTTGGTGTATTAAACACACTTTCTATCACTTTTAAATGTCTTGCTTTAGATCTAGTAGAACTCCCTGCAGCAGGAGCACTATATGCCTTTCTAGAAGCCACACGTAACTTAACCTGCTCAAAATTCATTAACATGTACCCCCAAGCTCCCATGTTTTTAGGTTCTTCTTGTGCCCAAACATAATCAGTCACATTAGGATAAGTAGCTATAATTTCTTCTAATTGCTTTTGAGGTAATGGGAACAATTGTTCTATACGAACTAAAGCTACATTTTCCCTGCCTAATTCTGTTCGTTTCTCCAATAAATCATAATAGAACTTACCAGTACAAAACACTAAAGACGTTACGTTATTTTTATTCACTAAAACGTCATCCAATACTTCTTGAAAGCTTCCATTAACTAACTCCTCTTTAGTTGATACCGCTTCTGGTAAACGCAATAAACGTTTAGGTGTAAATACGATCAATGGTTTCCTAAAATTCCATTTCATTTGTCTTCTCAACAAGTGATAAAAATTCGCAGGAGTAGTACAATCTGCTACAACCATATTATGATTAGAACACAATTGCAAATAGCGCTCCATACGTGCAGATGAATGCTCCGACCCTTGAAATTCATATCCATGAGGTAATAACATCACCAATCCATTTTGTGTTTTCCACTTATCTTCAGCAGCAGAAATATATTGATCTAACATAATTTGAGCTCCATTACTGAAATCTCCAAATTGCGCCTCCCAAATTGTTAAGGTTTTAGGGCTTGCCATAGCATATCCATAATCAAACCCAACAACTCCATACTCAGACAATAATGAATTATAAATATGGAAATATCCTTCTAAACCAAGTGTATTATGAAGGTTTACTTCTTCAGCATCATTTTCTGTTTTTACAATAGCGTGGCGATGAGAGAATGTACCACGTTCAACATCCTGGCCAGAAATACGCACATCAAAACCTTCTTCCATTAAACTTCCATAGGCTAATAATTCTCCCATAGCCCAATCTAATTGATTATATAGCTTGTATTCCTTGTCGAAATAACGTGACTGTCTATCATTTATAATACGCTCAATTTTTCTAATAAACTTCTTCCCCTCTGGCAACTGAGTTATTCCTTTTGCTATTGCATCTAATTTCTTAACATCATAAGTAGTATCTACTTTTGCTAAAATATCATCCAACTTCCCAATCTCATAGCCATCCCAATCGTTCGCCATGATTTCAGTAATAACCGTTTTATCATGTTTTCTAGAAGCTTCTAATCCAACCTCTAACCCAACTTTGTACTCTTTTTCTATTTGCTTTACATATCCTTCCTCAATAATACCTGCTGTTTTTAATTTATCAGCATAGATATCTCTTGGATTTGGATGTTTTGAAATAGCTTTATATAATTTTGGTTGTGTAAATTTTGGTTCATCTCCTTCATTATGTCCATATTTACGGTACCCCAATAAATCAATAAATACATCTCTTCCAAATTTAGTTCTAAACTCCAATGCAAAAGTAAATGCATGACAAACTGCTTCTACATCATCGGCATTTACATGTAATACTGGAGATAAAGTTACTTTACCAACATCTGTGCAATAGGTACTAGAACGAGCGTCTAAATAGTTCGTGGTAAACCCTACCTGGTTATTTACAACAACATGAATTGTTCCTCCAACTTTATACCCATCCAGCTGTGCCATTTGTACTACTTCATATACAACTCCTTGTCCTGCAACTGCAGCATCACCATGTATTAATATCGGCAATACCTCTTTTTCATTACCATTTAATTCATTGTCTAACTTTGCTCGAGTAATTCCCTCAACAACAGCATTTACAGTTTCTAAATGCGATGGGTTTGGGGCTAAATCCATACGAACTTTAGCGCCAGAATCTGCTTCTCTAAAAGAAGTCCAACCCATATGATATTTCACATCACCATCAAACAAGTCATCTTCTTCATATTCTTTACTATCAAATTCAGAAAAGATATTTTCCGCAGATTTCCCGAAAATATTAGCTAGTACGTTTAAACGGCCACGGTGAGCCATACCCATAACAAATTGCTTCACCCCTTTTTCAGCTGCTTTTTCCATTAAAGTGTCTAAGCCAGGAATTAGTGATTCATTTCCTTCAACAGAAAAACGCTTCTGCCCAACATATTTAGAATGTAAGAAAGTTTCAAATGAAACCGCCTGATTTAACTTCTTTAAAATATGCTTTTTCTCGTCGTGATTATATGTAGGATGATTATCATTGATGTTAATCCAATCTTGAATCCATTTAATCTCTTCTGGCTTTCTAATATACATATATTCCACCCCTATTGCATCACAATAGATTGCTTCTAGGTGCTTAATAATTTCAGAAAGCTTCGATTTCCCTAAACCAAGTATCGAACCTGCATCAAACATTTCGTTTAAATCAAGCTTTGTTAACCCAAAGTTCTCTAAAGCTAAAGTTGGTTGATATTGCCTACGTTCGCGAACTGGGTTTGTTTTGGTAAACAAATGCCCTCGTGTTCTATACCCGTCAATTAATTTTACAACTTGAAACTCTTTTAATACGTTTTCAGGAATAGCTGCAATAGTAGCCTCTCCATTTAACCCTGACTCTTCTGCGCCAAAATCATACCCTTGAAAAAAGGCCCTCCAACTTGGCTCAACACCATCAGGATTTACTAAATATTGATCATACAATTCAGCAAAATATGCTGTATGTGCTGCGTTTAAAAAGGAATACTTATCCATTATGCTTCGCTTCTATCTTTTCCCCACCAGTGGGTTTAATTCGTCGAGACTAGCCTCAAACGAAAATATTATTGTTAATTTTCCCTAGTATACAATACTTTAAGGAATTTTATCATTTCCAACAATCCTTGTTTCTTGTAATTAAATTACACGATAACAGTGTTCTTTAGTTTTTATAACAGCTTGAAACCACTATAAACAAAATCGGCTCAAAAATACGATTTTTAACAAAAACAACAGCTTCATTTTTATTTAATTTAATTGTATCTTTAATTTTTATTTTTTATCATAAAGGATATATGTATGTTTCTATAAAATATCTCAGCTTCATAGTATTCGGTCTATTTTTTTCCATTGTTATAAATGCTCAAGAAACAGAGACTAATAAAACTCCAAAAACTAAAAGCGAATTCTGGAAAAAAGTTCGTTTTGGCGGAGGGATAGGTTTAAACTTCAGTAGTGGTTATACAAACATTTCCATTTCACCTAGTGGTATTTATCAATTCAATGAAAAAATTGCCGGTGGTATTGGACTAAATGGAAATTATTCAAGTAAGAAAAATGATTTTGATGCTACAGTATTCGGAGGAAGTTTAATTGGCCTTTTTAAGCCAATTAAAGAAATTCAATTCTCGGTAGAATTTGAACAAAACAACGTGAATTACAAAGACAAAATTTTTAACTTAAACACTAACTACTGGTCCCCCGCACTATTTTTAGGTGCTGGTTATGCAATTGGAAATTTTGGCGCCATAGGGATGCGATACGATGTATTATACAACAACAGAAAAAGTGTTTACGGAACTGCTTTTATCCCTTTTATAAGAGTGTTTTTTTGAGTTAAAAAAACACTCTTAATAACTTCTCCAAATTAATAATTACACTATTATTTTTATGACGAATAATTTTTCTTAAACCATACTTTTTGCCACTCCCTCTTTAAAATTAAATAAGAAATTGAAGTAATGTATATTTCTTGATTTTCTTTAGACAATTCAGTAATTTTATGCTCTGACAAATCAACTCGGTACAATAAATTTAAAAAAGAATCAAATTCATTATTTACCAATTCAGCAATAATTACATCCAATTCTTGCCTTAACAATTCAGGAATACAGTCTTCAACAATTAGACACCCCAAATTAGCTAAAGCAAAATCTTTATTTAACTGACGAATTAACGCAACATATAAATTTTGATCAATTACACTAACTAGTAACTCATTTATTTGTGTTATTTCAGTACTCAAATTTAAATTGTTCTATACATTAAACTTTCGCCAAAATCTCTTAGTACTTGTTTCTTATCATCAGATACAGAAATTGATTCTAATACTCTTAAGGCTTGCTCTGTATAATTTTTAATTGCTTTTTTAGTTAATTCAGAAGCTCCACTTCTTTCAAAAACTTCTTTAGCAAATACAATTTTAGCCGTACTATCAACACCATTTTTATTAGCAAACATTGTTAATAATTTCTCTTTATCATCGTCATTTGCATTTTCTATTGCTTTCAAGTACAAGAAGGTTTTTTTATTCTCAATAATATCTCCTCCAACTTGTTTTCCAAAAGTTTCAGGGTCACCAAAAGCATCTAAATAGTCATCTTGTAATTGAAAAGCCACCCCTAATAACCTACCAAAATTATATATTTTTTCTGCATTATCATCCGAAGCCTCCGCAACTAAAGCCCCCATTTTCATTGCTGCTCCAACCAAAACTGCTGTTTTGTACTCAATCATTTTTAAATACTCAGCTTCAGTTACATCATTTCTAGTTTCAAAATCAACATCATATTGTTGCCCTTCACAAACCTCTAAAGCAGTTTTACTAAAAACCTGGGCTAATCCTCTAAATATATCATTCTCATAATTCTCGAATAATTGATATGCTTGAATCAACATTGCATCTCCTGACAATATCCCTGTATTCAAATTCCATTTTTCATGAACTGTTTCTTCCCCTCTTCTTAATGGCGCATCATCCATTATATCATCATGCATCAAGGAAAAATTATGAAAAACTTCAACTGCTAAAGCTGCATTTAATGCTTTTTTATGGTCTGCTCCGAAAATTTCTGCCGTCATTAATGTTAAAACAGGACGCAAACGTTTCCCCCCTAACGTTAGGATATACGTTATAGGTTCATATAAACTTTCTGGTTGTTTAGTTTGAATTTTATCTTGTAAATAAGACGTAAAAACGGCTCTATAAGAATCAATTGATAACATTAAGTCTGAATTTTAAAAGCAAAAATACATTAATAAGCCTAATCCTAAAACAATAATATATGTAAAAATAAACTTAATCCCAACAACGGGTTTAATCCTCCTAGAGCTCTCTTAAAAATTTAATTATTCAAAATGTTAAAATTTATTAAAACCTAGGAAACTTTTATTGTTTTTAAAGTTTCTTGTTGTATTTTTGTTCTTAATTATGAAAGAAAATATTTTACTTAAAGCAACTGACATGTATATAACACTTGGATTTAAAAGTGTTACCATGGATGATCTTGCAAATGAAATGGGAATATCCAAAAAAACTATTTACAAACATTTCAAAAACAAAACTGAACTTGTAGAAGCATCAGTCTTGGCACTATTTGAATTAATTTCTGGAGGGATAAATATTATTTGCGCTAAAAAAAGCAACCCAATTGAAGAATTATACGAAATTAAGAAATTTGTAATGTATCATTTAAAGGATGAAAAATCATCTCCACAATATCAATTACAAAAATATTATCCTGAAATATATAAAAACTTAAAATGTAAACAATTTGACGTCATGCAAGAATGTGTAACCGATAATTTAAACAGGGGAATTAAAGAAGAATTATACAGAAAAACGATTGATGTAGCCTTTATTTCAAGATTATATTTCTCTAGCATGATTAGCATTAAAGATATTGATTTATTCCCTCAACAATTATTTTCTATAAACACTTTAATGGAAAACTATTTAGAATATCACTTAAGGGGTATAAGTACAGAAAAAGGATTACAACTATTAAATAACTTAATATTAAAACCAGAATAAATGAAGCTACAAATTTCATTAGCACTTATCTTATTTAGTTTTTTAGGATTTGCACAAAAACAACCAATAAGCCTGTCACTTCAAGAAGCTATAGATTATGCAATTAAAAACAATACCTCAGCAAAAAATGCAACATTAAACATCGCAACTGCGAAAAAGCAAAAATGGGAAACAACAGCAATCGGACTACCTCAAATTAGTGCAAATATTGATTATAACAACTGGATAAAACAACAGGTTAGTTTACTTCCTGGCGAACTAGCTGGGGGACAACCAGGCACATTCGTACCAGTAGCTTTCGGTACTAAACAATCCGTAAATGCTACAGCAACTTTAAAACAATTATTGTTTGACGGATCATATTTAGTTGGATTACAATCAGCTAAAGTGTTTCTAGAAATCTCAAAAAATGCAAAAGAGAAAACTGATTTAGAGGTTAGAAAAGCTACCATAAACGCATACGGAAACGTATTATTATCTCAAGAAAGCATAACCATTTACAAAAGCAACATTGCTATTCTAGAGAACAATCTCCGTGAAACTAAAGCTATTTTTGAAAACGGATTAACTGAAGAAGAAAATGTTGAACAATTACAAATTACCTTAAAACAAATTTCAAGTGGCTATAAGAATGCAATCCGCCTAAACAGTATTGCTCGTCAAATGCTAAACATAACCTTAGGTACAGATATAAACACAAAGATCATCTTAACAGAAACATTAGAAGCACTAACTTTAAAAAATGTAAATATAGAATTACTGAATGCTTCTGACGAAATCAAAAATACCATAGATTACAAAATAGCTGCTAACGACAAACGATCTAAAGAATTATTATTAAAGCTTGAAAAAACTAAAGCCCTCCCTAGCTTATCAGCTTTTATTAATGGTGGATATGCAGGAAATAGTGAAAAATTCGACTTTTTAAATAACGATCAACAATGGTTTGGATCATCACTTTTTGGAGTGAGCTTAAACATTCCAATTTTTAGCTCTGGACAACGATCAGCTAAAACTCAACGCGCAAGAATAAACTTAGAAAAGGCAGAAAATAATTTATCTGAAACAGAAAAACAATTAAAATTTCAAGTAGCGACTGCAAAAAGTAATTATCAATTTGCGGTAGAACAATTTCAAACTTCTAAGGAAAACTTAACCTTAGCTGAGCGAATTGAAAACAAAAATCAAACAAAGTTTTTTGAAGGAATCACAACCAGTTTTGACCTAAGACAAGCTCAACAACAACTATACAGTACCCAACAAGAATATTTACAAGCAATGCTAGAAGTAATTAATAATAAAGTTACGCTAGAAACACTATTAAATAAAACTAATTAATCAATTTACAAATGAAAAACATATATACACTAATAATCGGATCACTCCTTGTTTTATCATGTGGAGAGAACAAAGAAACATCTATTGAAGATGTAATTGCTTCTGGTACTCTAGAAGAAATAAGAACTAAGAGAAGTGAGGTTGTTATAAAACAACAAAAACTTAATGATGCTATTAAAAAATTAGATTTAAAAATAGCTACTTTGGACCGTACTAAAAAGCTCCCTTTAATTACTACAGTCAAGATTGAAGAAAGTGAATTTAATCACTACCTAGAATTACAAGGAAATGTTAGCACTAAAAACCTATTAGTACTATACCCTGAATATTCTGGAGTACTTTCAAAAGTATATGTCACGGAAGGGCAAAAAGTAAAAAAAGGACAAATTTTAGCAAAAATTGATGATGCAGGTATGAGCCAACAGGTAGCCCAACTACAAATTCAAGCTGACTTATCCAAAACTACTTATGAACGTCAAAAACGCTTATGGGATCAAAAAATTGGTTCAGAAATTCAATATCTACAAACTAAAACAAGTTATGAATCTCAACTAAAAGCGGTAAAACAAGCGCAAAGCCAATTAGCCAAAACTATAGTCAGAGCTCCTTTTTCTGGCACCATTGATGATGTAATCACTGAGCAAGGAAGCGTTGTTGCTGCAGGTCAATCTCAGTTAATTCTAATTGTAAATTTAGACGATATGTACATCGAAACTGATGTACCTGAGAGTTATATTTCTAATGTCACTAAGAATAAAACGGTCCAAGTAGAATTCCCAATATTAGGTAAAACTATTAACGCTAAAGTTAGACAAGCAGGAAATTTTATCAACCCAGCAAACAGAACCTTTAAAGTAGAAATTGCAGTTCCGAACAAAGACAAAAGCATCAAACCTAATCTTACTGCAAAACTAAAAATAAACGACTACACCAACAAAAAAGCACTTTTACTACCACAAAGTATTATTTCTGAGAATGCAGAAGGACAACAGTATGTATATGTAATTACTGAGAAAAAGAATAATCAAGAAGCTATTGCTAAAAAGGTAATTATTGAAACCGGGAAAACCCAAGGTGATGTCATTGAAGTATTAAAAGGAATCAATAACGGTGATGAAATCATCAACGAAGGTGCCCGAAATGTAAAACATGGTCAAACTGTGAAAATAATAACATTATAATCATGTCACAACAAAAAAATAATACCAATAAAGAATTCGGACTATCCTCCTGGGCAATTAATAACAAAACAACCATCTATGTAATGATTGCGTTGATATTATTCTTAGGTATCTCTGCATATTTTAGCATGCCAAGAGAAAACTTCCCAGAAATTAAAGAAACTAAAATTTATATTAGCTCCGTTTACCCTGGAAACACTGCTGAGGATATTGAAAAATTAATTACCAACCCGCTTGAAGATAAGCTAAAAACAGTTAGTAACTTAATTAAACTAACCTCTACTTCCCAAGAAGATGTGTCGATGGTAATCATTGAATTTGACGAAAACCTTAGCGTAGCAGAAGCTAAACAAAAAGTTAAGGATAAAATTGATACAGAAACTTCTGGTGAAGATTGGCCAACATTTAATGGCGCAAAGGTAGAACCTACTGTTTTTGATTTAAGCATATCAGAAGAAATGCCCATATTAAACATTAATATTTCAGGGGACTATACTGTCGAACGACTGAAAGAGTTTGGTGTTTATTTGGAACGAAAAATAGAAGGACTACAAGAAATCAAACAAGTAGACATTAGAGGAGCTCAAACTAAAGAAGTAGAAATAGCAGTAGATATTTTCAAAATGATGGCTGCCAAAGTTAGTTTTGACGACATAAAAAATGCTATCGGGAATGGAAACGTAACGATGTCAGCAGGTAACTTAGTAGCTAATGGACAACGTCGTACCGTTAGGATTATCGGAGAAATTAATACTCCTAAAGATTTAGAAAACTTTGTTGTCAAATCCGAACATAATAACCCTATTTATCTGAAAGACATTGCAAAAGTTTCTTTTAAAGATAAAGAAAGAACTACCTATGCTCGTGAATTCGGTGATCGAGTGGTAATGCTTGACGTAAAAAAACGCTCTGGAAAGAACATGATCACTGCAGCTGAACAAGTACATCAAATTGTTAAAGATGCGAAAGAAAATGTTTTTCCTAGTAATTTAAAAATCACAATTACAAATGACCAATCATCAAAAACTATTGGTCAGGTAGATGATTTAGTAAACAATATCATATTCGGTATCATACTAGTCGTTAGTGTATTAATGTTCTTTTTAGGGTTTAAAAATGCTTTATTCGTTGGTTTTGCAATTCCAATGTCAATGTTTATGTCATTAATGATTTTAGGAGCTTTAGGGTATACCATGAATACCATGATTCTATTCGGCCTAATTATGGGACTCGGAATGTTAGTAGATAATGGAATTGTAGTTGTTGAAAACGTTTACAGGTTAATGGATGAAGAAGGTATGGGAAGAATAGAAGCTGCTAAAAAAGGAATCGGAGAAATTGCTTTTCCAATTATCATATCTACCGCTACTACTGTAGCCGCATTTATTCCTTTAGGATTATGGCCTGGAGTTATGGGACAATTCATGAAATACTTCCCAATTACATTATCAGCAGTGTTAGGTTCTTCATTATTTGTTGCTATTTTCTTTAACTCCGTTATGGTTTCTCAATTAATGAAAACTGAAGACAAAGAAATGCCTTTGAAAAAATTAATCAAAATTTCTAGTATTGTTGCAGGGATAGGAATATTAATTTTAATTTTTGGAGGTGAATACAAAGCACTAGGAAGCATCATGGTTTTTACTGCAGTTATGCTTTGGGCATACCGTTTTATTCTACGTAAAATGGCAAACCATTTTCAGACAAAAATATTAACACGTTGGGAACGTTTTTACGAGAAAGTATTACGTAGCGCATTAAAAGGAAAAAGACCTTATGCAATAGTGATTGGTACTTTTGCATTGCTCTTCATAGCGTTTATAAGCTTTGGTGGATCAGTAGCAAGTCAGCGAACCAAAATAGAGTTTTTCCCTGACAATAAGCCAAATCAAATTATTGTATATATAGAATACCCCCAAGGAACAGCTATTGAAAAAACCAATACAATTACCAAGGAAATTGAACAACGAGTATACGACGTTATTAACACCCCTCAATACATGGATGGTGACCATAATTTCCTTGTAGAATCGGCGGTTGCCCAAGTAGGTGATGGTGCTGGAAACCCACAAACTGACGGTGGATCAACAGCAGAAATGCCACATAAAGGAAAAATAACTGCTTCCATGCGCGAATACAAGTATCGAAAAGGCGAAGACAGTGAAGTTTTAAGACAGAAAATACAAACTGCGCTAACAGGAATTTATCCAGGAGTTTTAATTTCCGTTGAAAAGGATGTCAACGGACCTCCAGCTGGAGCACCAATAAACATCGAAATTGAAGGCCCTGACTATTCCGAATTAATTGTTACTGCAGAGCGCATGCGTGATTTTATTAATTCTAAAAATATTGCCGGTATTGATGAACTAAAAATTGATGTAAATAAATCAAAACCATCAATGCAAGTCGAAATTGACAGAAAAAAAGCAGGGCAATTAGGAGTAAGTACCGGACAGGTAGGGCAACAACTACGTAACTCAATTTTCGGAGCAAAAGCAGGAGTTTACAAAGAAGCGGGTGACGATTATGACATCTATGTTCGTTTCAACAAAGACAATAAATACAATACCAGTGCACTTTTTAATCAGAAGATAACTTTTAGAGATATGGCTTCTGGGAAAATAAAAGAAGTACCTGTGTCAGTTTTAGCAAAACAGAAAAATAATTCTGGCTTTAGCGCCATCAAACATAAAAACACCAAACGAGTCGTTACTGTATATTCTGCACTAGCGCCTGGGTTTACTGATCCTGCAATAATTGTTGATAACATAAAAAAGGAAATGGAAAACCTTGATCCAAAATTATCAAGTGATATTAAAGTTGATTATACTGGCCAGATTGAAGAGCAAAACAAGCAAATGTCGTTCTTAATGGGAGCCTTTTTTACTGGGCTAGGACTAATTTTCTTGATTCTAATTTTCCAGTTCAATTCTATTTCAAAACCTGCAATTATTATGCTTGCAATTTTCTTAAGTTTAATTGGTGTATTTGGTGGGATTGTTATTACAGGAAGTGCTTTTGTTATTATGATGACTATGATGGGAATTATCTCCCTTGCTGGTATTGTAGTTAACAATGGGGTTGTTCTTTTGGATTACACCCAATTATTAATTGACAGAAAACGAGAAGAATTGAAACTTCCGGAAGACACTTATTTAGATCATGACAACTTACATGAAAGCATTGTCACAGCAGGAAAAGCTCGTTTACGCCCAGTACTACTAACAGCAATTACTACAATACTTGGACTAATCCCATTGGCCATAGGTCTAAATATTAATTTCTACACCTTATTTAGTGAATTTAACGCTAATATTTATTTTGGGGGAGATAATGTTATTTTCTGGGGACCATTAGCATGGACTGTTATTTACGGGTTATTCATTGCTACGTTTTTAACGCTAATAGTAGTTCCGATATTATTCTATTTAGTACACAAACTTAAAGTTCGCATATCTAAAAGGTGGTAAACAAAATTCACTAAACCTATATTATTTCAAAAGCATCGATAAATATCGGTGCTTTTTTAGTTAATCTTCTTAAATTTGCGTTCAATTTATTTAAAACAGTTACAATGTACAGAAGTCATACAAATGGTGAATTAAGAGCATCACACATCAATTCAGAAGTTACTTTATCAGGTTGGGTTCAAAAATCTAGAGATAAAGGGTTTATGATATGGGTTGATATACGTGATCGTTACGGAATTACACAGCTTATTTTTGATGAGGAGCGTACTCCTGCTGATATGATGGAAAAAGCAAAATCTTTAGGTAGAGAGTTTGTTATTCAAGTTACAGGAACTGTTATTGAGCGTGAATCTAAAAATGCTAAAATGTCAACTGGTGATATTGAGGTGTTAGTTTCTAAATTGGAAATATTAAACGAAGCTAAACTCCCTCCTTTTACCATAGAAGACGAAACTGATGGTGGTGAAGAGCTACGTATGAAATATCGTTATTTAGATATCAGACGTAATCCAGTAAAAAATAGTTTGATATTCCGTCATAAAGTAGCAATGGAAGTTCGTAAATACTTATCTGATCAAGAGTTTATTGAAGTTGAAACACCATACTTAATAAAATCTACCCCGGAAGGAGCACGTGATTTCGTAGTACCTTCTCGTATGAATGAAGGGCAATTTTACGCCTTACCACAATCACCACAAACTTTTAAACAATTGTTGATGGTTGGTGGAATGGATAAATACTTCCAAATCGTAAAATGCTTTAGAGATGAAGATTTACGCGCTGATAGACAACCAGAATTCACACAAATTGACTGTGAAATGGCGTTTGTGGAACAAGAAGATATCCTAAATATATTTGAAGGTTTAACTCGTCATCTATTAAAAGAAATAAATGGAGTTGAAGTAGAAAAATTTCCAAGAATGCTATATGATGATGCAATGCGTATTTACGGAAATGACAAACCAGACATCCGTTTCGGAATGGAGTTTGGCGAATTAAATGAAGTAGCACAACACAAAGATTTTAAAGTATTTAACGATGCTGAATTAGTTGTTGGTATTGCAGTCCCTAAAGGAGCTTCATATACCAGAAAAGAAATAGACAAATTAATTGACTGGGTACGTCGACCACAAGTAGGCGCACTTGGTATGGTGTATGTAAAATGTAATGAAGATGGCTCTTTTAAATCATCAGTAGATAAATTTTACGATCAAGAAGATTTAAAAAATTGGGCTGAAAAAACTGGAGCTAAAGCTGGCGATTTAATTTGTATACTATCAGGAGCTACCACTAAAGTTCGTGCTCAATTAAGTGCTTTACGTATGGAACTAGCTGAGCGTTTAGGGTTAAGAAACCCTAAAGTATTTGCCCCATTATGGGTCATTGATTTCCCTTTATTAGAACTTGATGAAGAAACAGGACATTACCACGCAATGCACCACCCTTTTACATCTCCCAAACCAGGTCAATTAGAATTATTAGATGCTAATCCAGGTGAAGTAAAAGCAAATGCATACGACTTAGTGTTGAATGGAAACGAAATTGGTGGAGGTTCCATCAGAATCCACGACAAACAAATTCAAGCAACGATGTTGAAGCATTTAGGGTTCTCTGAAGAAGAAGCTAAAGCACAATTCGGTTTTCTAATGGACGCTTTTGAATATGGAGCTCCACCACATGGAGGATTAGCTTTTGGACTAGACAGGTTAGTTGCTATTTTAGGAGGACAAGAAACTATCAGAGATTTTATTGCGTTCCCTAAAAATAATTCAGGGAGGGATGTCATGATTGACGCTCCTGCTCCACTTGACAATGAACAATTAAAAGATTTAAGCTTACAATTAAATATAAAAGCATAAATAAATAAACCCTACAATTGTAGGGTTTATTTATTTATGCTTTTGATATGGAAGATTTACTTCTTTAAAAAAATCCCCAACTAAAAACAAAAAAATGAAAAAAATCATCATCATACTAAGCAGCATTGTCTTGCTTACAACAAACTGCAATTCACCAAAAGAAAAAAAAACAGCACCATCTAAATACGTTGCGGAAGCACATTCTTACGCACAACCAAATATTGCAGTTGTAAAACACTTAACTCTGGATATTGATGCAGATTTTGAAAAAGAGATTATTAGCGGAACTGCTAGTTATATCATAGAAAACAATAATGCTTCAGAAATTATTTTAGATACTAAATTTTTAGTTATTGAAAAAGTAGAAGCTGATCACAAAGAAACCACATTTACTCTTGGTAAGTTTGATAAACAGCTAGGGCAACCCTTAAAAATCAATATCACACCAAAAACTAAAAACATCACTGTTTATTACAATACAACTGATAAAACAGAAGCATTACAATGGCTAAACCCACAACAAACAGCTGATAAAAAACATCCGTTTTTATTTACCCAAGGACAAGCAATTTTAACCAGAACATGGATTCCTATTCAAGATAGCCCACAAATTAGAGTTACTTATGATGCCACCGTTAAAGTTCCTTCAGAACTGATGGCGGTAATGAGTGCGGAAAATCCAAAAGAGAAAACTGTAGATGGAGTCTATCATTTTAAAATGAAACAACCAATATCACCATATTTAATTGCTTTAGCTATTGGTGACGTGGAATACAAGGCTGTTGGCAACAGAACGGGTGTATATGCCGAAAAATCCATGTTATCAAAAGTACATACCGAATTTTCTGATATGGAAAAAATGGTTATTGCTGCAGAAAAGCTATACGGAAAGTATGCTTGGGATCAATTTGATGTTATCGTATTACCCCCTAGTTTTCCTTTCGGAGGAATGGAAAATCCTCGATTAACTTTCGCTACACCAACAGTTATTGCAGGTGACAAAAGTTTAACTTCTCTTATTGCTCATGAATTAGCACATTCTTGGTCTGGTAATTTAGTTACCAACGCTACTTGGGAAGATTTCTGGTTAAATGAAGGCTTTACCGTTTATTTTGAAATCAGAATTATGGAAGCACTTTATGGAAAAGAAAGAGCTGAAATGTTAGCTTTAATTGGCCGTCAGGATCTAGAAGATGAATTAGAAGGCTTTAAAGACACACCAAACGACACCAAACTAAAATTAGATTTAAAAGGTAGAAATCCTGATGACGGAATGAATAGTATTGCGTATGACAAAGGTTATTTATTTTTAAGAACTTTAGAAAAAAAGGTTGGTCGAACAAAGTTTGATATCTTCTTGAAAAACTACTTTCAAACACATGCATTTTCAACGATGCATACCGAAAAATTTATCCAATACTTAAATAAAAACTTATTAGAAAAAAACAACATTACTTTTAATACCAACGAATGGGTTTATAATCCTGGCATCCCGAATAATCAAGTAACAATTGTTTCTGATAAATTTAAAAAAGTAGAACAAATACTACAAAAGAGTATTGAAAATAATACCGTAAACACAACCGATACTAAAGACTGGACTCCACAAGAATGGGTACATTTCATTAGAAACTTTCCTGAAAACATGGAGATAAAACATTTTGAAATGTTTGACAAAGTTTATGACCTTACTAATTCCACCAACTCATATATTAGTATGGTATGGTACGAACAATCAATACTCCATAATTACAGAGGAAATAATATAGACCCTAAAATTGAGGACTTTCTAATTAATGTTGGACGTCGTTGGTACGTATCAACTATCTTTAAAGCCTATAAAAAGAGCAACAGAATAGATAAAGCCCTATCCATTTACAAAAAATCACGTGCAAATTACCACTCTGTCACAGCAAACACTATAGACCAATTATTAGAGGTTAAAAATTAATATATCAAAATGAAATACATTCTTTACGTTATATTTATCGCCATCCTAACATCAATAAGTTATGGGTATTATATAAAATCCGATAATGAATTATTAGGAGATAAATTAATAGGCATATCTGTTATGGGGTTCTTTTTAATATGGATGCCCTTGTTTATTTTACATCGATACAAAAACAAAGACCTTAAAAAATATGTGATTACAGATGAAACCATTAAGAAAATAAAAGACGAGGCAGAAAGCTTTTTAGATTAAACTGCAAAACGGGTTGTGCTGTTGAAAATAAAGACTACATTTGCACCAATATTATAATAATACAATTAAAATGACAGGTACAGTAAAATTTTTTAATGACTCTAAAGGATTTGGATTCATTACAAACGAAGAATCAGGACAAGACATCTTTGTTCACGTTACAGCAATTGAAGGGGAATCTCTTAACGAAGGTGACAAAGTAGAATATGTTGAAGAAGATGGAAAGAAAGGTAAATTAGCTACTCAAGTGGAAGTTATCGGATAATTCATTCTCTTATCAAAACAAAAAAAGCACAACATTATTTGTTGTGCTTTTTTTATGTTATTTATTTACCTCTCATAAAAACGCGCTGTGTTCTCAATGCTCTTTTTAACTGAAATAAATTTAACTCCAGTTGCATTTTTTATTTTTGAAACATCATACACCAAATGCTTAAATACTGAATTAATATTGGCTTTAAAAACACTTCTTTTTTTTCTAAATATAAAATTTAACACCTTATCTACTTGTAAAAAAAGCAATAATTGCCATCGCTTAATTTCTTTTAAGCCTTTTTTGTTATTGAATACACCTGCGATATTTTGTATCAATTCTTTATAGGAAATATTTTGAGAAATTACTATAAATTGCTCATTGATAATTTCGGAATTCATTAACCTCACCATCGATTCTGTTACATCATTTACATCAACCACCCCTACAGTTCCTGATGTATAATAATGAAAACCATTAGATACTTTATTAAAAATATTTCCAGTTCCAGAATTCCAAAAACCTGGCCCTAATATTATTCCTGGCTGAATAATCACCGCATTCAACCCTTCTTGAGTTCCTCGCCAAACCTCTAACTCCGCATCATACTTTGTAATCGCGTAAATATTTTGAGTGTTGCTTTCTGGATTCCATCGTGTTTTCTCTGTAATCGACCCCTTTAAGTCTTCTCCCAAAGTAGCGATAGAGCTAACATAGCATAGTTTAGACACTCCATTACTCAAACATAAGTTCACAATATTTGCTGTACCCACGACATTTACTTGTCGAGATAACCTATAATTTTTCGGATTGAAAGACAAATCAGCTGCACAATGATACACTTGAGTAACATCCCTAAAAGCAATATCCAAAGCTGGAACATCAGTGATATCCGCCTTAACCCATTCAATTTTATTAAAAAACATTTCAGGTGTTTCAGAATAAAAAGAAAATACTTTTTTAACCATCTCAAGCTTTAAAGCATCTCTATAAGTAGCCTTTACAATTTTATACTGATTTGTTAAACGATATAACAAATGCGTCCCTAATAATCCTGTTCCTCCAGTTACTAAAATCATAAAGCCAAATTAGTCTTTTTTCATTTTATATAATAAACTCATTCAACCTTTTTTAAACTTCTTAATAGCTTTATGAAAAAGAAAGGAAAAACTGAAAACAACAATTTCCTAGCTAATTGAAAAAAATCAAATGAGTTCAATTATATTTGCCTAAATTTTAGTTGAAATATGATGAATTTTGTAGAAGAATTACGCTGGAGAGGAATGCTCCATGATATTATGCCTGAAACTGAAGAGATGCTTTTAAAAGAATCTACTGCTGGTTACATAGGTTTTGATCCAACTGGAGAATCACTACACATTGGTAGCTTAGTACAGATCATCATTTTAATGCACTTTCAAAAATCAGGGCATACCCCAGTTGCTTTAGTTGGTGGTGCTACTGGTATGATTGGAGACCCTTCAGGAAAGTCTGCTGAACGCAACTTATTAAACGAAGAAACCTTAGCTAAAAATATCGCTGGAATCAAAAGTCAGTTAGAACGTTTTATCGATTTTAATTCTGACATTGCTAATAAAGCTGAATTGGTAAACAATTACGATTGGATGAAAGACTATTCATTCATCGATTTTGCTCGTGATATTGGTAAACACATTACTGTAAACTACATGATGGCAAAAGACTCTGTCAAAAAACGTTTAGGTACTGAATCAAAAGTAGGCATGTCATTTACAGAATTTACCTACCAACTATTTCAAGGATATGATTTCTTACACTTGTATAGAGAAAAAAATTGTAAAATTCAAATGGGTGGAAGTGACCAATGGGGTAACATTACTACCGGAACTGAATTAGTTCGTAGGGTTGCAGGTGGTAAAGCCTACGCTATGACCTGCCCACTGATTACAAAAGCTGACGGAACTAAATTTGGAAAGACTGAAGGAGGGAATGTTTGGCTAGATAGGCACAGAACTTCTCCATATAAATTTTACCAATATTGGCTAAACGCTTCTGATGACGACGCTGAAAAATATGTGAAAATATTTACATTTTTAGACAAAGAAACCATTGAAACGTTAGTTACAGAACATAAGGAAGCTCCTCATTTACGACTATTACAAAAAAGAGTTGCTGAAGAGGTAACCACTATGGTACACTCTAAAGAAGATTTAGATAACGCAATAAAAGCTTCTAACATTTTATTTGGAAAATCTACTTCAGAAGATCTAAAAACTTTAGATGAGCAAACTTTCCTAGATGTATTTGATGGAGTTACCCAGGCAGAAATTACTCGTGAAGATATTAACAACGGATTAGATATGATTGGCGCTTTAGCAGCAAAAACTGGGTTCTTAAAATCTAATGGAGACGCACGAAGAGCATTAAAAGAAAATGCCATTTCTGTTAACAAAGAAAAAGTAAAAGAAGATTTTTCTATTACTAGTGCGGATTTAATTAATGATAAATTTGTACTATTACAACGTGGAAAGAAAAACTACTATGTAGTTGTTGTAAAATAACAACTCTTATACGAATTAAAAAAAGGTTTAATCCAATTGGATTAAACCTTTTTTTTTAATTACACTGTGTTAAACAGCTATTTACCAGCATCATTCATTTCTTTTTCTAAATGATCTAAATACAATATTCCATTTAAATGATCTATTTCATGCTGAAAGATTACTGCTGTAAAAGCCTCTATCATCTCTGAGTGATGAGATCCATCCATTTTATCATATTCAATGAATATGGCGTAGGCACGTGTTTTTGTAGTATCGCTACGATTAGGAATTGATAAACACCCTTCTACACAATCTTGTTTTTTCTCTGTGTACTGAATAATTTTAGGGTTTAAATATACTTCAAAAGGAAAATCTTCTTTATCGAAACGTTGCACCCAAATAATGTTTTTCAATACCCCAACTTGTGGCGCTGCAATACCGACTCCCATTGAAATACTATCCCTAACAGTTACATACAACCTATTTACAAAATGCTTTAGAACTACATCATTGGGGTTGACCAATACATCATCACATTTCGTCCTTAACACTATAGAGTCTTTTTTATTGGTGATTTTCAACACACGCATTGGCATGGTACTATCGGCAGATAAAATCAAATCCGATTGTTTTTTAGAAAACTTAAAAGAAGAATCTATTCTAATCGAAACTACTTTTACTGTACTCGAACACCCTATAATTACTATTAATAAAGTAACTATTATTATTATTTGTTTCATAGAGACAAATTTAATGAAACTATAATAACACCGCAAAAAAAAGCCCAAAACAGAGAACTGCTTTGGGCTTCTAAACTAACTAACTTTATGAAAAAGTAATCCTCTTCACTATATTTTAAGACGTATAAAAGTTTAATTTATTACATTCATTAAGAAACTTTAACAGGTAGCTCCTTATTTTTAACATTTATAAAACCATTAAATTACATCCTCTAATATCAGAATTATCAAACCTTCCTAACACTTCAAAGCCCCCATCTCCATGTACTTTTCCTAGATCTTGGGTAGCTATAAAAGAACACGAATTGATATTTGCTAAATCAATCACATTAATTCCTCCTGTTTTATTTACCTTTTGAACACTTAACGGGTCCTCAGTATCTCGAGTAAACACTTTCATCCATGGCGGGCATTTAAAAACACCATCCCCTTTAGAATATGCTTGTGATAGTAACTCAGTCATTCCGTATTCTGAATGTATTTCAGAAACCCCAAAACCTTCTTTTAATAATAGATGTAATTCTGGACGAATAATTTCGCTTCGCCTTCCTTTCATCCCTCCTGTTTCCATTATGATGGTATTTTGCAATTGAAATTGATATTTTTCTATCAAATCTAACAGCGCAAAAGAAACACCTATCAGTAATACTTTTTGACCAGAAGTATCCAAAGCTTTTAATTTATAAAAAATCTCATCTAAATTATTAAGATAAAAACCACTCTCTGGCTGTAACGATTTTTCAATCAAATCATCAACCATATAAATCAAAGAGGAACCTTCACGTTCTAAGTAAGATGGTAATAATGCCAACACCACATAATCTTCAATAGCCCCATAAAACTGTTTAAAACATCCTAAATAACTTTTTTCATAAACACTTAAATCTGTTAAATAATGCTTACTAGTAATAGAACCCGTTGTCCCTGAACTACTAAAACAAACCACTGGAGCTTCTGTACTACTAAGTACAGTGCGTTTTTTAAAAAATTCTATTGGTAAAAATGGAATAGCCTCTATAGTTTTAACATCACTAGGGTGCTTGTATAACAAATCACAAAAAGAACGATATACTTTATTATTTTCAAATTGAAACTTAAAAATATCTAAAGCAAGTGCGTCAAACTCTTCTTCTGATTTTATATTAAATAGTTTTTGTTGAAGCATCTTCAAAAGTAGCAAAAAAAAGCACGCTTATTCAAAGCATGCTTTTGGTTTATATGATTTTTTGTCAAATCAATCAATAATATCAAATCCTGTGTATTTCACTAAACATTCAGGTATTTTTATCCCCTCTGGAGTTTGATAGTTTTCTAATATTCCTGCTAATACTCTTGGTAATGCCAAAGAACTACCATTTAATGTATGAGGTAAATGCTTTTTGTTATTAGTATCCTTATAACGCAACTTTAACCTGTTTGATTGAAAAGTTTCAAAATTAGACACAGAACTAATTTCCAACCACCTGTCCTGAGCTGTTGAAAACAACTCAAAATCATAAGTCATTGCAGATGTAAATCCTGTATCACCACCGCACAAACGCAATATTCTGTATGGCAATTTCAGTTCCGCTAAAATAACCTTCACATGCTCTTTCATTCCTTCTAAGGCTTCATATGATTTTTCAGGATGCTCGAAACGAACTATTTCCACTTTATCAAACTGATGTAACCTATTCAACCCTCTTACATGTGCTCCGTAACTTCCAGCTTCTCTTCTAAAACATGGTGTATAAGCTGTATAACAAATTGGAAGTTCTTTTTCAGAAATTAATTTCCCTCTTAATATATTAGTTACCGGAACCTCACCAGTTGGTATTAAATACAAATCATCCTGTGCGTCATGATACATTTGCCCTTCTTTATCTGGTAGTTGCCCCGTTGCAATAGCAGATGCCTCGTTTACCATATGTGGAACCTGAACCTCTGTATATCCAGCATCAATATTTTTATCTAGAAAATAAGAAATTAATGCACGTTGCAATCGCGCACCTTTTCCTTTGTACACTGGAAATCCAGCTCCTGAAATTTTATTTCCTAATTCAAAATCGATAATATCGTATTTTTTTGCCAATTCCCAATGTGGCATTGCCCCATCATGTAGCTTAGGGATATCTCCTGCTGCAAAAACTTCTTCATTATCTGCTTCACTATTCCCCGCTTTCACCAACTCATGTGGCACATTAGGGATCGTATACAATAAATCTGCCAACGCTTTTTGCGTTACATTAACAACCTCTGTTAACTCTTTAGCTGTCTCTTTTAATTGAACTGTTTTCTCTTTTAGAAGATTTGCTTTTTGAGTTTCCCCATTTTTAAACAATATTCCAATTTCTTTGGATAACTTATTGGAATCTGCTTGGGTATTATCAAACAATACTTGTGTGCTTCTTCTTTTTTCATCCAAAGCCAACACTTCTTGTAAAAGTGGTGCTGCATTGAAATTTCTTTTTTTCAAACGCTCCACTATTAACTCCGTGTTTTCTTTAATAAACTGTACTTGTAACATTGTTAAAAAAATTTAGAAAACAAAAATACGCATTTTGAATTGTATACATAAAAAAAACCTCTCATAATTGAGAGGTTTTTCAAAAAAGACTTACGCTTAATTATATTTTAAATGTAACTACTGGTCGCTTTGCATGATTTACTAAATCCTCACTAATGCTCCCATTAAAGAAATGCGACAATCCTTTTCTACCATGGGTAGTCATAGCAATTACATCAGCATTGATAGAGTTCCCAAAATTTAAAATTCCTTTTTCAACATTAACATCATTATATATATTTAATGTATACTCCCCAATACTAACACCTTCTAAAAAACTATTCATTCGGTGTTCAGCCTCAGCTGTAGTCATAAAACCTGATGGAGTATTCACCATTAATAAATGCATTTTAGCATTTGCTGTTTTTGCAAAAGTAATTGCATCTAAAAATGATTTTTTATAATCTTCTGTAAACTCAGATGCAAACACAATATCATTCATTTTAAAGTTTGGATCTTCTCTTTTTATAACCAAAACAGGTACATCTGAAGTTCTTACAACTTTCTCAGTATTAGACCCAATGACCAACTCTTTAAAACCTGAGGCCCCACGAGATCCCATCACAATTAAATCGATATCTTTTTTATGAGCACTATCAATAATCCCTTCAAACGCATTATCGTTTTGTATTCCCTCCTTAACATCAACCCCTTCTAAATAATCTTTATCTAAGAATGTTTCGAAATTCTTATGCGCCATTTTCATAAAAAACATTGCTTCAGGCAATTCACTAGTTTCATGCATTGGATCCAACATATCAAGTGGTAATTCAATCATATGCAATACATGTAACTCACTATTATATTTTTTCGCTAATTGCGCGGCAACTTTTAAGGCATCTTCTGAGCCCTTAGAAAAGTCTGTAGGGATTAATATTTTTTTCATATAATTTTAGTTTTATTAGTTTAAGTTAATGGTATAAATATAAAAAAAAATAGAAGAAAAAAATAGTGTTAGGTGATTTAGTTTTCTTTGTTATAAAAAAAGATGTATATTTGCAACGCATTTTTTGTGTAAATATGATAAATGAGGGGACAGATGTCCCCTCTTTTTATAATCAATATTCGATGTTTAAAGAATTAGTAGGCAAATTATTACAAGCGGGATTAGATGAAAAACCAGAGTTGTTTTTGATCGATTTCACTGTTGATGCCGACAATAAAATAAGTGTGGTCTTAGATGGTGATAACGGTGTAACCGTAAAAGATTGCATATTTATCAGTAGGGCAATAGAACATAACATAGATGAAGAGGAACATGAATTCTCTTTAGATGTTGCTTCTTGTGGTGCAACTAGCCCCCTTAAAACAACCAGACAATACATAAAAAACATATCTCGAAACTTAGAGGTTAAATTACTATCAGGAAATATTCTTGAAGGCGAATTAACAAAAGCTAATAATGAGAGCATTACATTAGAATGGGATACTAGAGAACCTAAACCAATTGGAAAAGGAAAAGTAACTGTTCATAAAACTAAAGAAATAGCTTACAGCGATATTGTTGAAGCAAAAGTTGTAATAAAATTTTAATAAGATAAATGTCATGGAAAACATTGCATTAATAGAATCTTTTTCTGAATTCAAAGATGACAAACTAATTGACAGAGTAACCCTAATGGCTATTCTTGAAGATGTGTTTAGAAATGCTTTAAAAAAGAAATTTGGGGATGATGACAACTTCGATATCATTATCAATCCTGATAAAGGTGATTTAGAAATTTGGAGAAATAGGATTGTTGTTGCTGATGGAGAAGTTGAAGAACCTAATCAGGAAATTTCACTAACTGAAGCACAAAAGATAGAACCAGATTTTGAAGTTGGCGAAGACGTTTCGGAAGAAGTGAAGTTAATTGATTTAGGAAGGAGATCTATCTTAGCTTTAAGACAAAATTTGATCTCTAAAATACACGAACATGACAGTACTAATATATACAAGCATTTTAAAGAACTTGTAGGTAGTATATATACCGCTGAAGTACATCACATTCGTCACAAAGCTATTATTTTATTAGACGACGACGAAAACGAAATCATTCTTCTTAAGGAAAATCAGATTCCATCTGACTTTTTTAGAAAAGGAGAGAACGTAAGAGGAATCATTCAAAGTGTAGAGTTAAAAGGAAATAAACCTGTAATTCTATTATCAAGAACTTCACCTGAATTTTTAGAGAAGTTGTTTGAACAAGAAATCCCTGAAGTATTTGACGGATTAATCAGTGTTAAAAAAGTTGTAAGAATTCCTGGTGAAAAAGCAAAAGTTGCTGTTGACTCTTACGACGAAAGAATTGATCCTGTTGGAGCTTGTGTCGGAATGAAAGGAGCAAGAATCCACGGAATTGTACGTGAATTAGGAAATGAAAACATCGATGTAATAAACTACACCGAAAACCCACAACTATTCATCACCAGAGCATTAAGCCCCGCACGTGTATCATCAGTTAAAATCAATGAAGAAAACAAGAGAGCTGAAGTAATGCTTAGACCCGAAGAGGTTTCTAAAGCTATTGGCCGCGGTGGACAAAACATTCGGTTAGCCGGCAGATTAACTGGTTACGAAATTGATGTATTTAGAGAAGGTGTTGAAGAAGACGTTGAATTGACAGAATTCTCTGACGAAATAGAAGAATGGGTAATTGCTGAATTTGCAAAAGTTGGACTAGATACTGCAAGAAGTATTTTAGATAGAGACATTGTCGATCTAGTAAAAAGAACCGATCTTGAAGAAGAAACAGTTCTTGATGTAGTTAGAATATTAAAAGAAGAATTTGAAGACTAATTAAACATTAGTGTTCATGAAATAAAAAGTTGAGGTAAATATAGTTATATGGCTGACAATAAAGTAATGAGGCTTAATAAGGTGTTAAGAGAAATGAATATTTCTCTAGACAGAGCTGTGGAATTTTTAAATTCTAAAGGAATTGAAATAGAAGCTCGTCCTAC